>Ga0366819_10335_pt1 | contig 18475 bp, 12 predicted proteins | sample TotcelFGM3001N15_FD_207091 | JGI IMG/M metagenome (GOLD analysis project Ga0366819, IMG submission 207091) | Enriched cells from coal bed in the Powder River Basin, Montana, United States - Total cells FGM rep3 HSBNCT.FGM.300.1.N15 ... | reverse complement strand
TTTGTCAATTCCTATTGCAAATCCTGTAAGTTTATTATTGGCTCCCATAACTCTGTGGCATGGAACAACAATGAGCAGAGGATTCATTTTGCAGGCCATCCCAACTGCCCGGCTTGCATCTTTTGTTTCAACTATTCCTGCAATCTCTCCGTATGTTTTAACCTGACCGTAAGGAATCTTGATTAATTCCTCCCAGACTTTATTCTGAAAATCTGTTCCTACCAGTTTTACAGGAAGCTCAAAAGTTTTTCTTTTTTCTGAAAAATATTCATCCAGTTGCTTTACGGTCTCTTTGAGAATCGGGTGGTGTGAACCCTTTTCCCTGCCAGACTCTGCATAATCTTCCAGGTAACTTATCTGAATGAGGTTATTGTCGTCACAAATAATTTTTAGTGTTCCAATTGGTGTTTCGTGTACTAAGGAGTAAATATTTGAATGGTTTATAACACTAAACTCCTTTACCATAGATTTAGCAACTTTCTCTGAAGCTCCCTCTCCGCCAAGAATCTTGCGAAGCCTCCTGTAGCCGCTTGTTATTCTTGTCCTCTCCCTTCCTTTGATTATGCTGCGAAGTTCAGATGAGATATTTTCGGGTGTGCAGTCACCCTGGAGCAGCTCTCTTACAAGAGGCATATCCAGAATGAGATTAACAAGACTTACATATTTTACTTTAATTACTAATCTGGCAAGAGCCGCTGTGATAGGGTTCATTCCGTAGCAAACAACCTGCGGGGTCCCTATTATGGCTGCTTCCAGGCTGGCTGTGCCGGATGATATAGCTGCTGCAGATGAATGTCTGAGTATGCTGTATGTCTCTCCTGTGAGTAATCTGATGCGACTGCCCTCCAGTAATTTGTCGTAAAATTCCTTTTCAACGGAAGGGGCAGCAGCCAGTAAAAGGTTGTACTCCTGAAAATCGTTTTCAAGTAATCTGAATCTGGGAATAAGGTACTTAATTTCATGTTTTCTGCTTCCTGCAAGAAGTGCAATGCAAGGTCTGTCATCCAGAGAGTTTCTCTGCAGAAAATCCTCTTTTGTTTCGTTCATGGCCGGGTGGCCGGCAATACTGTCTAAAAGCGGGTTGCCAAAATATAGAGCATTAACAGAACGACTTTTAAAATAATTCTCTTCAAAGGGGAATATAATATAAAGTCTGTCTGTATATTTTCTGATTTTCTCAATTCTCCCTTCGCCCCGTGCCCAAACTTTAGGCGCAATATAATAGTATACCCTGAATCCTCTCTCTCTTGCAAATTTTGCAATTCTGAGATTGAAACCGGGGTAATCTATAAGAATTATAATATCTGGTTTCCATGAAACAATATCTTCCTTGCAAAGTTTCAGGTTTTCAGTAATTGAGGAGAGTTTGGCAATTACCTCCATGAGCCCCATTACTGCTGTCTCCTTGTAGTGTCTGACCATCTCTCCGCCGCTCTCCTTCATGAGGTCTCCTCCCCAGAAGCGGAACTCTGCCTCGCTGTCGGCACTTCTGAGACTTTTCATCAGGTTGGAACCGTGAAGGTCTCCTGAAGCCTCTCCGGCTATGATGTAATAACGCATAAGGATAAATTTTATCGTTTCAGTTCAATCAGCTGAATTTCCACATTTTTCCGAGACGGCTGAGTTCGTCGTAATCTGTGGTGTCAATCTTGTGCGGAACAATACTAATATAGTTTTTCTCAACAAGATTATGGTCTGAGTCATCGTTTGCAGGCTCAAGGTTAAAAAACTCCCCTGTCATCCAGTAGTAGTTAAAACCATAAGGGTCTACACGCTCTTCAAACTCCTTGATCCACTGTCCGCGCCCCTGATGGCAAAACCGGATTCCCTTAATTTCAGTCATGTCAGAAGCGGGAAAATTTACATTAAGATATGTATCGGCCTTTGGCGGATTCTCCAGAAACTGATCAATTATCAGCTTACCAAAGTGAACGGCAGCGGTAAAGTCGGCATTTCTGTCGTGAGAGGTTAATGAAAAACCGATTGATGGAATTCCATATACTGTACCTTCAGCTGCGGCTCCGAGTGTTCCCGAATAGAGGGAGGCGATAGATGCATTTGAGCCATGGTTAATTCCTGATACCAGCAAATCCGGGGGGCTGTCGGCAAAAAGCTGATTCATAGCCATTTTTACGCAATCTGCAGGAGTTCCTGAACAGGCAAAAATTCTCAATCCCTCTTCTGTTTTAAGTTCGGTAAGTCTTAATGGTTTTCCAATCGTAAGAGCGGCTGACATTCCGGACATTGCTTCGAATGGTGCTACTACTGTTATATCTCCGTATGGTCTCATCATCTCTGTCAGTGCAGATATTCCTTTTGATTTTACACCGTCGTCGTTGGTTATCAGTATTTTTCTTCCGTTCCTTCTGTTCTCCATAATCTGCAATGCATTGATGTTAATAACAATTTGCGAAGTTAATAATTTTGGTAGGATTTTTGCTTAATAAAATTGCATTTTTATAGCTTGTAAAAGATACAAAATTTATAACTTTGCAGCACAATTTCTTTAGAGAATTTTTATCAAAACCATAAAATAGTTAGAAAAATGAGTAAAATTAAAGTTGGAATCAACGGTTTTGGCCGTATCGGAAGACTGGTTTTCCGTGCAGCTCAGGAGAGAAACGACATTGAGGTAGTTGCAATCAACGACCTTATTGATGTAGACTACATGGCTTACATGCTAAAATATGATACAGTTCACGGCCGTTTCAGCGGTACAGTTGAAGTAAAGGATGGTAAGCTTATCGTAAATGGTCTCCCTATCCGTGTTACAGCTGAGAAGAACCCTGCAGATCTTAAGTGGGGAGAAGTTGGAGCAGACTACGTTGTTGAATCAACCGGTCTCTTCCTTACAAAAGAGAAATGTGAAGCTCACATCCAGGCAGGTGCGAAGAGAGTGATTATGTCTGCTCCTTCAAAAGACGACACTCCTATGTTTGTTTACGGTGTAAACCATAAGAAATACGCAGGTGAGCAATTTGTATCAAACGCATCTTGCACAACTAACTGTCTTGCTCCAATTGTTAAGGTACTTAACGAAAACTTCGGTATTATCGAAGGTCTTATGACTACAGTACACGCAACTACAAACACTCAGAAGACTGTTGATGCTCCGTCTGCAAAAGACTGGAGAGGCGGACGCGCTGCAGCTGCCAACATTATCCCTTCATCTACAGGAGCAGCCAAGGCTGTAGGAAAAGTTCTTCCTGAAATGAACGGCAAACTTACCGGTATGTCTTTCCGTGTTCCTACTGTTGACGTATCTGTTGTTGACCTTACCTGCCGTCTTGAGAAACCTGCTACATACCAGGATATCAAAGACGCAATGAAAAAGGCATCAGAAGGCGAACTTAAAGGTGTTCTCGGATACACAGAAGAGGCAGTTGTTTCATCTGACTTCATTACAGATCCGCGCACTTCAATTTTCGATGCTGAGGCAGGAATTTCACTTAACGCAAACTTCGTGAAGGTTGTCTCTTGGTATGACAATGAGTGGGGTTACTCAAACAAAGTTCTGGACATGGTAGCTTACATGGATACTGTTAAGTAATCCGTCTGAAACCATTTATTAAAAGGCTGTCTTATTTTTGTAAGACAGCCTTATATTTTTGTATATTTGTGAATAAAACTTAAGCTATGGGTATCCGTAAGAAAATCTCTCTGGGTTTTGTAGTTATCGGAGCTATTCTTTTTTTGTCAAGCGTTATCGCGATCTTTGAATTTAACAGGATGCGTCATTCGGTAACAAACCTTATGACTGACAATATTAACAGCATAAACACATCCCGTCTTCTTCTGGAACTTACCGATGAATACAACTTCATGCTTCTTAGCAGCGTGATACTTGATTCTGCGCTAAATTCCGAGAAGGCTCTCTATGACGACAGATTCGAAAAATACATTGGAAATATAAAAAGCAAGTTCACCTCTCAGGCAGAGGTAGCTGTTGCAGATTCTCTTACTGTTGCATACAATGCATATCTGGTAAGAATAGGAGAGGCATCTGCAATAATGCAGAAATCACCGGCAGAGAGGAGGCTCTGGTATAAAAACGAACTTGTACCTGCCTATGATAACCTGAGAATGTACAAAAAGAAACTTGGTCTTCTTGCTCAAGGTGCTCTTGCAGAGAATACTGCACAGCTTCAGGATGGTTTTTACAGGAGCATAATGCCGGGAATCATCGCTGTAGCAGCTGGAATATTACTGGTGTTGCTTTTCAACTATTTTATCAATCTCTATTTCATCTCCCCGGTTCTTCTTATCTCCAGAGGTCTTAAGAGTTACAAGGAGTTCAACAAAAGTTACAATGTTCAGTTTGACAATGATGACGAACTTCAGGATTTGAATTCAGAGATTAAGACAATAATTGATGACCACAAAAATCTCAAAAAAAGCAGAGAGTAGATGAATCTCAGAATTGTATCAAGAAATATTGGCATAGCACTGCTGCTGAACGCGATATTCATGTTCCTTTCTGCAGGGGTCTCTGCATATTACGGAGTGGACGAGTCCTTTTCGCCACTTTTGCTCAGTGGAATCATCACCTCTGTTGTTGCTCTGTTTCCACTTATATTTGTAAGTAAACCTGGTGAGATCAATGTAAGAGAGGGGCTTATAATTGTTGTTTTTTCATGGATTCTTTCCTGCCTTTTTGGAATGCTTCCCTACATTCTTTACGGAGGTGAATTCTCAATAATCAATTCTTGGTACGAGAGCGTTTCTGGTTACACAACCACCGGCGCAACCATACTTACAGATGTTGAAGCTTTGCCAAGAGGTCTGCTCTTCTGGAGATCATCAACACACTGGCTGGGAGGCATGGGCGTTGTTCTCTTTATGCTGCTGATTCTCCCTACAATGTCCACTTCGAGAATGAAACTCAGTAAGTTTGAGATTTCGTCACTTTCAAAGGATAATTTCAGATTCAGGGCACATCAGACCGTCAGGGTTATATCTACTGTTTATGTTGGTCTTACTGTAACTGAGATTATTCTGCTGATGCTTGCCGGTATGGATATGTTTGATGCAACATGCCACTCCTTTGGAACTATTGCAACTGGTGGTTTCAGCACAAGAAATCTATCCGTGGCTGCTTTTGATTCTGTCTGGATTGATATCATAATAATGGTTTTCATGATGCTTTCAGGGATGCACTTTGGATTACTTTACAGTGCCGCAGCCGGACGTCCTTCTTCTTTAGTCAGATCTCCAATTATCAGGTATTATGTAACTGCTATTATTATTGGGGGATTGCTTGTAAGTATGAATATTTATTTTTCAGACATTGAAAAAGATTTGTCACAAGCATTGAGATATGGTTTCTTTCAGGTTATTTCAGTTGGAACCACAACGGGATTTGCAAATGCAGATTCGTCATTATGGCCGGGTTTTTCAGTATTACTGATTACATTTTTTACAATACAGTGTGCATGCTCAGGCTCCACTTCCGGTGGTATGAAGGTCGATCGCGTGTGGATTTTCTTCAAGTCCTTCAAATCGCAAATATTAAAGCAAATTCACCCAAATGCTGTTATACCTGTTAAGGTAGGAGAACATACTGTTGATAAAGAGACAGTCTCTTCTGTAACTTTGTTCATCGTAGTTTATATGGCAATAATATTCTTTGTTGCTTTATTGTTAACATTAATGGGTGTTGAAATAATTGATGCCTTCTCAGGATCTGTAGCAAATATGGGTAATGTTGGCCCAGGTTTTGGAGCGGTTGGTTCTTTGGGTAACTACTCTTCAATTCCGGCTCTGGGTAAGTTTTTGCTTTCAATAGAGATGCTTCTTGGTCGTGTTGAGATATACTCCCTAATACTGATGGTTATAATTTTCAGAAGGAGATAGGAGATAAGAGTATGTCACTTTCTGATTTTCTTCATGCAAGAATGGTATCCGGACTTGGTTTTGAGCCAACATCCTGTCAGACATCACTATTGCAGAGTCTGTCTGAATTCATACTTCTTCCTCAGCAGGGAAACTCTGTTCTTACCAGGGAGATTATGGTAGTTAATGGATATGCCGGTACCGGCAAAACTACCTCACTTGCCTCTATGGTAAAGGTTCTTAAGGAGTTTGGCAGAAATGTTATTCTTCTCGCTCCTACCGGACGTGCTGCAAAGGTTTTGTCAGGCTATACCGGATATACAGCATACACAATACATAAACACATCTACAGGCAGCGCTCCATGAAGGACGGGCTGGGCCTTTTTACTCTCAATGTAAATCAAAACAAGGATACTGTATATGTGGTAGATGAGGCATCACTGATATCTAACAGTAATGAAGGCTCGTCGTTTGGGTCTGGCCGTCTGCTGGATGATCTTGTCGATTTTATCTACTCTGGTGATAATAACAGACTGATTCTTGCAGGTGATTCTGCGCAGCTTCCGCCGGTTGGCCTTTCTCATTCAGAGGCTCTAAGCCCTGATGACATAAAACATCTGGGCAATATCAGATTTTCTCAGCTTACCACTGTTGTGAGACAGGCAGAATCCTCGGGTATTCTGTATAATGCAACTTTACTGAGAAAACTGATTGAAAGTGGCTTAAGTAACTTTCCGCAGTTTGAACTTGCCGGATTTGATGATGTATCAAGAATTTCCGGGTCTGATCTCATTGAGGAGCTTACCTCTTCCTATGACAAATGGGGAGATGATGATACCCTTGTTCTTTGCAGGTCAAATAAACGGGCAAACAGATATAATAAAGGTATCCGTTCTTCTGTCCTTTTTCGCGAAGAGAGGCTTGGCAGGGGAGATAAAGTTATGGTTGTGAAGAATTGTTACCAGTTTCTTGATGATGTTGAGGAGCTGGGATTTATTGCCAACGGCGATGTTGCAGAACTGCTCAGAATTGGAAATTATGAGGAGAGATACGGACTCACTTTTGCAGATGCAACTCTTTCATTCATTGACTATAACAATATTGAGATAAAGGCTAAAGTAATTCTGGACACACTTGAGAGCGAGACTGCCTCCCTGGGGCAGGATCAGCAAAAAAAGCTCTTTGAAGAGGTAATGGAGGACTATTCTCATATAAAAACAAAGAGAAAAAGGATTGCTGCAGTGAGGGAGGACAAGTATTTCAACGCACTGCAGATTAAATTTGCTTCTGCAATAACCTGTCACAAGTCACAGGGTGGTCAGTGGTCTGCTGTTTTTATTGACAATCCGTTCTGGAACAGCGAAGTGACTGTTGATGATCTGAAATGGTTGTATACTGCTGCAACGAGAGCTACCAGGAGGCTTTATTTTGTTAATTTTGATGACAAATTTTTTAAAGTCAAAACAAAAAATATATAACTAAACAACTGAAAAATGAAACAACTCACCATCCGTATTACGCTTGCATTCGCAGGAATTCTCCTGTTTCAGAATGCTTTCGCACAGGAGATGAAGCCTGTTGGCGTACCTCATTCGTGGAAAAATGAGAATACGCTGATATTTAGTCAGATGAATAAAGATAAAAGGGTGTTTTTTGAATATGATATCCTCACAGGGATTAAGAATGAATGTGAGATGCCCAAAGCAGCTGCTGTTCCCATTGCTGCAATAAAAGGGGGAGATATCTATTTCACCTCTTCAGATAATAAAGAGACCAGGATTACAGCAACTCCACAGGAGGAGAAAAACCCGACACTCTCTCCTGATAACTCCATGATTGCTTTTACAAGAGATAACAATCTGTATACTGTCAGAATTGATGGTACCGGAGAGAAACAGTATACAAAAGATGGTTCTGACCTGATTCTTAATGGCTGGGCATCCTGGGTATATTATGAGGAGATATTGGGCAGGCCAACAAGATATAAGGCGTTCTGGTGGTCACCGGACAGCAAAACTATAGCATTCTTTCGTTTTGACGATACAAAGGTTCCAATGTTCCCAATCTATGATTCTAAAGGACAGCACGGTTCAATAACTGAAACAAGATATCCCAAGGCAGGTGATCCAAATCCGGAGGTTCGGATTGGTTTTGCCAGTATAGAAAATGGTCAAACGGTATGGGCAGATTTTGACCCGGCGATTGATCAGTATTTTGGAACTCCGTTTTGGAATGACAATGGGAATACTATGCTTGTTCAGTGGATGGACAGAGAACAGAGTAATCTGGTTTTCTACTCTGTTGATAAGAATACCGGCCTTAAAAGTGAGGTTTATAAAGAGCATCAGGCAACATGGCTTGACTGGATGGAGGAGATAAGATTTGGAAAAGATGGTTTTTACTTTGTAAGGGATTTTGAACTATGGGAACAAATTTATTATCAAAGCTATGATGGTAAGGTTTTAAACAGACTCACAGAGGGCAAAAACTGGGGAATTAAACTTATTGGCTTTGACGAAATTACCAGAACAATCCATTTTACCTCCCGTCGTGAGACTAGTGTCAGAAACGACTTTTACAAACTTTTATGGGATAAGAAGATGGCGAAAAAATCTACAGTCAGGCTTTCATCCGGTGATTATAATTACTCAATGGTTGTGCTCTCTCCAGATAAAAAACACTTTTCGGCCGTTGTCTCGAATTTGTCAACTCCTTCACGACTGGTTTTTCTTGCTGACGGCAAATCGAAAGCAGTAAAACCTTCTGAACTTAAAACCATATCTGATACAGCGGAGGGAATCAGCCTTTCTGAAGTGCCTGTAGCACAGATGATCTATATCACCACTCCTGACGGCTATACTTTGCCCGGAACTGTGATTTGGCCGGAAAACATGGATAAGTCAAAAAAATATCCTGTAATTGTTAGTATGTATGGCGGGCCAAATTCAGGAACAATTATGGACTCCTGGAGAAATCCGTCAGCAGACACAAAACTTTGGTATAAGGAGGGAGTAATCCAGGTGGGAATTGATCACCGGGCATCCGGCCATTGCGGCAAGGAGGGAATGAACTTTATCCACAGAAATCTGGGTGCTCAGGAGATAAAGGATTATATTTTATGGGCACAGCATCTTGTTACTTTACCTAATGTGGATAAAGATAAAATTGGAATTACAGGATTCAGCTACGGGGGCTCGATGACTGTTCTTGCTCTTACAGAGGGTGCAGAGTACTATCGCTTTGGAATTGCAGGAGGAGGAGTTTATGACTGGAAATTATATGACTCTCACTATACAGAACGTTTCATGGATTCTCCACAAACAAACAATGAGGGTTATACATCCTCTTCAATTCTTGGAAAGGTTTCGAAATACAGAAGCGAAACCGGATCCAGACTTTACTTAACTCACGGAACAGGAGATGATAATGTCCATATGCAGAATACAATGCAGCTGATTGATGCTTTGCAGAAAGCCGGCAAACAGTTTGACCTTATGTTTTACCCGGGTGGAATGCATGGCTACAGAGGTTATCAGGCAGCTCATGATACCGAGGCCGAAAGAGCATTCTGGCGCCGTCATTTGTTGAACAAGTAGTCTGATTATTATACATACGAAGGAGCAGCCTGCATTGCAGGCTGCTCCTGAGTTTAATAAGTATATGTTTTAGGATTAAAGGAGAGCAAGTAACATCAGCTCATCGTAAAGTTCCCAGATCAGGCTGTCGTCACCGGCCACTTTCTTTTCGGCAAGAATGTCAGTTGATTTCATGATACTTCCCTTGTCGGCAACATATCCCTTGCAGTTGAAGTCTGTGATGACCATTTTTGAACTAACCATGTATTCGCTGTTGATTGATCTTTTCTTGCTGGATGCAGCAAATTTAACATCAGATCTTGAGTAATCGTAGTACCATTTGCCTTCATATTCCTTGTAACCTACAGTGTAATTTGCAGATTTAACTGCGATTCTCAGGTGTGACGGTTTGTCCTTGATGAAGTTAAGGTAAGCATCGCCTCTTCTCTCAACATTCATAGCAAATTCAACTTTGCCTATTGCGAAGGAGTTTGCCTCTATGTACATTTTACCTCTGAAAAGTGCATCATCTGCAGGGTATTTCTGATCAAACCTTACTACATAGAACAGTTTATTGTCAATGTTTACCGGAGCTTCATATTCAAAAGTATAGTACTCTGTAAGATTATCAGAATCACAACCCAGGAACGGATATTTCATGATATCAAGCTTAAGGGCTGTATTTGGACCTCCCTGGAGTTTCACAAGAAGAGGGTCGATTCCCAGTGCAGGGTTACTGCCGCGAACATTCTTAATGATTACCTGGTCATTTTTTGCGTTCATATATGAGGCCTTGTTAATGTCAAGAATTGCCTCATTAAGTGAAATAGCTTTGTTGTCCTTTGTGATTGTCTCTTTGTAGTAGGCTGATACAAAATTGCTTGTTGTACAGTAGTTTTTGTCAAGATTCCTGAAAGCAGAGCGTACAAGTAGTGTAGCGTCATATTTCGGATTGGAAAGCGGAGCGGTTTTGGTTTGCGCCATAGCTGCGGGGGTTATTGCAGCTAATGTGAAGGCGATTGCGAGTGTGGAAAGAGTTGTTTTCATAAAGCAGAAAAATTGTGTTTGCAAAAGTTTTTTTTGTTTTCTGCATTATAGACGAAACTGCTTTACCAAAAGTTGCAAAAATATTTGCAAATAATTTACAAAACGTTGAGAGTCTGCTCTTTAATCTTTTCAAGTTCATCCTTCATCATCACAACCTTACGCTGCATCTCGGCATGATTTGCCTTTGACCCCAGTGTATTTATCTCTCTTCCCATCTCCTGAGCAATAAATGCCAGCTTTTTTCCCGGAAAATCTTCCTTGTCAAGTGTCTCCAGAAAATAGGAGCAATGCTGGCGCAATCTTACCTTCTCTTCTGTAATGTCAAGTTTTTCCAGATAATATATGATCTCCTGTTCAAATCTGTTAAAATCTACAGACCCTTTTACCTCTTCCAGCTTTGACTGTAATCTGGTTCTGACCAGTTGTGCCCGCTCCTCATCAAATTGTTCGGCTTGTGTCAGGTTTTCAAGAATAAGTGCAACCCTTTTTTTGAGTTCTTCTCCAAGTTTCTTTCCCTCTGCAGACCTGAAGTCATTGAGAGCATTTGCAGCATCAGTGATACAAGCCTTCAGCGATTCCCAAATGTCTGTGTCGGGAGATGATTTCTGACTCTCAATTACATCTGGCATTCGCAGAATTATTGAGAGAAGGTCTGTCTCGCTCAGGCTTTCAGGAAGAGATTTGTTGATGTCTCGTATCTGATTATAATAAGCTGTAAACAAATCTTTGTTAATGCTTTTACCTGTGCTCTCTCTTGTGCTTTCAAGATTAGCAAACAAATCTATGCTGCCTCTTACCAGAATTTTTGAAATAAGCTGACGGACTTCATGCTCGTTCTCTCTTGGTATCAATTGTGTTTTGAGACCAATATCTGCATTTTTACCATTTACCGATCTGATTTCAACTGTAATTTTTCCTATTTCCGTATTGCATTCGGCTTTTCCGTAGCCGGTCATGGATTGTAGCATATTTAAGGGGTATTTGATGATTGCGTTATTCGCAAAGTTACGTAAGAAATCTTATATTTGCGGGTTAATTTATGAAATTGTATGGAAGAGACTAAGATAGTTGTACCAGAGGAGCGTCAGCTGAATTTTCTGGAAGAGATAGTTGAACGCGACCTCGCAGAGGGCAAACACAAATCAATATTAACCCGCTTTCCTCCTGAACCGAACGGGTATCTTCATATTGGCCACGCAAAAAGCATCTGCCTCAATTTTGGACTTGCAAAAAAATATGGCGGAAAGACTAATCTTCGTTTTGACGACACCAACCCTACAAAGGAGGATGTTGAGTATGTCGATTCCATCAAGGAAGATGTTAAATGGCTTGGATTTGAGTGGGCTAATGAGTTCTATGCTTCTGACTATTTTGAGCAGTTGTATTTATGGGCTCAGGAACTTATTAAAAAGGGCCTTGCCTACGTCGATGACGAAACTCAGGAAGAGATTCGTCAGAACCGGGGAACGGTAACTCAGCCCGGCAAACCAGGGCCATACAGAGAAAGGTCAGTTGCAGAAAACCTGGAGCTTTTTTCCAGGATGCGTGCAGGCGAATTTGAAGAGGGATCAAAGGTTCTCAGAGCGAAAATTGACCTGGGACACTCAAATATGCTCATGCGGGATCCAATCCTCTACAGAATTATTCATGCTCATCACCATCGTACCGGAGACAGCTGGTGCATATATCCTATGTACGACTATGCACATGGTCAGAGTGACTCCCTTGAAAAGATTACGCACTCTATTTGCACACTGGAGTTTGATGTTCACAGACCTTTGTATGACTGGTTCATACAGCAACTGGAGATCTTCCCTTCAAAACAATATGAATTTGCGCGTCTGAACCTCACTTACACAGTGATGTCAAAGAGAAAACTTCTTGAATTAGTTAAAAACGGATTTGTGACCGGCTGGGATGACGCCAGAATGCCTACAATTTGCGGTTTGCGAAGAAGAGGTTTTACTCCTGAAAGCATACGCATGTTTGCAGACAAGGTAGGTGTTGCCAAAAGAGACAATATTATTGACCTTTCACTTCTGGAGTGGTGCGCAAGAGAGGATCTGAACAAGAGGGCAAACAGGTATATGACAGTGCTTGATCCGGTTAAGCTTACAATATCTAACTATCCTGAAGGTAAAGTAGAGTATTTTAACTCTCCTGTTAACCCGGAGAATCCCGAAGCAGGAACGAGAGAAATTCCATTTTCAAGAGAGCTTCTTATCGAAAGAGAGGATTTTATGGAGGAGCCTCCAAAAAAATATTTCAGACTTAAGCCGGGTGGCGAAGTCAGACTAAAATATTCTTATATTATTAAATGTGAGAGAATTGTGAAAAATGACGCCGGTGAGATAACAGAAATTATCTGTACATACGATCCCGAAAGCAGACCAGGAACAGGGGAGTGGCGTTCTGTTAAGGGAACCATCCACTGGGTTTCGGAAACACACTCTGTGGAAACCGAAGTTCGTCTTTTTGACCGTCTCTTTACAGAGCCTGATATGGATTCAATTCCGGAAGACAAAGATTACAAAGACTTCATTAATCCGCAGTCGCTTATTGTAGTTAAGGGACATTCTGAGCCATCAGTCCTTGAAGATAAATCAGGAATAGCTGTGCAGTTCGAACGAATTGGCTATTTCGTAAAAGATTCAGATTCAACAGACAATAAAGTTGTATTCAACAGAACAGTAGGACTCAAATCTGCATGGAGCGGCGGATCTGCTAACTAAGAGCAGTTTTAACACGGTGCTTTTTCCACAACCCTGAGTTGTAGTAGAGAATTGCACCAACGCAGCCAATTAACCAGCCGGCAGGAATTGACCACCAGATACCCCTCTCTCCGAACATGTCCGAAAGGACCCAGGCGAGGGGGATTCTTATTATCCACAAACTGAGTGTTGTTATGAGCATTGGAACGAATGTGGCTCCTGCTCCGCGAGTAACTCCGTTTACCACAAACATTGTGGAAAATACTATGTAAAAAGAGGTAACTATCAGCAGATACTCTTTTCCAATCCTGATTATTTCATTGTAGTGAGGAGAATTTGCCTCAACAAAAAGATGCATAATATCCTCTCCAAAGAATACCACAACCAGTGAAAGTGCAACACAGATAGCAGTAGAATACTTAAGAGTTGCCCAGAGCCCGTTTCTTATCCTGTCAAACCTTCCCGCGCCAAGATTCTGACCTACAAATGAGGATAAAGCAGCTGCAAGATTCATTGCAGGCATTGAAACAAACATGTCTACTCTTCCAGCAGCTGTATAGGCTGCCAGAGTTGCAACTCCAAAAGGTGAAACTATTGACAGAAGAGCCATGCTGCCCAGCCCAACAAGTGTCTGCTGAACACCGGATGGAAGTCCAATTCTCAGGGAGAGTTTGAAATTTTCCCAGTCAAATTCCCATTTTTTGTAGTTAAGATTGAATCTGATAATATTCTCTTCATTCTTGTTGAGATGATACCATAATGCAAGCCATGCAGCTACCGACGAAATACCGGTTGCCCATGCTGCGCCCTCGACTCCCCAGCCAAATCCCAGAACAAACACAATATCTAAAATTGTGTTCATAATAATCGATCCAACAGTAAAATAGATAGGAGTGAGCGAATTACCAACACCTCGCATTATTGCTGAGATTCCGAACAACATAAAAGAGGGCAGGGTAGTGCTGATAATTACTATGTCAAAATATCTTACGGCATCAGGCAAAACCTCTTCAGGTATGGCAAGCATACGAAAAAGCGGTCTGCTGAAAATAAAAAATACCACAGACAACAAGAGTGAACTTATCATCAGAAAGATCTGCAGAGTGTCTGATGTTATCTTTACTTTATGGTAATTTTTTGCCCCAAAATATTGAGAAATGAGCACAGATCCACCAATTGTAATACCTGCAACAAGGGCAGAGAGGGTAAACAATATCGGGAAAGAGGCACCAACTGCCGCCAGGGCAACAGAGCCCACAAACTTACCTACAACAATACTGTCAACAATATTGTACAATTGCTGAAATATGTTTCCAATAAGCATGGGAATCGCAAAAAGGATAATCTGCCTTCCCTCTTTGCCCTGTGTGAGATCATTCATTCGCCGAAATTTGAGCGCAAAGTTAAAAATTAACGGCGACTAAGCTAGAACCTTTTTGTGTATGAGTGGCAGTATGGCTGAGTTCCTTTTCTCAGATAATAGTCCTGGTGATACTTTTCGGCAGGATAAAATTTTCCGGCCTTTGTTATGGTGGTAGCTACTTTAAAACCTTTTGCCCTAAGCTTTTCAACAAGAGCCTGTGCTATGATTTTCTGTTCCGGAGTAGTATAGAAAATTTCTGAGCGATACTGAGTACCAATGTCCGGTCCCTGGCGGTTAACCTGAGTTGGGTCGTGTATTTCAAAGAAGTATTTTGTGAGTTTTTCGTAGCTTATTCTTGAAGCATCGTAAATAACCTCAACAGCTTCTGCATGGCCTGAGGTGCCGCTGCAAACCTCCTCGTATGTAGGATTTGATATTAATCCTCCAGTGTAACCGCTTTCAACAGAAATAACACCTGGAAGTTGTCTTATAAGATGCTCCACGCCCCAGAAACAACCTCCGGCAAATATTGCACTCTCTTTTTTCTGTGGAATAAATTCCATGGAGATTGAATTTACACAATGACGGGTATTTTTTGCGGTAAATTTTTCACCGATAAATACATGTCCAAGATGTCCTCCGCATTTAGAACAAACTATCTCTGTTCGCATTCCGTCTGCATCGCGTTTTCTTGTTACGGCTCCCGGAATCTCTTCGTCAAAGCTGGGCCAGCCGCAACCTGCATCGAACTTTGATGTTGAATTATATAAAGGGTTTCCGCATTGCCTGCATATGTAAGTCCCTTTCTCTTCGTGTTTGTAGAATTTTCCTGTGAACGGCGCTTCAGTTCCCTTCTCAAGAATAACTCTTTTCTCCTGCTCCGTTAACGGTCGCATGTTCTGTGAATCCATTGTATTTGAGAAAATTACTAAAATTATTAATACGAATAAATGTTTCATGGCTTTTTTATGTTACAAAGAGCCCCATTCCTTTAACTGTGCGATTTCTCTGCTCCAGATCTCCTCGTCAGGGGTCTCAAGAATTAATGGAATATTGTCAAATCTTGGATCTTTCATAAGTAGTTTAAATGTCTCTTCTCCAAGTGTTCCCTTACCAATTGAATCATGTCTGTCTACCCTTGAGTTAAGCCCTTTTTTTGCATCATTCAGGTGCATCCCTTTAAGGTATTGGAAGCCAATTGTATTGCCAAAATGAGCGAAAGCTTCATTAAACCCCTTTTCGTTTGATAAGTCATATCCAGCAGCAAATGAGTGGCATGTGTCAACGCATACTCCTACTCTGGACTTGTCTTCAACCTGATGGATTATTTCTGCAATCTGTTCAAAAGTGTGGCCAAGATTGCTTCCCTGTCCGGCAGTATTCTCAATTACAGCAATTACACCCCTTGTCTTTTCAAGGGTAATGTTAATGGATTCTGCAACTCGTGAGAGACTTTCACTTATCGATATCTTTCCCAGATGACTTCCCGGATGAAAGTTTAGTCTGTCAATTCCCAGCTGCTCACATCTCTGCATTTCGTCAAGAAATGCTGCCCTTGATTTTTCCAGTCCTTCAGATTCCGGATGACCCAGATTGATCAGGTAACTATCGTGTGGTAAAATCTGATGGGGCAGATATCCAAATTCACGGCATCTCTCTTTAAAGAGTTCAATGCTTTTGTCTGAAAGGGGAGCCGCGACCCACTGCCTTTGATTTTTTGTAAAGAGAGCAAAAGCTGTTGCTCCTATGTTTTTTGCATTGAGGGGTGCGTTTTCAACACCACCCGAACTGCTTACGTGTGCTCCTATGTATTTCATTGTTGTCTGTTTGTTACAAATATTTCAGCTTATCTGCGAGAAATCCTTTACCTCTCTTCTTAGTCTTGAAAGTCCCGTTTTCAAAAGAAAATTCTCACTTTTTTCCAGTAAAGGGTCATTTTCGAGAACCAACATTGCCATGTTTCTGGCCTCTTCAAGAATTTGACTGTCTTTGGCAAGATCCGATATATGAAGATCCATTGGAAGTCCACTCTGCTGAGTTCCTTCAATATCGCCGGGCCCCCTCATTCTCATATCTGCTTCTGCCAGCTCAAATCCGTCCTGGGTTGAACACATCAGGTCAATTCTCTGCTTTGACTCTTTAGTGAGCTTGTGTCCGGTCATAAGTATGCAATATGAGTTATCACTTCCCCTGCCTACACGTCCTCTCAGCTGGTGAAGCTGGGAGAGACCAAATCTCTCTGCACTCTCAATCATCATAACAGATGCATTAGGAACATCCACGCCCACCTCTATAACCGATGTAGATACCAAAATGTTCGCTTTGCCTGATGCAAAAAGCTCCATATCGTACGCTTTGTTCTCGTTTTTTTGCTGTCCGTGTACAACGGCTGTTACATATTCTGGTGCGGGGAACTCTACAATAATGTGTTCGTAGCCCTCCTGAAGGTTTTTATAATCCATCTTTTCACTCTCTTTAATAAGAGGATAGACTACAAATATTTGTCTCCCGGCTTTAATTTCATCTTTCATGAAAGCATATATGCGCCTTCTCTGCGACTCAGTACCATGTATTGTCTGAATAGCTTTTCTGCCAGGAGGAAGCTCGTCAATTACTGATACATCAAGGTCTCCGTAAAGAGTCATTGCCAGTGTTCTTGGGATTGGAGTTGCAGTCATAACCAGAACATGCGGCATCATTAACTCGTTTTTGCTCCACAGCTTCGAGCGCTGTTCAACTCCAAACCTGTGCTGCTCGTCAATAACGGCAAACCCAAGGTTTGCAAACTGTACAGCATCTTCAATGAGCGCATGTGTGCCAAACAGTATATGTATAGATCCGTTAATCAGCCCCTCTGCAATAGCTCTCCTCTCCTTTGCTTTAGTACTGCCTGTAAGAAGTGCCGTATTGATGCCGGAACCTTCAATTATTTTCTTAACACCAACAAAGTGCTGGTTGGCCAGAACTTCAGTTGGCGCCATTATGCAAGACTGGTAACCATTGTCGGCTGCGAGTACCGCACATAAAATTGCAACCATTGTTTTACCGCTCCCCACATCTCCCTGCAACAGCCTGTTCATCTGTTTTCCGGATGTAAAATCACTCCTGATCTCTCTTATTACTCTTTTTTGTGCATTAGTAAGTTCAAACGGAATATTTTCGAAGCATTTATTGAAATAGCTGCCCACCTTAGGCATCAATATTCCTTTTGCAGTACGCTGACGATAACTTTTTTGCCTCAGAAGGGAGAGCTGCAGGAAAAACAACTCCTCAAATTTTAGCCTTAGCTGTGCTGCCGCAAGACTCTTCATATCTGACGGAAAATGGATATTCTGAAGTGCATCACGGAGAGAGACCAGTCTCTTTTTCTCAATCACTTCAGCTGGAAGCGACTCCTGAATTACATCAATGCACTGACGCAGAAGAGTTGCCTGAAATCTGGCAAATTGCTTATTGCCAATACCGCTGTTTCTTATTCTTTCGGTGGAGGAGTAAACACCAATCATATTGCCAATATAGAATGGATTCTCCTCTGTAACAGAGTCAACTTCGGGATGGACCATGTTGAGACTTTGGTTGAAAACAGCAGGTTTGCCAAATACAATGTATTCAGTATTAAGCTTAAGCTTATCTTTCATCCATTTGACCCCCTGAAAAAAGACAAGATCAATGACTCCTGTAGGGTCTGCAAAAGTAGCCACAAGCCGTCTGGCAGGGCCTTTGTCGCCAATAAGGTTTATTCTTGTAATCTTACCCCTTAACTGAATGAAGCTCATTGTAGCCTCCACTTCGCTAATTGTGTATATGCGGGATCTGTCTACATACCTGAATGGGAAGAGGTAAAGCATATCCCGGAAGCTTTTTATGTTAAGCTCCTTTTCAAGAAGTGCAGCTCTTTTAGGGCCCACTCCGGGAAGAAATTTTATCTCACTTTCCAATATGCCAGG
>Ga0366819_10303_pt2 | contig 18685 bp, 23 predicted proteins | sample TotcelFGM3001N15_FD_207091 | JGI IMG/M metagenome (GOLD analysis project Ga0366819, IMG submission 207091) | Enriched cells from coal bed in the Powder River Basin, Montana, United States - Total cells FGM rep3 HSBNCT.FGM.300.1.N15 ... | reverse complement strand
AGGCGTCTACGACCAGCTGACCGTCGCCGACTTGCCCCTGTCCCAACGCGCCGACGGCACGTTCGCCCACTACCCCGTCAACCTGCCGTACAATCCGGCCCAATACAGCTTGACCACCAAAGACGGCCTGACGTACCGTTACGACCAATTCACCGGCCTGCAGGACGTCACCGATCGCAATCAAAACGTCTTGACCTACACCGCCGACGGCATCACCAGTTCCACCGGCGTCTCGATCCGCTTCCACCGCGATGCCCAAGGCCGCATCACAGCCATCGAAGACCCCGACGGCAACACGCTCCGCTACACCTACGACGCCGCCGGCGATCTGGTCGGGGTGGAAGATCAAGTCGGAAACCGCAGCACGTACGGCTACCTGGCTTCGCCTCCTCATTATCTTACGACGAATTCGTGTCCTTCCGGCGTCTGCATCGCAAGTACCGCGTACGACGCTGCCGGACGCCTGGTGTCGCTGACCGACTCGCTGGGCCATTCCGCGACACGCCAGTTCGACGTACTCAATAACCTCGAAATCGTCGGCGACCTGCTGGGCAACGAGACCACGATTCTGTTTGACCCCCGCGGCAATGTGCTGGCCGCAACCGATCCGCTGGGCCATACGACCTGGAACGAGTACGACGCGCGCGATAACCCCGTTTCTCAAACCGACGCACGGGGCTATGTCACGCTGACCGGCTACGATGATCGCGGCAATCTGACGAGCCTGACCGACGCCATGGGCAATACCTGGCAGCGGACTTACGACGAACAAAACCTTCTGCTCGACGAAACCGATCCGCAGGGCAATCGGACGCAACTCCGCTACGACGGCGGGGGAAATCTCATCGCCGTCACAGACGCTCTCGGCTACGAGACGCAATATGAGCGAGATCTTGTCGGACGGGTCGTGACGGTGACAGATTCCAATCAACACGCGATCTTTTTCGCGTATCGTACGTCCGCAGAGTCCCAGCCGACACAGGTCACGTTTGCCGATGGTTCCACGCTGCTCACCGAATACAATGCCTGGGGCCAGCCGACGCGCACCGTCAACGGACGGCGGCACGAGTTCGTATTCCGATATGACGCCGCCGGCAAACTCGTCGAGACTCGCGATCCGCTGGGCGGCACGGTCCGCATGGAGTATTCCGGCGATCAACTCATCCGGCTCGTCGATCCGCGAGGCCAGGAGATGCGTTACGAATACGATGCCGTCGGCCGCCTCGCCCGAATGACGGACGCCAAAGGCGAAACCACGCGGTATGCCTACGACGCCAACGGACGCATGGTCGAACAGACGGATCCGCTGGGGCGCGTCACGCGATACGGCTATCGGGCCGACGGACGACTCGAGTCCCAGACCGATCCGCTTGGGACGGTGACTACCTACGACTACGACGCCGTGGGCAATCCGACGACGATCACCGAAACGCCGCCCAGGCCAGTCGCTGCCGCGGGTCCCCACAATTTCAACGGTTTGGAGCCGACGGATCCGTCAGAGTCGTTGTTATCGAATTCCGCAGCCGATGGTCTGGGAGGCTGGGTTGACGAACGAGTGGCTCGCAGGATCAGCTTCCGCTACGACGCGCTCAATCGCGCCATCGAGCGAGTGAACTCGCTGGAGCAAAGCCAGTGGTTTGCCTGGGACGAAGTTGGCCGACTCACCGCTTGGACGGACGAGAACGGGTATCTTACGGCGTTCGTCTACGACCGCGTGGGGAGGCTCCTCGAAACCATCGACGCCCTGGGAAGCGTCGAGACACGCACCTACGACGGACGGGGAAACCTGCTGTCGATCACGGACCGTCGGGCCGGCGTGACGCGATTCAGGTACGATGCGCGAGACCGACTGGTCGAGCGTCAAGATGCGCTCGGGGCCATCTTTCGCTGGGAGTACGATGCGGTCGGCAACGTGGTCGCGGAGGTCGACGAAAACGGACGGGCCGAACGTTTCGCGTACGATGCGTTGAACCGACTTGTCGAGCAGACCGATGCCCGCAACGGAAGCCGCGTCTACTCGTACGACGAGATCGGCAACCTGCTGGTCTGGACGAACGCTCGCGGCAGCGGCATGCATTATGGGTACGACGAACTCAATCGACTGACCTCGATCACCGATGCTCTGGGAGGCGTCAGGCGGTTCGAATATGACGCCGTCGGCAATGCCGTTGCCCTAACCGATGCCAATGGCCAGACGTTGCAACTCACCTACGACTCGCTGAACCGCCCCGTGCGGCGCACCGACCCGCTGGGCGGGACGGAACATTTCGACTACGACGCGTTCGGCAACCTGCAGACGTGGACCGACGCCCGCGGGAATGCAACGCGTTACGCGTACGATGCGATGGACCAACAGGTCTCGATCACCGACGCCTTAGGCGGCGTAACGCGTTTCGGCTATGACCCGGCGGGAAACTTGACGGCATTGACCGATGCCAACGGTCATACCACCGCCTATGCCTACGACGCATTGCATCGGCTCGTTCGGCGGACGGATGCCCTGGGCGGCGTCCGCGCGCTGACGTACGACGCGGTCGGCAACGTCGCCTCGCAGCAGAATGAGAACGGCCATGTCACCCGTTATCAGTACGATGCGCTGCACCGCCTTGTGACGCTCACCGACGCCCTGGGCGGCAACATCGCCTGGATCTACGATGCGGTCGGCAACCCGCTGGCGGTGACGGATGCCAACGGACATACGACGCGTTACGAGTACGACGAGCTGCATCGGCTGGTCCGCCAATTGGATCCGCTGGGCTTCGTCCAGCAACTGGGCTACGACGAAGCCGGCAACGTGATCTCTGCGACAGACGAGCTGGGATACGCCACGACGTATGCGTACGATGCCCTGCAGCGGCTTACCTCGGTAACGGACGCCGTGGGGCTGGTCGCCGCCTATGCGTACGACGCGGCGGGAAACCTCACCGCGGCTCGCGACGGATTGCAGCGGACCACCACCTACGCTTACGACGGTTCAGGCCGGCTCATATCCGTCACCGATCCTCGCGATGCCGTGACCTCGTTCACCTACGACGCCGTCGGTAACCGGCTGTCCGTGACCGACCCGTCGGAGCAGACCACTCGCTATGCGTACGACAGCCTCAACCGCCTCATTACCGCCACGGATCCCCTGGGCCATGACCGCCTGTACGCCTATGACCCCGTCGGCAACTTGACGCGATACACCGATCGCAACGGACGAGTTCGCACGTTCGAGTACGACGCCTTGGACCGCGGCATCTCCGAGGATTGGTGGCAGGCCGACGAGCGGGTCCGCCGTCTCCAATTCTCTTACGACGCCGTCGGCAACCTGACCGGCGCATCCGATGCCGACAGCACATACGGGTTCAGCTACGATGTCCTGGACCGCATGACGCAAGCCGACAATGCGGGAACCCCGCGGGCTCCGCACCTGGTGCTGAACTACATTTACGATCCGGTGGGCAACGTCCTTTCGGTTCGCGACAACTCGGGGGTGAGTGTCACCTCGGCTTACGACGCGCGCGACCTGCTGACCAGCCGGACTTGGCAGGGCAGCCAGATCGATCCAGCCCGCGTTGAATTCGCTTCCAGCGCGCGAGGCGAATTGACGGAGATACAACGCTTTCGCGACGCCCAAGGACTGCAGGCCTTGGGGCGTTCGGCCTTCGCGTACGATGCGCGCGGGCGTTTGGCCGAACTGGCGCATCGAAACGCCGTTGACACGGCGTTGGCCGAATACGACTACACGTTCGACTTGGCAGATCAACTGATCCGCTATATCCACCATGGCCGGTTGTCCGAGTACAGCTACGATCCGGCGGGGCAACTGACCGACGCGAACCACAGCGGCCAAGACGATGAAGCGTATGCGTACGATGCCAACGGCAACCGAAGTGGCGACACGTACGTGACGGGCCCGGACCACCAAGTGCTAGCCGACGCGGCGTACGATTACGACTACGACGCGGAGGGCAACCTGGTGCGCAAGACGGAGCGGGCCACCGGCGTCGGCAGTCATTACACCTACGATCACCGGAACCGGCTGATCCGCTTTGAACAACGTTCGGCGGGCGGCATCCTGCTGGCCGAAGCGGAGTACGTCTACGACGTCTTCGACCGCCGGATCGTCAAGTCGGTCGATCCGGACGGAGCCGGCCCAGCGTCTCGGCAGGAAATGCGTTTCGTGTACGACGGGTTGAACGTCTGGGCCGATTTCGACGTCCTGGACCAAGTGATTGCCCGCTACTTGTACGCCGAGGGATTGGACAACCTGCTGGCCCGCTGGCGTCCGAGTGACGGCACCGCGTGGTATCTGACCGACCACTTGGGGACAATTCGAGACCTCGTCGACGCCGCCGGTGTCATTATCAACCAGCTCGACTACGACAGTTTCGGACGGTTGGTCAGCCAGACGAATCCTACCGCTGGAGACCGCTTCGGTTTCACAAGCCGCGAGTATGATCCCGAACTCGGCTTGTACTATTACCGAGCCCGCTATTACGACCCGCACCTGGGCCGCTTCGTCAGCCAAGATCCGCTGGGCTTTGACGCGGGCGACAGCAACCTGTATCGTTACGTCGGCAACGCTCCGCTCGCGGCGCGCGATCCACTGGGACTTGCCGGCGAGGCGTTATTCTATGGCCTGATGGCTCGCCGGGCGCCCATGGCTGCCGGAGCCGCCGTCGGCGGCGTGCTGGGCTTTGCGTGCGGCTGGGTGGAAGGTTTCACCGAGGCGACGGTATCCTCGACGGATGCGGACAGCGATGCAGCCTTAGCGATGGCCTGGGAGCGAGCGATCACCTATGCCGCGATCGGCACGGCTCTCGGCGGAACCCTCACCGCCTTGCCGGCGGTGGTCCAGTTCTACGGCGGCGGCATTCTGATGGGCGTCGCCGCCGGCCTGATCATCGGCCGGGCCCCTGAAGATCCGTGGCAGGTAACCGCCGTGCGCGTAGGCTGCCTCGTCATCAGCGCCGCCGTCGGCTCGCCGGCCCAACGCTGGATGACAGGGCAAATCGGCCGCTTGCCCTTCATGGGCCCCCGCAGCCCCAACGGCCTCGCTTCTCCGAAACCGCCCATCCCGCGCGGCCGGCCCAGCAGGCCATCCGAACCTCACCCCGCCACCAAGCCGCCAAGTTCCAAAGGGGTTTTAGAACCCGCCCCGTCCCGCCCCGCGGGCCCTTTGCGGCAACGCCTGTTTCGATTCATGGAGGAGCCGGCGGGAGGACGAACACAAAGATTGTCGCAACGAACGCCCATCGGAAGTGCGTATCCAGCAACCCTGTCACAAAGGTTAGCAGCGTATAAGCACTGGAAGGGCGCCACTGGTGTGACCGGCACGCCAACGCAACCAAACTTCCGACGATTTGTCGGAGCTCACCGTCCAAACAGTCGCGGTTCAACGCTGTACAACGAGGATGGAGGCTTCGCAGCTTGGTCAGAAGGAGTTAGCAGTACACATGGTAATACAGCCGGATCGCAAACGGCCTGGCTTTACCGATTGGAAAATGATGCCGACGGGGTTTTGAAGTGGGGGGTGTCCCAGGACCCCTTTACACGATACCCGCGGGCCTTCATGCGAGACAAGGTCATTATCCCATTGGAAATCGGGCCGCGAAGGACTATCCTTGCAGTTGAACGCGACCTCGTGGAACGTCTTCCCGGGCCGCTGAATTTCGAGCCTTGGGCTGGCAGCCGGGCGGGGGAATAAGGAACGAACGATGATTTCGATTGGGATGGTACTTGGCGGCCCAGAACACGTAGGATTCGACCGCGAAGTTCGAAAGCTCATGAAATTCTGTCGGGAGAATCGCGAGCGAGGCTTTATAGGTTCTGAAATCAACGTCGTTTATCACGTTCCGGGAGCCGTTGTTAAGCCCGACTACGTGGGTGTTCGAACCGGCACGTTTTCAAGAAAAGAACGCTGTCTAATGGTCCAGATCGCCGTTGCAGAAGAGTTCGCTGCACTTGATGACACCGACCAGATCCGGCGCTACATCTTTGAAACGGCTGACGAAGCAATCGGGCTGGGCAAGACTGAACTGGAACGTAAAGGGGTCCATTATGACATCGAGACAGACAGGGCGCTGCTCGATGAATGGTTTGGCGAGAAAGCGAACGTCTGACCCGCCGGCGAAAATGGCGCATGGCGCCGCAAGGCTCTTCATGAATGGGGCGGTTTGATGTCTCGGTTTGGTGGGCGGGGACCAGCGCCAGGGTCGAGAGTTCGCGGCGGCGTTTACCGGCCGCCTGCCGCCTCTGCTGCGGTGCCGGCTGCCAGGTAACTCGCCATGTCGTCCGGCGTTGGAGCAGATTCTGGCCGCGGTGAACAGGGCTTACGATTTCGTTCAGTCGGATCGGTCCGTGGGAATCTTGATGGATGGGATGCCGACGGAAATAGTTCCTTTGCTGGACCAACTGCCCGAGCGAGGCATCCCGTTTTGGTTTTCGGTCCGGCTTTGGGACCGCGACAACAGCCCCTCACCTGTGCTTCAATATGTTCCGCAGCAGAAATACTTTGTGGTGGATCGGCTGGCGTCTGAAGTTATGAATCGACTGTCTTCTCGTGTTCTTAATTCCCGGCGCGAAGTCGTGTTGTTGTGGCTTGGCGTCTTGACGCATGTACCGCTGGGCGGTATAGTTTGATGAAAGATGGAGCGGCCGCCATGTCGATAGTCCAGGTGATGGCGTCGACCGTTGCTTGTCAGAACAGTCGTACGGTTAAGCCCAGCACACCGTTTAAGGAAGAGAAGATCCGATGAAAAGGACCGTCGGCCAGCGAATTCTGAGGCGATTGGGAGACTTCGCCGAAACGCTGAAGACGACCGGCAAGATCAGCGAGAAATACACGTGTCGGACCATCAAGCTGAACTTGGAGCTGGAGCCGTACACGCCGGAGGAAATCCGCGAAACACGGAAAGTTCTTAACGCAAGTCAGCGCATTTTCGCCGAATTCTTGGGCGTCTCAGCCAGGGCTGTTCAGGACTGGGAGCAGGGCGTGAAGCCGCCCCACGGATCGGCGTGTCGAATCATGGACGAGATTCGCCGGAATCCCGAATACTGGATCAAGCGGCTGAGGGAACTAGCCACTCCTGTTGATTTCATTCCGCGTCTGGATCCACCTGATCCGCAGATTCCTGCGACGACGCGGGCCGCTGCGGCGGATGCAGGCCGAGTCGCCGCAGCGACTCGCGCAGATTGACGACGCCGGATCGATTCAAATGCAGGCGTGCGACAGTGGCCCGGCCGATCGGCGTAATCCCGATCATCACTGCGTAATCCGCGCTCCACTGAAAATGCTCCGACCACCGATCGCGTCGCGGGTGATATAATCGTACTCGTTCACCCGGCAGCGGATCCAAGGCTTCCTGAGCAGCGTGTTTGTGCCCGTTGCATCCCATGCAGGCCAAGGCCAGGTTCCCGATGCCGCTGCTGCCCGCGTCAGCACGTGGAACAATGTGCTCGACGCTGAAGGGCGACGCACTGAACCGCGCCTGGCATAGGCAGTACTCACAGCAGCCGGCGGCCAGGTCGAACAGGGCGTCGCGAACGGATTGCGGAACGCGCGACTCAAGCTCGCCCATAATTCGGAAATCCAAGTTGGTCCATCAACTCCCGCAGTTCCACGCCACGCCGAGCAGCAAGTTCGGCCACGTACTCGACCCGACGGGCATGCGTCGTCTCGACAAGTTCATTGAGTTCGCACAACTCGCGGTGGTCCCTTTCCGTCAGCCGTCCGTTCGCCTGCCGCCGTTGGGTCAAGTCGTGATATCGCTTCCAAACCGATTCCGAAAGGCCACGTGCAGCTTCCCGCAGCAATTCGTTTTCGTCCATCTCGGAAGGCAGCTTATCGGTCAGCTCGTTTTCCAGGAGTTGCAAAGCACACGTTTCAGGCGTGACGCCGTCCCGGGCAGCCTTCTGGCGCAAACGGTCCTCTAATTCGATGGGCAGGTCAAGCGTCAAAGTCATCGCACAGCATCCTCCTCCGCCATGGTCGCACGGAAACGCGGCCGTTGCAGGCCAAGTGTATTCTAGCACCGGTAGAAGCACCCAACAACGCGAGTTGGCAATACGTCTACCTGGAGGGGACGGAAGGGGAAGCGTCCAATTATGCGGTAATTGGACGCCTCCCCTGGCGACCTGCTCGCCGCCGCACGCAACGTTGCGCGGCGCGTTCCGCACGTCTAGCTCGCACGCCCGCCGACGTCCATGATCAGGACCACGGTTTGCCGACTGCGTGCGAGCGAGCCGTGCCACACGCGCAGGGCCACGCCTGTCACATTTTGCGCACCAGCCTGTGAAGTTCATCCCAGTTCCGTGTTCACGCAAGGATCACAACGAATGGCCTGTACCGGCGCAGCTCCGCGGCCAACTCACTCCGACAGCACCCGACGCCAGCGGGCGGGAATGGCCTCCCACGCGGCACAGTACGAGCTTTCCAGCGAAACCGTGACATACCACTGCGGATCGAGGAACAAGGCCATCCCAGGCAAAGCCATACCGACCGCCAGCGGTTCGACATAGGCTTGGGGCGGACTCGCGGCACAGTACGAGGCCAGGGTCAATTTGCGGTCGTCTGGAAAGCGGAACGGCGCCGCGGGATCGATCTCACCCCAGATCGCTCCATGAATGCCGTTGGGATCCAGGGGCCCCGGAGGATGGGGATCGATGACCAGCAGGTGGATGTCCTGTTCGGTCGCAGTACAGGCTTTGTCCAGGAACCGGTCGAGCGCTCGACGGCTCGTCTTGTTTCCCGACGAAACGATTTCGATGTACGCCACGAGATCATCGCCCGATGAGTGCCGGATAAGCAGCCGGTTGCGCTTTTCAGCATAGATTTCCTGCTCCGAGGCTACCTGCGTGATGCTGACTTTCGGCGGCGTCGCGACCGCGGCGGTCGCTCCGGCGGTCGCCAGGGCGTGCGTGCGGCCCTGCACATCCCAATCCGGGTCACGTCCAACGTGAGCACATCCGGCCCCGGCTGTCCTGCCACCTGCTCGGACTGCGCGTAAAAGCTGTCCGGGAGCAAGCCGTTGTTCAAAACCCGCGTGATTTCCGTAATCCACGCCGTATGGAACGTGTGAAACGACCCGGCAGGCACGCGGGTCCAATCGTGCATCGGCATCCGATTCTCCTCGTAGTGCATGTTTCAAGACAGCGCCCGCCAGAATCACCTCGGTCCCGCCCCGACGTATTATACAACGGCTTCTTGCTGCAGGCCCAGGACGTCGGCTTGATCCCGTGGGTGCCGTTGACCGATTTTCTTGACCCGCCGGAGACGATTGGGGCAGCGCTGCCGGGAGGCGATCGAACAGCACGCTCCGCCCGGCGAGACGACCAATTTGCTGGCTGTGACTCAAGTGCTGACGTACTTACGGTGTCATAACGTGGGATTGCTGGCAATTGTGAACATGAGGGGACATTCCTGATCCGGTTTACGGCGAAGGACCTGCGCCGGGCGGCATGATCCACGGGTGCAGATAGGCTTCCGCCGATATACACCACAGTTTCAAGAGTGCCCGCGGTCGGCGCTGATCGCCGCGGGCGTCGAGAGCCCGCACATTCGCAATGTCATTCGCCATCCGCAAGGTCCTGAGAACGCGGCTTCGGCAGTCAGCCTGCGGTCTATCCTGCCTACGAATAAAACGCCATAGCAGGCCAAATCCCGTCAGCATGGATCACCTGCCCCGCCCCTAGCGGAAGTACCAACCGGCGAATACAATCGCGATGGCAGCAACCTGATCATGTTTTGATTCACGATCGGCGCGATGGATGACGCGATCCTCCGGTACTGGGATCGAAATGCGCCCTTGTTTGAGGGTCGTCTCCGTCATCTGGAGGTTGAAATGAAGGCCGCACCCGATAATGGCAACGCCTCAATGCTCCGTTGCGAAGGCTGGTGGGAGCAGATCGATTTCGGACATCGGCTGGATTTGCCCGAAGTGCCACGAGAAGCTCTTTCGCCAGGATCAGGCTGGCAGTGCAGACGCGGACGACTTGCGGGCGGTCTGCATCCACTGTCTCCGTTTGCTGCTGAAGCGTTATGGCAGGCCGGAGAGTCCTGGCGGCACCGGCTAGAACGCATCGTAACCGCCAAGCACGGCCCGAAGTCGTCCCGACCCGTCCCATGCGTTTCTAGCCCGTCTGGCGGCGCGACACAAGCATGGAAAAAGGGCACGTTGGGTCTTGGGTTGGACGCCTGTGCGCTTCCGTCGCCGGTCCAGCCCGCACTCGGCGGCCCCTTTGTTAACTTGGACAAGTTGGCGACGATGCGCGAATCGTTCGACACGAGATGTGCGGCCATCAAGAAAAAAATGAACTTCCCATCGCATCGGAAGTAGCTGACAATGAACGATGCGTCCGGTAGACTCTGGGGCGAACCAGTGGTGTCAAACTGTTCGGCCAGAAATCGTCGAGGTAACTCCCATGCGAATCCGCTGCCCTCATTGCCAGAATCCAATCGAGACACTCGAAGACGGCCCCTCGGTGGACATCGTTTGCACGGCATGTGGGAGAAGCTTCAGCCCCATCGCCGAACGGACGCCTGCGCCCAAGAGGGCACAATCCACGCGAAACAATGATTTTTACGACCGCCTGCGGGCCAAGATTCACTCTTGGGCCGCATCAGACGAAGGTAAGCAGTCGAAATGGGTCGAATACGTCCTGTTAATGCCCGACATGTTCCATCTTCTTTGTTCATTGATCCTTGATCCAGAGATTCCCGCAAAGCACAAGGCCAAGCTCGGAATCGTCATAGCCTACGTCATAAGCCCCATCGATCTTCTACCGGAGGGCATCATTGGACCGGTCGGATACCTGGAGGATCTCGCGCTGGCGGCCTACGCATTGAACCAGCTTGTCAATCAGGTCGACGAGGAAATCGTCCTGCGTCACTGGAAGGGATCAGCGGACCTTCTCCACCGCGTGAGACGCATACTTGAAATCGCCGAAGAGATGGTTGGCAGTGGCTTGTGGAAGAAACTCCGAGCGTTGGTCGGCAGCAAGTAACGACGAATACGATGTTGTAACCAGCTCGTTCACCAATCCGCCGCCGAGCCCGCCGGAATCGGGTCGTCCCCTTCGTCCGGCGTCCCTGGTGACGCGTGCTGTTGAACTGTCCTGGACGTAGTGCCCATCGGCCAGCATGACGATCACTGTCGTCATTCCGGCAGTCCGCTCTTGGTCGTCAGCTGCCACCTCGAACCCCGCTCGGCGCAGCTCGAAACGAACCGCGTCCTTCGCGGCTGGAGGGTTGCCGCCCGACTCCGCCATGACGCGACGGTACGTCGTTCGGCAGACGGCGAGCAGGGCGTCGGTGTCCATCTGTCTGTTCCTTCATCCACTCCGCTCAGCCCACATTACGCTGTGTCGCCTCGTGATGCCGAAGTACAAAGCGAACCCACTGCCGATGACTGATCCTGCAGACAAGCCAACCGCGATGCCGAGGCGAACGTTGTCTCCGTGTTCGAACCCCAGCTTTCCAACCGCCAACATCACGGCTACGACAAACGTGGTCGTCAACAGGTGGCGAATGTTGAACTGCCAGAAGCGAACATCTGCCGTACCCGATGCAACGCGAGGGACAAGTGTACGATACAACGCAAGCAACCCCACGGGAAGGAGCAGCGTTTCGTAACAAATCAGGACGGTGGTAACAGGTGTTTGCGCGTCTCCGGGGCTCCATGACAAGGAGGCGATCCAGATCAAACAAGACAGACTCATTGCGATCGCCGAGAGGCCGAATATCGCATTGAATGCTGATCGCGAAACACGTGAACCAAGAGCTGCCAAGACGCCGAGGACGCTGAACACGGGCCCGGTTACCACGATGCTCTCGATATCGATCGCGGCAGCGATGACAGCCCCGGATACGCCGAGTATTTGCAGACCGCAGAGAATCGCAAACGTTACGTTCGCTCGCAAGACCGAGCCAAACCGTTGAAGAACTTCATCCTTGTCCAGCCAGATTCCGTGTTCGGCGCAGGTTTCGAACCGACGCCCCCATCGTTGCGATGGAACCATCGGCACTCCGCAGACCGGGCAATTCAGCGGCGATGGCTTCGGCGGAGGTTCGACGCCCGACGATGGCACTTGCGCGCCAGCGTGGGACGCTTCGATCTGAGATCCGTGGCTCAGGTTGGGTTCCATGTCGATGCCGCCCCGGAATTCGTGCCGTACAGCACAGCACAGCAGCGTAACCCAACAGGGACACGCCAGCGATCAGGCTAAGCCATCCAGCAGCGTAACGGCGAATTAAGCACCAATCAAGCAGCGGGTGACAAGCGGGTGTCGGGGGATAAGCGGGGGACTGCTCCAGCATGGTTTACTGGTTGAATACGTCCAGCGGTGTGCGGCACAACAGCCGATGCGACAACTACGGCAAGACGAAACGTGGGCGACCGTGCGGGCGCGACGAGGGAAAACCTTGCGGGATGTGCGGGGGATGAGTGCCGGCTCAGCGAGGCGAGTCGTCTGAGTCGCGGCAGCGGTCCCGCCCAAGATTGCTTCTTGCCACCGGCCGGGCGATAATCGGCGCAAACAGCGACCGGAGGAACCCATGTCAGATCAGCCATCGTTGCCGACAGAAAAAGACCTCATGAAACTGCCGCTTCTAGCAATCGTTGCATACGCGGTGCGGTGTGCAAGGCGGGCACTGCCGATAGTTGACACCGTACCGAGCTTCGCCATGCATGGAGCGGCTGTCAAACACGCGATTTCATTAGTCGAGTGTTTCTGCGTCGGCCAAGACTTGAATGCCGCCCCTGACGCCGTCGAACGCGCCGCGGATGCCGCCGGCCGCGCCGCCTCCGTCGCCCAGTCCTTCGCCGGCGGCTCCGCCGTCGCCCTTGCCGCGGGAGCTGCCCAAGCGGCGGCCCAAGCTACCGCCGCCGTCGAGGACTCCTGGGCCGACCCCAACTCCGCTGACCGCATCGTCCGCGCCGCCACATACGCCGCCGGCCGCGCTAGCCGCGCCGTCGCCGCCGACCGTTGTGCCGCCGTCAGCGCCGCCGCCAGAGCCGACTACGACCGTCTATTATCACTGAGTCTAGGAACCTATCCCGACCTTGGCCAGCCCATCGACCCAACGGACACCGGGCCGCTTGGACCGCTTTGACCAGAGGGCATGCCGGAGCGGTAGACGATAAGGAACAGAACGGGTAACGCCCATGCATGGCGTCTGGACTTCGGACGCCGCCTACGCGCTGTTGCATGCTACGCCGACGGCATGGCCCGGCAATTCCCTGACGGGCTAATCCAACAACTGCCCCAGGGCTGCCAACGCTTGTTTGGCCTGCTGTACGCCGCCAATCTCTTGAACCAGCTTCTTCGCCTTCTGCAATGCGGCGACCGAAATCATGTCGGTGGGCACAGCGGCAGCCGCCGGTTTGGCTTCCTCCCCTTTGGCGACCGCCTTCTTTCGCCGCTTCTTGATGCCCAACTTGAACTTGATGTTGCTCACGTACTTCGGATCGACATCGACGCCCTGGGCTTTCAATGCCTCCGACACGGCTACCGGCAGGGCACCGGGATGCTCTTTCAGGTAATCCTTGACCGCCTGAGTCTTGTTCACATTCGGCTGACTGCCGGTCTCGGATACGGCTGGTTCGACAACGGACTTCTTCGCTCTTGGCATAATGCTTTCTCGCGTGCTGGTGTATTTGACTTTGCCCCTCGACGATTTAGTGTATTTCGGGCTGCGCCGGCAAGCAACAGACCGCAAGCCGATTCGGCGAATTCGACAACGCCGAAGCCCGTCCCCATGTTGACGCCGCGATGCGCACGAGGCAAGCTGAAAGACGTCAATGGACCATACGAGGGAGCGGGAGCGAAATGGTAGAAAAGGTACCAAGTGGCTTTGGCAGGCACCTCGCACATGGTATTGACCGCGTATGAGCTGCAAGAGCGGACCAAGGACAATGTCCCACCGCACCGCGAGAAGGACGAAGGTTCCAGATAGCTTTGGCGGCTTCTTGCGGCAGATTTGGGAACTGCCATTAAATCTCGACGTTCACATCAAGGCCGGAAGTCGCTTCTATGTCGGTGGGCCTGAGCCCATCGAAACGGGGGTTACGGCCTTTGACGAGATCTCCGGCGAAGTCAACGCTGGCCAGCATGCCACGGTCAGCTCAGACACGATTGTGTCGGGTAATCTCAAGGCGGATTCGGGCGATGCCAAGGCCGACGCGTTGCAGAGCATTACGGGCGATGTCGAGGCGGGCCTGTCGGCCACGCTGACGGCCGGGACCGACGCCCAGGTGCAGGACGCGGTGAGCCAAGCCGTCTCGGTCACCGCCCAAGGTATAACGATGAGTTCAAGGCTCTCCTAAAGCTTGCGGAGCAAGAGAACGCCTGTGTGGTGACAGCGCAGGATTACTGGGAAATATGCGCCCGCCTGTCGCGGGAGTACTTTGGAATTCCATGAAAGGCGTCACCATGGCCCAAACCTCGTCTCCATTGTTTCGGATGGATACTACGGCCGGTTGGCTTGATCGATTCGGTGACATGAATGTCGCCAGAAGCATCACGATGGGCAGATGTTCGTTGTGCCAACGTGTGTTGAATCAGGTGCCGTCGCCATTCGAGACCAAGAGATCGTACGATCGATGGAATCCAAATGACGGACCGATCCCCGACTACTCCGCGATCGGGATGTACACCGTCGTCTCCGACGCCGCGAAGGAAGCATTAGCGCGCATTTCGGATACTCTCGAATTTGACCCGGTGGTGGTGGTCGAGAACCCCAAACGACGCAAGGGATTTGGAAAACGCGGCGCATCTCGGCTTGCCGAAGAACTCGCGAGTGATTAGGAGTTGCGGCTGTGGCGGCTCAAAGTCAAGACCTGCTACGCCATGGAGCTGGAGCGTTCAGGACGGACGGTCGAACAGCAATGTGCCGCTTGCGGATTCGTCCGGTATGCGGTCACCGGAGATGGACGCATCTTCGTCGATCCGTCGGCGTGGCACGGCGAGGACATCTTCAAGCTAGTTGGCTGTAGCTGCAAACTCATGCCCGAAGACGAGTTCTTCGGCCCAGATTTCGTGACGGAGCGATCACGCGACATTCTAATGCCGTTGAATCGTTCGAACCTATATCTGCGAGAGGTGGGCTACATTGCATCGGAATCGAAAGCATAAGATGCGAGCAGCGAACCATGTCCATATCGACCTCGTGCCAATGCCTGGCCGGACGGCCGGAACCCTGGTAGTGAAGTAGCGTGGCTCGATCGTGAGATCCATGCCCAAGCCCGGAGCAGTTATTCGGCCATGACAATCACTGTGAATTGCAGGACTATGACAGTGCCTCACAGCACGGCCCCCGTGGGCGCGCTGGTGGACCGGACGCCGCCCGCGGGCGGCGATCCATCCTTCTGGGACGATCCGGCCTTCGCCGCGGGCGAATCCTCTCCGGCGCGGACGCTTCCGGCTCTGTCGCCTGCCAACTTTGGCGGCCAAACGCGTGGCAGGCGCGGCTTCTCGCGGAAAAGCTCCCCGAACGCCGTACCGTCCTCCGTGCGCACGGCGTGTCGGGGCCCGTCAATACGTTGGCGGATATTTGGCTGAGCAGCTACGGCGACTCCAGCGGCACGCTGACCTCCGCGGCCGGCGGTGCGACCCTCGACGTGGCGGGCAATATTTCCGGCGCAGTAACTGCGGAGCAATCCGTTGTCGCGTCGTCCCTGGGCCAGATTTCGGCTAATGTCTCCTCGCTGGCGGCCAATGCCGCGCTCCAGGCGATGTTCGGCGTGGTGGGCGGTGGCGTCCTGGGCGCGATGTACACGGTCGTGGTAAGTTACGGGGATGTTTTTGCCAACGTCGACGCGTTGCTCCACGACGCGATTGTGATTACGTGGGGCAGCTACTCGGGTGCGGCGACTGCCAGAGATTCCGCCAGTGTTCATGCTCAGGCAAGTGTCACGGGCACGATCACCGCAGATCATGGTGTGGCACTGGTCAGTGGCACGAATGTCTCCGGCACCATTACGGCGGACGAAGGAATCGATGTCAAGGCTTGGGGCAACTGAAATTCAGATGGTTGGCTGGGTCCCGGATTTGCCACGAGGCGGAGCCGGCTGGGCGTCAAGCGTCTCACGGACCGCCCTGGTCGTGCCGCGCACACGCCGCGCGCCCCGCGTGCCATCACCGACACAATGCCGCCAAACAATTCCAGGCAGGAAGAGTGCTGGTCCAGGCGACATCGGCTTGCGGCGTGCTCTCGCGCTGGGCGCCTTGATGGTCGGGGTTCTGCTCGCGTTGCTCTGCGGATTCCAAGGCTGGGCTACTTCGCACGACACCACGCAGACGATTGCCGACATCCGAGTTGGCCAAAGGGTCACAATGGATGCACCTTGGCAAGCCTTGGCCGCCCACCTCGCGTCGAAAGTCGGGCGCGAGTCAGGCGAGGTCCGAGAGGCCGCGGTCACCCTACCGCCCGAAGAGCGAGTGGACCCGGCGACGTGGAAACTCGTTCGCCTGCGAGCCGAACTCCGCTGGGACGATGGCACGCTGGACGACGTGAACGTCGAACCCTTGCAGCCACCCGAGTGGCTCCTCGCCAACCATGTCCGCGTCGGTGGTCAAGCACCGATTCCACTGGACCTTGTTGAAATGAGCCTGCCAGAGGGACTCCAAGCCAAAGTACTCGCGATCAAATCATGCCCGCGCATTGCACCTGGCCCGGGCCGGATCGTGCTGACGACAGTCAATCACCTGAACGCCAATCTTCACGAATTGACAATCCGCGATGCCCGTGGACGCCGGGAGACAATCCGCACCACCGGCGGGCACAAGTTCTACTGCCTTACACGCGGTGCTTGGGTCGCGGCCGCGAAACTGCGCCCCGACGAACGCCTCGACGGGTTAGAGGGTTCACTCGACGTAGTCTCCCTTGGGCGACTCTCTGGCGTGCATCGGGTCTATAATCTTACGGTCCAAGGCGAACACATGTACCGTGTGTCCTCCCTTGCATCGTTGGCGCACAACACAACGGGTCAGTGCGGCCCCCGTACTCCCACAGCCGGGAAGCCGCGGATTCTCCAATCCAAAGATGGGCACGAACGTCCATCAGAGGTTTCGAGGAGCTTTGGTTCATTTGTACCCGGATACCGAGTTCACTATGCGAACGTTCCCTGGAGAGACGGGCATCGACGCGACGTATTTGAGGGGCGCCTACCCTGGATTTGATCATGCCGAGCTGAAGCCTTTCACAGACAACTCTTATCTCAAGTTCTTGAAACAGATGGAGAACTGGGGTGGTCAGTACTCGGAAGAGGTGCAACTGTTTTGGTATGACGTTCATGGGATCATAGGCTCCTCCGGTTGGAACTGGTTGTTTTGATGATCACAGGATGGGAATTGTTAGAAAACGGCAGGCCGCGTGAGGCCATTGAGAAGTTCCGTGAGGAATTTGCTAAGTTAAAATCTCGCGGAATGCTCATGAACATCGGTCTTGCATATTTGATGCTCGGCGACGTGGAAGCTGCCGCGACGCAGTTCAGGGAATTGATTTCCGACCAGCCCCACTTTTCCACGGGCGAGTACTCCTGCCTAGGCCTCTGCGAGTGGGTTGGGAATAGACCTGAAGAGGCAGTTGCTGTCTGGAAGGATGGTCTCGACTGCAAGATGGACGAAGGCGCAGGAGGAATTGCGACGACCTGCTCTGGTACGAGTTGTGCTCGGGGGAGCCCGCGACGATGAGTACGTTTCGAACGCCATTGCACTTCGACCCGTATGGCCGAGCTGCGACCGTCCGGCTGGCGGGAACGCCGATGTCTTGTGTGTCCGATTTGACCGCTTGGACCAGGCTACCGAAGTCGAACGGGTCCTTCCCGCGACGAATTCCGGTCGATATGCACTGGCCACGGAACGTCACAGGGACTTAACGCTCTTGCTGGGGATTCCGAGCTGGTCCGTGAGTGCCGGGTTTCAGGATCTGAATGCCAAGAAGCAACTGCCGAGTGGATTTCTCGATACTCTCGAAGGTGTATAGAACGTGAGGAAGATGTGTGAAAAGGGGGCCTCGTCAGCAGAATTCGTGGGTGAACTCGGGTTCAGGAAGATGGCCAAGTTGATGATATAACGCGGTTTCGATTCCCTCAAACGTGCGAAAGCCGAAGGCTTTTCTCATGGTCAGTTTAGCTTTGAGGTTCAACCCCTCAACCGCACCGGCAGAAATCTCTCCACGAGCCTCAAACCAGTTCATCAGGAGAGGCTCATGCTCCCGTAGGGAACGAGCGACCTTTTTCATCGGTTCCAGGCCGCTCCGCATGGTCCGGCTACACCACTCGCGAAGGAACTTGCGGGCCCACGGCACCGACTGGTAGGTCCAGAACCGCTGGAAGTCTTCGCGTGACAAGTAGGCACGCACCGTCTTGAGGTTGTACTGGAGCACCTCGCGCAGTTTGACGGTCTGCCGGGACGTCAGGTTCTCCTTCCGTTTCAGCAAACACCATCGCGAGTGGGTCAGTACCGGTTCGTATCCATCGGCTTTCAGGCGTCGCGCTTCGCCGGCGCGGATTTCGTCGATGGCTTTGTTCATCTTCGCCATGATGTGGTAGCGATCCAAGATGTTCAGAGCATCGCCGGCCCGCGCACGGATCACGTCCAAGTAAGGCTTCCACATGTCGCTGCAGACGAACTTCAACGTGGGCAGGATCTCGTCGCCGTACAAGTCGAAGAAGGACTCCAGACACGCTGTCGTCCGATT
>Ga0366819_10331_pt1 | contig 18699 bp, 20 predicted proteins | sample TotcelFGM3001N15_FD_207091 | JGI IMG/M metagenome (GOLD analysis project Ga0366819, IMG submission 207091) | Enriched cells from coal bed in the Powder River Basin, Montana, United States - Total cells FGM rep3 HSBNCT.FGM.300.1.N15 ... | reverse complement strand
GCCCGAGTTAAACCCAGGATCAGCAATGAAAAGGAGACGTTATGAAAAAGATCAATCTCTATGAGGCCGGGGAATTTAGCGACAAAGCCATGAAAAAGCTGCTGGTGCACGACTCCCCCTACTTTAAAATCATTAATTTTAACTTCAAGGCCGGCCAGGAACTGCCGGTGCACTCCCATGACATCGAAGGCCAGTTGAGCCTCGTGATCATCGAAGGCGAAGGGGATTTTCTGGGCAAGGACGGCGCCTCCTTTCCGGCCAAACCGGGAGACGTGGTCATCTCGGACATCGCTGAACCTCATGGCCTGAGGGCCAAAACTGATTTGCGCCTCCTGGTCACCATCGCGCCGCCCATTTGAGGCAAACAATCATGAGATAGTGGGGCGGCCGTCCCTGGCCGCCATATCGGTTGGCGGGCGGGGACGCCCGCCCCACTGCACAGAGGCCCGCCCCACCAGGTTTTTTCCATGGAAAGGCAGTAAGGCAATTCTCCCCCAGCCAAAAGAGGATTAATCATGGCAACCAAGATTCCGGTAATCGACACCGAGGCGTGCATCGCCTGCGGCAACTGCGAGGCGGTCTGTCCCGACGTCTTCCGCCTCAACGAGTCTTTAGGGCATTCCGAAGTCATCAACCCCACGGGCGCGCCCGAAGACCAGATCCAGCTGGCCATCGACCAGTGTCCGGTCCAGTGCATCACCTGGCAGGAGGCGGCGGACTGAATGCGAAAGGCGGGATGCGCTTCGCTTTCCCGCCCTACGGTCCTACGGTCCTGTGGTCCGAGGTCCTTAACAACATCGCAGCTGATCCAGTCTATCAACCAGGCAGGAGTGGCGCCGCAACGGGGCGATTAACCAGGAGGTGCGGTCAGCTATCAATGGCCAGTTTTGTGATTTAATACAAGCTGTTGCATCATCTCAGGCATAAAATCATTATCGACCCGATTTGATAAGTCTTCGTTTTTACTGACTACTGACTACTGACTACTGACTGCTAACTGCTAACTGCTTACTGCTTACTGCTTACCCACTCTCATCCTTGCCGCCGGTAGTGATCTTTACCGCAAATTATGGTAGAAAATGGGCATCAGTTGTCAAGGATGAATCTGAGCTGACTGGAGCTGCGAAAGCATGACGGACACGCGTAAACTTTTCGGCACCGACGGCGTGCGGGGGGTGGCCAATGTCTATCCCATGACCGCCGAGGTGGCCCTGCAATTAGGCCGGGCCCTGGCCTATGTTATCAAGTTCGGATCGGGACGGCACCGCATCGTCGTGGGCAAAGATACCCGGGTCTCGGGCTATCTCCTGGAATACGCCACGGTGGCGGGCATCTGCTCCATGGGGGTGGACGCCGTGCTGCTGGGGCCATTTCCCACCCCCGGGATCGCCTTTATCACCTCCTCCATGCGGGCCGACGCCGGGGTGGTCATTTCCGCCTCCCACAATCCTTACCAGGACAACGGCATCAAGTTTTTTTCCGGCAACGGCTTCAAGCTCCCCGACGAGTTGGAGGCCAGGATCGAGGTCCTGATGACCCAACCTGAGGTGGAGGGGGCCTGTCCCACCGCCACCGAAGTGGGCCAAGCCTTTCGCCTCGATGACGCCCGGGGCCGCTATATCTCGTTTCTGAAAAGCACCTTCCCCAAGGAAATGGAACTGGACGGTCTGAAAATCGTGGTGGACTGCGCCCACGGGGCCACCTACCGGATCGCCCCGGAGATCTTTACCGAATTGGGGGCCGAAGTGATCCCCATGGGGGTCAGGCCCAACGGCCGAAACATCAATCACAAGTGCGGCGCCACCTTTCCGGAAACCATGGCCACCCTGGTAAAACGCCACGGGGCCGACCTGGGCATCGCCTTTGACGGGGATGGCGACCGGGTTATCATGGTGGACCATCGGGGCGAGATCGTGGACGGCGACCACATCATGGGGATCTGCGCCCAGGATATGCTGGAACGGGGAACTTTGCGGCGCAAAACCGTGGTGGGCACCGTCATGACCAACCTGGGCCTGGAACTGGCCTTGAAGGACTGGGGCATTCGCCTCCTCCGGACTCCCGTGGGTGACCGCTACGTGGTGGAAGCCATGCTCAAGGGCGGCTATAATTTAGGGGGCGAGCAGTCCGGTCACATGGTGTTCCTCAACTACACCACCACGGGAGACGGCATCCTCACGGCGCTCCGACTGCTGTCGGTGATGCTCCGGAAGGACAAGCCGCTGGCCGACCTGGCCAGTTTCCTCCAGAGATGCCCCCAGATCCTCATCAATGTTGAGGTCAAGGAGAAAAAGGATCTGAAGACCTTGCCCCAGGCCCGCCAGGCTATCCAGGAGGCGGAAAAACGCCTTGGCCCCCAGGCACGGCTGCTGGTGCGCTTCTCCGGGACCGAGCCTAAACTGCGCGTCATGACCGAAGGTGAGGATGAGTCGCTGATCCGGCAGGTGGCCGAGGATCTGGCCCAGGCATTGAAGACCATGTTGAGCTGAGAGGGAGGCAGGCCCATGCTGCTGGTGATGGATGTGGGAAATACCAACACGGTGATCGGGGTCTATCAGGATGACCAGATCTTGAGCGACTGGCGTATCCGGACCGAAAAAGAAGCCACCGTGGACGAGTTCGGCATCTTGCTGCGGAATCTCTTTCAGTCCCAGAATCTGACCCTGGAGCCAGGCACCGACCTGATCATCTCCTGCGTCGTGCCCCCCATGAACAATACCCTGGAGGGTTTCGCCCAGCGTTATTTGAAAGTCCGCCCCATGTGGGTGGGCCCGGGGATCAAGACCGGCATGCCCATTCACTATGACAATCCCCGGGAGGTGGGGGCCGACCGCATCGTCAACGCGGTGGCGGCCTACGAGCAGGTCCACGGCGCCGTGGTGGTAGTGGATTTCGGCACTGCCACCACCTTTGACGTGGTGTCCCGCCAGGGAGAATATCTGGGCGGGGTGATCGCCCCGGGGGTGATGATTTCCTGCGAGGCGCTGTTCATTAAGGCCTCCAAGCTGCCCCGGGTGGAGATCTTCGCCAAGCCCAAGAGCATCATCGCCAAGGACACCATCAGCAGCATGAACGCCGGGATCATTTATGGCTATGTCGGCCTGGTGGACGGCATTGTCAGCCGCATCAAGGAGGCCCTGGGCGATAAGGCCCAGGTGATCGCCACCGGCGGCCTGGCCTGCCTCATCGCCTCGGAAACCAAGAGCATCGATACGGTGGACGATTACCTGACCCTGAAGGGCCTGAAGATCATCTACGAGCGCAACCGCCCCCGCCGGGAAGAACGAGGTAAGGGGGTAGTGGCATGAACCAGCCGGAAACCGGGATCGCCCGCCGCTACCTGGAAGAGACGCGCTACCGCCGCCGCGCCATTGGGGAAAAATCCCTGGCCTATCCCCGCGCTCCCCTCTACAAAGAGTATCCGGACGCCGCCCAGCGCCTCAGCCTGGACCCCGAGGCCGGCCGCCGGGGCGCCGACCTGTGGCAGTGCCTGGCTAAGCGGCGCTCCCAACGCGACTACCTGGATCGTCCCCTGACCCAGCCGGAACTGGCCGCCCTGCTCTGGGCCACCCAGGGCATCACCGGCGGCCTGGGCGGCTACCAGTTCAGGGCCTCGCCCTCGGCTGGAGCGCTCTATCCGGTGGAAACCTACCTGGCGGTGCACCGGGTCGATGGGATGGGGCCGGGGATCTGGCATTTCCAGGTGCTGGATTTTGCCCTGGAGTTGATAGCCGCCGGTGATTTCCGCCAGCCCCTGGCGGCCGCCGGCCTCTCCCAGAGCTTTCTGGCCGAGGCCGGGGCGGTGTTTATCTGGACCGGGGTGCTCAACCGGGCCCGGTGGAAATACCGCGAGCGGGCCGTGCGCTACCTGTTCCTGGACGCCGGCCACATCTGCCAAAATCTCATGCTGGCCGCTACCGCCCTGGGCCTCGGGGTCTGCCCGGTGGGGGCCTTCTTCGACGAGGAAGTGGAGGGCATCGTCGGTGTGGACCAGAAAGACGAGGTGGCCCTGTACCTGGCCTCCGTGGGGCCGCTGGCGTGAAGAGCGCCGGCCCAGAATTTTCTTTTGATAACTCGGTGCCGTGAATTTTCATATAAAGTTGCAGTCAAAAACTATGAATATTCTTGTCATTCTGAACGGAGCGCAGCGGAGTGAAGAATCTCGGCTGCTCAAAGGAGAGATTCTTCGCTGCGCTCAGAATGACAAATGATCGCCTTTTGATGGCTTTTTGGTATCAATCACAAACTGGGGCGCCCACCTCGCCCCGCCTCGGATAATTTTCCGGACTTTTCAACGTGCTCATGGAGGAAAACCTATGAAACGATGGATGGTAGTAGTGCTGGTAATCATCGGTCTGGCCCTGGGAGCAGGTATCCAGGGTTTCGCCGACAACGGCGCCGACAAGGTCAGGGCGGCGAATCTGCGGGCGGCCCAGGATTATTACCAATCCGGGCTCATGCTGGCGGGAGAAGGCCGGGAGGCTGAAGCGGTGAGAGCCTTTCGCCAGGCCCTCGGCATCAGGCCGGATTGGGCCGAGGCCCGCAGCCTGCTGGGCAGCGTCTTGTTCCGGGCCGGCAACTACGCCGAGGCGGAGGTCGAACTGCGCAAGGCCGTCACCCTGAAGCCCGATTACGCCGAGGGTTGGAATTTTCTGGGAGAATTCCTCAAAGCCCGGGGCAAGGAGCAAGAAGCCCAGGAGGCCTTCAGGAAGGCGAAGCAATTCTCCCGCTGATCAGGGCGGCGGGGTAGGCTCTTTACGTCAGAAAAACGATCATCCGGTTCTTGCGGTCCGCGGTGCGGAAGTAGACCAGGCTTTCAGCCAGTTGTGGAAGCCCCTCATCGAGGCGGCAGCCGCTTAAGGCAAGCCCATCCGGCGCCGGGAGACGGCTGGCATTGTGGGGGGCGGCATCGTCTTCGAACATCAGCCGCAGCCGGGGTCCCCTTTCCTCCAAAGAGACGGAGATGGAACCGGGCTGGTCAGGCTGGTAGGCATACGTTACCAGGTGGCGGAAAATGTCCGCCGCCGCCTTTTCCAGACTGCACCGGTGGTTCGGCGACAAGCCCCGATCCTCGGCCCACTTCTGAACGTACCTTATTAACGGCTTCAGGTTTTCCAGGCGGTTGCTCAGCGTCAGCCGAGTATCCATAGTATTCGTATCGGACGCTTCCCGGTTAACCCTTAGACATTTTTTGCCGGTCCCCTACCCTCCCTCCAGGCGCCGCCATGGCACTGTAACAAAACCTTCACATGCTTGCCTGAACCGGCCGGGAGGCTGGACGGTTGCGCCTCCCCTTGATTCACCGCCTGATCTGTCCGTTTCCCTGGGTGGACTTGGGGGAATTGAGGAAACGATCCCGTTCGCTGAAGATACAGCCGCAGTATTGCTGCTTGTAGAGGCCCATCTTCTTTGACTGCGCCATGCCTGAGGCCCAGCCGTTGCGAAAGTCGACGTAATAAAATGGCACCCCCACTTCCTGCACCACCTGTTGCCCCAACTCCCGAATGATCTCATGGTTCTGGAATTTGCTATAAAGGAGGGTGGAGGTGAAGGCGTCGAACTTGCCGGCCTTGGCCACCCGGGCGGTGGCCTTGAGCCTCAGGTAGTAACAGAACCGGCACCGTTCCTGCTCCCGGAATACGATCATCCGCAAAAACTCTTCCAGGTGATAACTGCGGTCCCAGATGATGGGAAGCCGGATTTTGGCCGCATAGTCTTCCAGGGTGGCTATACGGCGGGCGAATTCCTGATACGGGTGAATATTGGGATTGTAAAAAAAGCCCCGCACCTGGTGCCCCGAGACGGACAGGTTTTCCGCCGGATAAACCGCACAGGGGGCACAGCAGATGTGGAGCAGGATCTTCATGGTCAGGCGCGATATCCCATCATCCTCTTGGCCGCCTGTCCCAGTTCGCCGATATTGGCCACCACGGTGACCCCGGCGGCGGTGAGCGCGGCCATCTTGTCAGAGGCCTTGCCGCTGCCGCCGGAGATGATGGCCCCGGCATGGCCCATGCGTTTGCCCGGGGGCGCGGTCTGCCCCGCAATGAAGCTCACCACCGGCTTGGACACGTGCCGGGCAATGTAGGCCGCGGCCTCTTCCTCAGCGGTGCCGCCGATTTCGCCGATGAGCACGATACCCTCGGTCTGGGGGTCGCCCTCGAAGAGTTGCAGCATATCGATGAAGTTGGTGCCGATAATCGGGTCGCCGCCGATGCCCACGCAGGTGCTCTGGCCGATCCCCAACAGGGTGAGCTGATGCACCGCTTCGTAGGTCAGGGTACCGCTGCGGGAGACCAGGCCCATGGGGCCGGGCCGGTGGATGTGGCCGGGCATGATGCCTACCTTGGCCTGTCCCGGGGAGATGATGCCCGGGCAGTTGGGGCCGATGAGGCGGCAGCCCGAATCCTTCAGCCCGGCCATCACCCGCACCATGTCCAGGGTGGGGATGCCTTCGGTGATACACACCACCACTTTGACCCCGCCGGCGGCGGACTCCAAAATGGCGTCGGCGGCAAAGGCCGGGGGCACGAAGATCAGGGAGGTGTTGGCCCCCGTGTCTCTAACCGCCTGGGCCACGGTGTTGAACACCGGGACCTCGTCCATCTTCTGGCCGCCTTTGCCCGGGGTCACCCCCGCCACCACCTTGGTGCCGTATTCCGCGCAGGCCCGGGCATGGAACGAGCCTTCCTTGCCGGTAATCCCCTGCACCACTACTCTGGTGTCGTTATTGACCAAAACGCTCATATCTCACCTTTCATCCGTGTGATTTCACTTTGACCGGAAAATATCCTTGCAGGATTGATGGTGCGTAAGACGCACCCTACGGCAGACTTTTCGAACCTGGGACTCAAAAATGACCCAATCCAATTTATCCTTAAACCGATCCCGACCAGAACGGCGGGACCCCGGAAACTTTTTGAGTTTCGCATATCTCTGAAACTTGGTCAATTCTTATCTAGACGCCCAATCCTGGCCCTTGAAGCACGAGAAAACGCCCCGGTTCTGCCGGCCAGGGCAGGACGCTGCCCACCTGGGAGCGGGGACCGCCGCCGCCCCGGCCCCGGGCCTTGCTGTCCGGGGTGATCAGGAAGGGGAAGTAAATCAGCAACAGGGAAAGGACCAGAAAGATCAGGGCGATGCGGTAGCGCTGCCGGGGATTGGGGACCAGGCGCTGGAACAGGCCCAGAATCTGTTGCCAATGGAGGATGACATGCAAGACCAGCAGGCCGAGCAGGGTGAAGGCCAGGTAAAGGTGAATATCGCCCCAATCGTGCCGGTCCCAACCCAGCCAGGAAAATTGCAGGTTGCTGCCGTATTTGGCCCAGGCGTCCCGCCCGGAAGGCAGGCGGTATTTCACCAGAAACCCCAGCCCCGCCATGGTCATCAGGCAGAGAAACATCAGGCCGTCAATGACGAAATTGAGTTTGGGCTTATCCATCGGTCCACCTCGAGAGATCCTGGCCCGCAACCCTTATGCGGGTTGGGAGTGGGGAGCCTCTGACGAAGCTCTCCCCCGCCTTCCCGCCACGTCCTCTCTTTTCTTAAGCCACCAGCGCCGCCACTTGCTTGGCTGCGTCCAGCATGTCGGCGGCCACGGTGAAGGTGAGGCCGGAGTTGGCCAGAATCTCCCGGCCCTGCTCCACGTTGGTGCCTTCCAGGCGCACAATGATGGGCACCTGGACCTTAACCTGTTTCACCGCCTCCACCACGCCGTTGGCCAGGACGTCGCACCGGAGGATGCCGCCGAAGATGTTGATGAGCACGCCCTTGACATTGGGGTCTCCCAGGATGATGCGAAAGCCGTTGGCCACCATCTCGGCGGAGGCCCCGCCGCCCACGTCCAGAAAATTGGCCGGGTCGGCCCCGGCGGCCTTGATCAGGTCCATGGTGGCCATGGCCAGGCCGGCGCCGTTCACCATGGCGCCCACGTTGCCGGTGAGGCGGATGTAGTTCAGGTGGTGCTTCCGGGCCTCGTGCTCCAGCGGGTCCATTTCGTCCGGGTCTTCCATGGCCGCCAGGTTGTGGTGGCGGAACATGGCGTTGTCGTCCAGATTGAGCTTGGCGTCCAGGGCCAGCATAGCCCCGCCTTTGGTGACCACCAGGGGATTGATCTCCGCCAGGGAGCAGTCCAGGTTGATGAACATGCGATAGAGATTCTCGATGAAACTGGTGGCCGGGCGGATCAGGGTGGGGTTGAGGCCGATCCCGAAGGCCAGGTTCCGGGCCTGGTAGGGGAAGAAGCCCGCGGCCGGGTCGATGGCCTCTTTGAATATCCGCTCCGGGGTGCGGGCCGCCACTTCCTCGATCTCCATGCCGCCCTCGGCGCTCATCATGATCACCGGCTTTCCTGACCCGCGGTCCACCACCATCCCCAGGTAGAGTTCCTGGGCGATGTCCTGGGCCTGCTCCACCAGGACCTTGTTGACCACCTTGCCTTCAGGGCCGGTCTGGGGCGTGACCAGGGTCATGCCCAGGATCTGGTCGGCCATCTGCTCCACTTCCTCGAAGGTGGCGGCGACCTTGATGCCCCCGCCCTTGCCCCGGCCCCCGGCGTGGATCTGGGCCTTGACCACAAAGGGGCCGTCGGCCAATTCTTCCGCTACCTGGCGGGCTTCCCGGGAGGTCGTGGCCACGTCGCCCTGGGGCACCGGCACATTGAATTTCTTCAGCAAATCTTTGGCTTGATATTCGTGAATTTTCATGGGAGGTCCTTTTTCCGGTTTTTTCGTTTATTTCGTGAGGCGGGTTATTGGTAATATTTAAACCAGCCCCGGAGGTTTATCAATGGAAAACCGTCCGGATCAGGACTCGCCCCGTTCCAGACCGCCAAAAAAAAGTCCCCGGCGGGGCGGCCGGGGGTATTAAAGGTCCGAATCGGGGGTGGCGATGAGTCTTTTTTATGCCAGAGGCAGGGCCATGCGCGGCCCTGCCTTTAATCTCTCGTCGCAGGGCAAGGCTTTTTAAGGCTGGAAAAATTTGCGCCCGAGAACCAACCCCAGCCCCACCAGCCCCGCTAAACCGCTAACCAGGAGCAGGAGCGAACCGGTGAGGCGCGGGGCCCGTTTGCTACCCTCGTCTCCTCCGATAACGCAGCCCCACCAGCCCCGTCAGGCCGCTGCCCAGCAGCAACAGGGTGGAAGAAAACGGGGCGATATGATTGAGAATATTGCCGCTCGGAACCATGGTGCTGGTAAACGCACCGGGGGCTGAAGCGAAACTCGCAGCAAAACCGGGATCGAAGTTACCGTTGGCAGCCTGGCGATAAACACCGAAGTAAGTCAGCAAACCATCGTTTTTGTTGTCCGTGAAGTTGGAGCCGGCCACGTAAGAAAACCAATCTTCACTTACAGCGGCTGGCTCCGTGACGCTGGCAGTCCTCAAAGAGCCGCTCAATCGGGTCGTGCCGTCTGGCATATTGAGGGAAGGAATGCCGCTCTGGAGAGTTATGGACCCTTGAGGGGATATGCCGCCAAACATCCATACAGAGGTAGCCGAGCAAACATTGGAAAAAGAATCGACCCGTGGCTCCGTTGGGAAGTTCAGAATTTTATCAGGGGGGGTTATGGTGGGATTGAATTGACTCCCTGGATCGCCTATGTGGCTAACGTCGACAACCTTTGGGTCGCTTCCAACCGGAGGAGGTCTCGAGGGGTAGGCTTCTGCATGAGAGATGAGGCCCCCCGGATTGATCGATGCCAACGTAAAGTCCAGTAAATACGCCTGAGCCGGCGGGGACAAACCCACGCCCAACGCCAGGACAAAAGCCACAACGGTCCTCCTTTTTTTAGCGCGAATTTTAACCGGGTGCATCGTTGGGACCTCCTTGTCCTGTTCGCACTCTTATTCCGTAGAGTGGTGGGCTAATTTGCGTTAAGCCAAGCCATTTAAGGATTACCGACCACGCGCCATCCCTCCTTGATACCGCTTGCCAACCATTGCCAAAAAATAAAAAAACCGGGTCACCCTTTTCCAGGTAACCCGGCTATCTTCCCATCCTTAGAAGAGACCCGTGGCTTTCCGTCCCCACCTCGCGATGGGTTTGGCTTTATCTTAGATAAGTTCTCCTGAATTTATATCTATCCTAAGATAAAAACTATCAGAATGTCAATAAAGAAATGTCGAGATTTGTTAAAATAATAATTAATTAAATTAAAATAAGTTATTATACGCAACCCACTGGAGCCTATAGTAAAAATCAGCCGCAGCTCCCTCAGAGAAGGCCCCGGTCTTTACCCCCGAGGCCGTGGGGTCGATGGGGTGAAATCGGCGTCGGTTAACCCCGGTGAGCGCTTCTCGGGTGGCGTCCCAGACCTATCTCTCCAAAATATTTCCATTTTTATAGACAGTTCCTCATGGGCCTGTGGCCCACCCGTAAAACATGAAAAGTCAGGTAGGGCGGGCGTCCTCGCCCGCCAGGCAACTGGATTGATGGTGCGACACGCACCCTACGAAAGACTTTTCGGAACAATCCAGAGAAGAATTTCAGGCCGATTTCAGCGGCAGTTGTACCCTGTGGACTTCCTGGCAGCGGCCGCCGGCGTCGATTTTCAGCACCAGGCCCTGGAGTTGCATATTCTGGGTGGCCACTCTGAAGGGCTGGGGGCGCTGGGTCAGGAAGCGCTCCAGGATAATCTCCCGCTTCATGCCGATGACCGAGTCCACCGGGCCGGTCATGCCGGCGTCGCTGATATAGCCGGTACCATTCGGCAGGATGCGCTCGTCGGCGGTCTGGACGTGGGTGTGGGTGCCCACCACCGCGCTCACCCGGCCGTCCAGGTGCCAGCCCATGGCCTGTTTCTCGCTGGTGGCCTCGGCGTGGATGTCCACCAGGATGATCTTCACCTCCGGTGAGAGGCTCTCCAGCAGCCGGTCCACGGTGCGAAAAGGGCACTCGATGGCGCTCATGAAGACCCGGCCTTCAAGGTTGATGATGGCCGCGGGCTCACCCGCGGCGGTCTCGACGATGGCCAGGCCCCGCCCCGGGGTCGTATCCGGAGGGTAATTAGCCGGGCGCAGCAGGCGGTCGGTGTCCTCCAGATACGGCAGGACCTCTTTGTGTTTCCAGATGTGGTTGCCGCTGGTGAGCACATCCACCCCCTGGTTCAGGAGGAAGTCAGCCACCTGGGGGGTGATGCCGATACCGCCGGAGGCGTTTTCGCCGTTGGCCACCACCAGGTCGATGCGATAGCGGTCCACCGTTCGGGGCAGAAGTTCTTCCACCACCCGCCGTCCCGGGGCCCCGACAATATCGCCGATGAACAGGATATTCATGGATTCACCAAACCCTATCGGGCATATTCCACCGACCGGGTCTCCCGGATGACGGTGACCTTGATCTGCCCGGGATAGGTGAGGTCCTGCTCGATCTTCTTGGCCACCTCCCGGCTGAGCAGGGCGGCTTCTTCGTCGTTGACCTTCTCGCTCTCCACGATGAGGCGGATTTCCCGGCCGGCCTGGATGGCGTAGGATTTACTGATGCCGCCGAAGGACAGGGCCACCCTTTCCAGTTCTTCCAGACGCTTGACGTAGGTCTCCAGCATCTCCCGCCGGGCGCCCGGGCGGGCCCCCGAAAGGGTGTCGGCCGCCTGGACCAGGACCGCCAGGATGTTTTCGGGCGGGATGTCTTCGTGGTGCGCCGCCACCGCGTGCACCACCTTGGGAGACTCGCCGTGGCGCTTGGCCAGGTCGGCGCCGATGAGGGCATGCACGCCCTCGGATTCCTGGTCCACGGCCTTGCCGATGTCATGGAGTATGCCGGCCCGCTTGGCGTGTTTGACATTGAGACCCAGTTCGGCGGCCATGATGCCGCAGAGGTAGCAGACCTCCACCGAATGTTGCAGGACGTTCTGGGCATAGCTGGTGCGGAACTTCAGCTTGCCCAGGAGCTTGACCAGCTCCGGGTGGAGCCCGTGCACCCCGGCGTCGAAGGCGGCCTCCTCGCCGGCCTCCCGGATATTCACCTCCAGTTCCTGGGTAACCTTGTCGACAATCTCTTCGATGCGCCCGGGATGGATGCGGCCGTCGGAGATGAGCCGTTCCAGGCTGCGCCGGGCCACCTCCCGCCGTACCGGGTTAAAGGCGCTCAAGATGACCGCTTCCGGGGTATCGTCGATAATGATATCCACCCCGGTGGCGGCCTCCAGGGCGCGGATGTTGCGGCCTTCCCGACCGATAATGCGCCCTTTCATCTCTTCGTTGGGCAGGGCCACCACCGAGACGGTCTGCTCGGCCACATAGTCCGAAGCATAGCGTTTAATGGCCAGGGCGATGATATCCTTGGCCTTGCGGTCGGCGTGCTCCCGGGCCTCGGTTTCGATGCGCTTTACCAGGCGGGCGGCGTCGGCCCGGATTTCCCGCTCCATGGACGAAAGGAGATATTCCTTGGCCTCGGTGGCGCTCATACCGGCCAGTTGCTCCAGGCGGGCGTTCTGTTCCTCCACCAGATGCTGGTAGCGCTCGTTCTGAATCTTCAGTTCTTCTTCCTGCCTGGCGGCCAGCTTATGCTGCTTGATCAGTTCGGTCTCCCGTTCATCCAGCAGCGCCCCTTTCTTCTCCAGGTTTTCCTCCTTCTGGAGGATGCGGCGCTCCAACTGATTGAGTTCGTGGCGCCGCTCGTGGGTCTCCTTTTCAAAGTCCATCTTCATCTGCAAGAGCTGGTCTTTGGCCTGGAGTTTGGCCTCTTTCCTGAGGCTGTCGGCTTCCTTGCGGGCTTCATCCAGAATCTTCTTGCCCAGCGCCTCCAAAGATTGCTGGTGGCTGTCCATCACGTACTTACGATAGAAAAACCCCCCCAGAAACCCGAGGCCCAACAGAATAAATTCAACGATAAAATGCAATATGGTCATGTAAATTCCCTTATGATAGATTACTCCCCTGCAAACGGTGCAAGTCCCGGCCAGGGTCGGGACGGAGCAAATTCCGAACTGATATACCCGGGGGAGGAACAAACGGCGGGCGGTGGCAGGGGGGCCACGGTGGATGCTTCGAGGGCGGAAGATGATTAACGGCAATGCCGGTGATTTCTCACCCGCACGATAAAGCATGATTTATACTACACAGCCATAAATCTCACAACGCTCGGGTATACTGTGACGCTGCCCCACTCATATCTGATTGATATCCCACTAAATATTAGAGGATATTGGGTCTGCTGGCCTTGCTTCCGCCAGGGGCATTATTTCTGACCGGAACGTCGTTTTACTGCCGCCCGGAATACATTCCTGTCGTCCTCGTCCTTTTCCTCATCCCAGGTCTTTTCTGCCGGGACTCCAACACCCCTTTGAACCCGAAGGTTTGCGGGTGGCGTCACGGGCCGGAGAGAAAAGATGAGTCGCTTGCCTCCAGTATTTGGATTAATTGTTTGGACCGCGTCTCGATTTCGGTTTGGAGCTGTTGGTGGTCCTCCTTACTCTCCAGGCATTCATAGGCCAGATTCAGCGCCGCCAGGATTGCCAGGTCACTCAAGGGCCTGGTGGGAAAGGCCTGCTGCAATTCGCGCAACTGGGCATCCACCTCCCGGGCCACGGCCTGCAGGCTCTCCTGAGACACGCTCCCCTTTAACGTAAAGGTGCGGCCCAATATTTCCACCGTCACCGGCTTGGGCTCCTGGACCGAATCTATGCCGATTCTCCTGTATCGATAATCTTTAAGCGGTTGAGGATCTTATCGATCCGGTCACGGACCGTCTCCCGTTCCTGGGAAACCCGGGCCAGCGTCGCCTCAGCTTCCTTGAGGGCCTGTTCCTTTTCGCCCAGAGCCTTTTGCAGCGCCGCGTTGGCCTCCTGCAAGGTGTTCACTTTGCTCAAAACCAGTTCGAGTTTCTGTTCCAGGGTGTTAAACAGATCAGTTACCACGCGTATCCCCCAGTATATTGATTGTGCTCTTGCGAGGCGTAATTGTCAAGCCTTTTTACCCCGTTGGCGGGATCAGGGTTTCCCGCAGGCGAGCCGCCAGATTAGTGTAACGGCGAATGGGCCGGTCATTCCTGATGGCCATGCCCAGGGCCCGTTTGCTGCCCAGGATAACCACCAGGCGGCGCCCCCGGGTGAGGGCGGTGTAGAGGAGGTTTCGCTGCAGCATCATATAGTGGTGGGTGGTGAGCACCAGGGCCACGGCGGGAAACTCGCTGCCCTGGGCCTTGTGCACCGTCACCGCATAAGCCAGGGTGAGATCCTCCCTTTCTCCGGGATCATAGGTGATCACCCGGCCGTCAAAATCCACCTGGAGCTGGCCGGTGGCCCCCAAAAACCCGCAAACCTGGCCGATATCCCCATTAAATACTTCCTTGTAATAATTATTCCGCAGTTGCATGACCTTGTCGTGGCGGCGGTAAACCCGGCCGCCCCAGGACCAGCGATCGCTGTCGGGGTTGAGACGCTGCTGCAGCTCGTGGTTGAGGGTCTGGATGCCTACCGGTCCCCGGTGCATGGGCGTAATCACCTGGAGGTCTCGCAGGGGGTCCAAACCGTAGCGCCGGGGCAGTTCCTCGGCCACCAGGTTTAGGAGCCTGTCCTTGAGGGCCTCGGGATCATCCAGTTCCAGGAAGACGAAGTCGTCTTTGCCGAACTTCTGGGGCAGAAAGGGGTATTCCCCCTGATTGATGCGGTGGGCGTTCACCACGATGAGGCTCTCTTTGGCCTGCCGGTAGATCTGGGTGAGACGGGCCACCTTGACGACCCCGGAATCGATCAGGTCTTTGAGGATGTTGCCCGGACCCACTGCCGGGAGCTGGTGGGAGTCCCCCACCAAAATGAGGCGGGCGGCGTTGGGCACGGCCCGGAGCAAGTGGTACATCAGGTAGGTGTCCACCATGGAGGTCTCATCCACCACCACCACTTCCGCCTTTAAAGGCTCCGCCGGACCGCGGCGGAAGCCGCCGGTCTGGGGGGAAAATTCCAAAGCCCGGTGGATGGTGGTGGCGGTCATGCCGGTGGTCTCGCTCAGGCGCTTGGCGGCCCGGCCGGTGGGGGCCATGAGCAGGACCCGGGCGCCCAGGCCCTGGTAAAGGTCCAGGATGCAGCTGACAATGGTGGTCTTGCCGGTGCCGGGGCCGCCGGTAATCACCAGCACCTTGTCTTTGAGGGCCGCGGCCACCGCTGCGGTCTGCTCCGGGGCCAGGGTCAAACCGCGCTGCTGCTGGACCCGATTGATGAGGTCCTCAAGATGGAGCGGCGGGTGGCTTCCGCCGGCCGTGAGCAGACGCCCCAGGGACTGGGCCACCCCGGTTTCCGCCAACCAGGCGGGCCGCTTGTACACGGCCCGGCCGGCCGGCAGCTCCGGCAGCACCACCCGCCCGGCCCGGGCCAGGTCCTCCAGGGTCCCCACAAGCGGCGGGCGGGGGACCTGGAGCAGTTCCTCGGTCCGGCTGAGGAGCACCTCTTCCGGGACATAGACGTGACCTTCCCCGGCCATGGTGTCCAGAAGGTGCAGCAGCCCTGCGGCCAGGCGGGCCGGGGTCAGGGGGTCAAGGTTGAGGCGGCCGGCCAGGCGGTCGGCGGTGAGAAACCCCAGGCCGTGGATGTCCAGGGCCAGTTGATAGGGGTTGGTGGTTACCACTTCCACCGCCTGATCGCCATACTGCTGATAGATCTTGGTGGCCATGGCCATACCCACGCCCAGGCCCTGGAGCGCCACCAGAACCTCCCGGGCCGCTTTATGGGTTTGCCAGTCCCGGCGAATCTGGTCCATCTTCTTAGGCCCGATCCCTGACACTTCCGTCAGGCGCTCCGGCTGGTCGCCGATCACCGTCAGGGTCTCACCCCCGAAATGGTCCACCAAACGCTGGGCCAGTTCGGGGCCGATGCCCTTGATAAGCCCCGAGGCCAGATATTTTTCGATGCCGGACACGGTGGCGGGGAGCACTGCGTACCACCACACCACCCGGAACTGCTCCCCCCACTTGGGATGCACTTCGTAGCGGCCCTTGAGATGGAGCTGTTCCCCTTCCTTGACCGCGGCCAAAGGCCCCACCACGGTGGCAGGCTGGCGCCGCCCCTTGACCCGGAGGCGCACCACGGCGTAGTGGCTGTCCGGGTCGGCGAAGGTGAGGCGCTCCACCGTCCCCTCCAGGGTCTCTAAGGGGTGGGAGGTCGGGTCCGGGGCTAAGGGAGGTTTAGGTTGTGCCAAGGCGCCGCCGAAATTTTCTGAAAGTAGATTGATGGTGCGTAAGACGCCCCTTACCTTAAACTTTGGTGGCACAGGTTTTCAACCTGTGCACCCGCACCGGTACTTCAAGGCGCGATGAGCAACGACCAGGTCCGGGTGCGCCTCCATCAATGGTTCATCATAAACCGGGCCGTCTTCGCCCGTCAATGGGAATCGCCGGGGACCGCAAGTCCCTATCTTGGATAATGTCAGCGTCCAGCTTTCAGCAGTCAGCTATCAGCAAAAACAAAAACTTATCCAATCGGGTCGATAACGATTGATTTACGGGAAAGAACCAACTAATGGTTATAATTAATAAAACTGACCCCTGACCGCTGATAGCTGAAGGCTTATTTGATAATTTGCTTGACTTATCGCTGAAATAAGATATTATTGTAATTGATTCTCAATTGCATCGATTCCAACGTTCAGGTAGGGTAATGAAATCGGAGATCCAGGTATTTCGGGACTATATCCGCGGGCGCCGTTTGAGGCGCACCCCGGAGAGGGAGCAGATACTGCAAGAAATTTTTGAGATCCACGGGCATTTCGATGTGGACGAACTCCACCTGAGGCTCAGGGATAAGGCTTCCAAGGTGTCCAAGGCCTCCATATACCGCGCCCTGCCGCTGTTCATTGACTGCGGCCTGGTCCGGGAGGTGGATTTCAGCGACGGCCACTGGCACTATGAGCACATTTACGGCCACGCCCAGCACAGTCACCTCCGGTGTCTGGGGTGCGGCGAGGTGTTGGAGTTCGTGGAGCCGGGCCTGGGGCTTCTGGAAGCGCACCTGGCCCGAGAGTACGGTTATCGCATTAAAGGCCACCAGCTACAGGTGCATGGGCTGTGCGCCACCTGCCAGGAGGCGGAGTAACGTGGCTGGATTAGAAAAGGACGTAAACGCCATGGCGGATGCCGCCGGACCCCTGGAACATTTACTGGCCGAGTTCCCGGCCGGACGGCGGGTCAGGATTACCGGGCATCGGGGCGGCCGGATGCTACGGGCCCGCCTGCTGGCCATGGGCCTCAACCTGGGGCGGGAAGTGGACGTTATCCAAAATAATCGCGGCCTCATTATCGTGGGTGTCAACGGTGGCCGGGTGGCCCTGGGACGGGGCATCAGCCAGAAGGTCCTGGCCGAACCCGTGTTGCCTCTCCTTACCGACCAGAGCTCCGGCTAGCCGGAGGACGCACGGGGCCACGGCCGGCATGGCCCATGCGTTTGCCCGGGGGCGCGGGCGCCGCCGGCCTCCCTTCACTGCGTAATCCCGGAACTTTGTTGCATGGAGTAGGGTGTGGGAATATCCCGGTGTCAGCCGCTGGCCGGCCCCGGGTCGGGGCGCCGCGACGGCTGGCCGGGAAAGGCGTGCTGTTTTTGTGGCTCTCGAATCTATAAGCCTTTGAACGACGCCATGATCAGCCATCCCATCAGGGAAGCCGAACCGGCCTGCACCCAGGCGCGATATCTCTCGGGGAGGGTCCAGAGGCGCGATTTGCTTGCCGCCGCCTGAGGCAAGGCGCGCCTCCTGGCAAACGTTTCTTGAGCCCAGGCGCCGTCAGCCGGGGAAACCTGAGGGAAAGGTACCACAACCCCCATGGACGTCGGGCCGGCACTCACCTGCTGGGGAGCCGGCAGGTCTTGCCCGTAAAGTTTCAGACAGGTTTCCACCACGGCCGCATCATAGAGAATCCCCTGGTTCTCGGTGAGTTCATCCAGGGTTTCGGCCAGGCCCAGGGAGGCGCGGTAAGGACGGTGGGAGCACATGGCCTCCATCACATCGGCCACGCCCAGGATCCTGGCCTCCAGGAGGATTTCCTCCCCTTTTAAACCCTGGGGATAACCGGAGCCATCCAGCCTCTCGTGATGTTGAAGGATAATCTGGGCCGTGTTGCCGGGAAGGGTGATGGGCTCCAGGATGTTATACGCTACCTGGGGATGGGTTTTAATCAGGGCGAATTCCTGGGGAGTGAGTTTCCCTGGCTTGGAAAGCAGGTCCGAGGGGATGGCGAACTTGCCCAAGTCATGGAGCGTACCGGCAATCCGAAGATTATCCAGGCGATCCTCGGAAAGGCCCATCTCTCTGCCGATCGTACAGGCGATCTGGCTTACCCGCCGCTGATGCCCGACAGTATAGGGGTCCCGGGTTGCCATCGTTGATTCCAGTACCTGCATGAGGGCCTCCATGATATCTCCTTCTCCACCAGAATTTCACCTCGCCGGCCTTAAAGTCTTCAGCCGCATAATCCATGGGCCGGTAAGGGTACCCATAAGCTACAAGCAATCCCTCACCCCGGCAATTAGGGTTTCCCTGATTTCTTTTTTCGGATTCCCTTATTTTTCCCGAAATGGAGGCAAATATATGGCACTCAGGGAGAGAGGCGCGCTCACCTGCGGGTGGCCGGGGGCTTGGAGCTGATGGCGCCGGAGCCGCCAGACCTGTCCCCCGCCCGGCGGCAAGAATTGGAGAGCCTGGCCCAGCGGTTGGAGCAGCCTTTCCGGAATCTGGGGCTGCTGGACCAGGCCCTGCGCCACAGTTCTTATGCCCATGACA
>Ga0366819_10328_pt1:5000-18880 | contig 18880 bp, 14 predicted proteins | sample TotcelFGM3001N15_FD_207091 | JGI IMG/M metagenome (GOLD analysis project Ga0366819, IMG submission 207091) | Enriched cells from coal bed in the Powder River Basin, Montana, United States - Total cells FGM rep3 HSBNCT.FGM.300.1.N15 ... | reverse complement strand
TCCCCCGAGCTGCAACCCGGCCAGGGCGAAGCTATCCCTGACGATTGCAGCTGGAGGGAATCCGGTGGGAGAAGTGGTTCAGGATGGCAAGACTAATTTGAGGACTTATTATCACTCGCCAAGGAAGATGTTTCAAAACGCTGCGCCTGGTTATAAGCCCGGATGACCTCGCGCTCATAGGCGGCGGTGCTGGTAGCGTTATACGTTCGCAAAACTCTCCTGAGGTCGCCGTTGTATTTCTGCATCAGACGGGCCAGGACTGCGGCCCCGCCCATGATATTCTCCCGGGGGTCGCGGGGGTCCACCCCATACTTTTTGGCGGTGTCCCGGTGCAACTGCATCAGCCCGAAGCATTTCCCCGATTTCGCATCCTTGTCGTATCTCGATTCGATGGCGCACACAGCCTGGATAAGATAAGGGGAAATCTGGTATTTTTGGGCGGCTTCCTTGATGTAGTTCCAGTACTCCTGCTTCAAGTAAAGATTACCTATGGGGGGGTGGATTGTGGGGCCAAGGATTGGCTAAGGCTGGATAACTTAAAAGCAATAAAATTATTAATGTTTTCAAGATAGTTTACCTCAGGGGGTTTTCTGGTTTGGATAAGGTCAGACACCAACTGGAGGAAGAGGACTGGCACCGTTCAGAAGGGGCGTCGGCAGGTTGACCTTTAAGGTATGCTTTTGAGCAAAGATTGTGCCAGAAGCTAGGACGTTATCATAATAATCTTCATAAGGCAAGCAAAAATGATAAATAGCCTTTATTCATGCGGGTATGACGGTACTGAACCCCCTCCCTTGGCTTGGTCCCGGCAACCGGGAAGCGGCTCCCGAGCCTCGATTTTCCAATAAGCCTGATTCGAAGAAAAAATGTGGTTCCATAGCCGGCCGATTCAGGTAAAATCCATGCAGCCAAGGAGGGGTCCGGATGGCAGAGACCCGGCCTTGGGGAGCACGGCCTCAGGTTGATCTGACCCGGTCCGGGCCGCGGGTGGACAAATCGTTGATGGAACAAGATAAAGGCGGAATCCAGAGCCCTCCCGATGAGAACAGGCCGGTAACCCTTTTCTCTGCGGTCATCATTGTCATTGCCAATATGATCGGGATCGGGGTGTTCACCACCCTGGGCTTCCAGGTTGCCGGCCTGCATTCCCCCTTTGCAATACTCATGCTGTGGGTTTTGGGGGCGGTGGGCGCTTTTTGCGGCGCCCTGTGCTATGGGGAGCTGGGGGCGATGATGCCCAGGTCCGGAGGCGAGTACACCTATCTCTCCCAAATTTATCATCCCGCCGTCGGCTTTCTGTCGGGATGGGTCTCCATGGTGGCGGGGTTTGCGGCTCCCATCGCCCTGGCAGCCATCGCTTTGGGTGAATACGCCGGCGCCATCCTCCCGGGCCTCGACAAGACCGTCGTCGCCGTGTCAGTAATTGTCATCCTCTCCCTGGTGCATCTGACCAACGTGAGATTCGGCTGCCATTTTCAAAATCTGGTTACCGTGGGAAAAATTCTCCTGATCGTCGCTTTTATCATCCTGGGCTTTATGGCGACCAACCCCCAAGACATTACCCTGACGCCGTCGCCCAGCGACTGGGGATCGGTATTCAGCCCGGCGTTCGCCATCTCCCTCGTCTATGTCTTTTACGCTTATTCCGGGTGGAACTCGGCGTCCTACGTCGCCGGTGAGATTTTCAGGCCCGAGAAAAATCTGCCCATCGCTCTATTCTGGGGGGCGGCCTTCGTGGCCCTCTGTTATTGCCTGATCAATTATGTCTTTCTCTACACCGTGCCCATGAGCATACTCGCCGGCCAAATCGATGTCGGCTACCTGTCGGCCAAATCCATCTTCGGCCCCAGAGGCGCCACCATAATGACGGTCCTCATCTGTGTGGCGCTGATCTCCAGCCTCAGTTCCCTCATCATGGTGGGCCCGCGGGTAACCCAAACTATGAGCGAGGACTTGAACCGGTTGAGGTTCTTGGCGACCCGGAATAAGAGCGGCGCCCCGGTCTATGCCATTATCCTGCAAGCCCTGGTAGCAATTTTTCTTACCCTGACCGCAACCTTTAATGCGGTGTTAACCTATGTCGGGTTCACCCTGGCCCTGTTCGCTTCCCTGGCGGTGCTGGGGGTGTTCGTCTTGCGCCGTCGGCACCCTAACCTGAAAAGACCTTTCAAGACCTGGGGATATCCGGTGACCCCGGCAATTTTTCTCCTGCTCTACGGCTGGATGATCGGTTATTTAATCATCGAACGGCCACTGCCTTCACTTTTCGGTCTTTTGACCGTGGCCTCGGGACTGCTGTTATACAAGCTGCTGGCCCCCGCAAGGCCCCGCAGCTCTCTTGGAAAAGTGGTTGATAAATCAATATCTTAGAAAATGCAAAGGGAAACATTGATGCGTAAAACCAACCTGTTCGGCACGGCGACGCTGGTCCTTATCATGGTTCTGGGGTTGATCCCGGCTTGGGGGGCCGCCTCCGAGTTGGTCTGCACCCCTGAAGGGTGCGCTGTCCCCAAAAGCGGCCAAACTGATCAGCGCCTCCCGGCTTATCATGATTACGCTCTCTTTGTCGCCGGTCTCAGGAACCCGGAGAGCACCCTGGCGGCTTATCAAGACCGGCCGGCCTGGGTCCGACATGCCAGGTTCATCGACCAAAACTGGGAGAGGTTTACCCGGGGGCGGCTGGCGCCCATGCGCCAGTGGGCCGCCAGGGAACTCGCCTCCGCCACCACCGCCACCGTGTTTTATCCCTTCAGCGGCCCGGATTTCGTCAATGTTTTTGCACTCTTCCCCCGTGCCAAAACCTATCTCCTCGTTGCCCTGGAACCGGTGGGCCGGATGCCGGATTTTGCCGCCGGCAATGAACAAAATTTTTTTCCCAGCCTGCAGCGTTCCCTTTACGACCTTCTGCAACTGGATTTTTTCATCACCAACAAAATGAAATCCTCCATCGGCAAAAGCGAACTCAAGGGCACGCTCCCGATCCTGATGTTTTTCCTGGCCAGGGAACAGGCCCGGGTCCTCGAAGTGCAGTATTGGGTCATGAAGCCGGACGGCACCATCATTGAGTCCCCGGCGGCGGGTCCGGGAGATCGCCCCGCCGGCATTCCGGGGGTGCGGATCGTCTTCACCAGCCCGGGCTCGACGGAAAATCAGACGCTCTACTATTTTAAGTTCGATCTGGGCAACGATTCCTTTGGCCGCAACCAGCATTTCGTTTCTTTCCTGAAAAACTTCGGCCCCATGACGAGCTTCACCAAAGCTGCCTCTTATTTAATGTTCAAGCCTTACTTTTCGGGCATCCGCCAATTCATCCTGGACCAGAGCCATTACGTGCTCCAGGGTGATTCGGGGATCCCGTTGAGGTACTTCGACCCGGACGTGTGGGATCTCCGGTTTTACGGCACCTACACCTGCCCCATTGCGCTGTTCAGCAACTGTTACCAGGCGGATATGGCCACTATTTATAAACGGGGCCAGGATATCCGGCCCCTCCCCTTTGGGATCGACTACCGTCACCGGGCGCGCACCTCCAACCTCATGTTCGCCTCCAAGAAGGTGAACTTGCTGGCGGACGCCCCGAATTGATCCCGGAGAGTTATGTGAAGGTTTTTACCGCCATCGCAGTCGCCGCCCTGGGGGTTTTGGCCCTGGGTCTCAACCCGGCCGGGGCCGGACCACCTCCTCTGCCGCTCGCCGTATCCGGCCCGGAATGGCGACCGCTGTCCCAAAGGGGGGACCAAAGGCTGCAGGCCAGGCTGGAGCAGGCCCTGAAACAACATGCCGCGTGGCAGCCCCTGCTGGTCCAGGGGAAGATGTCGGTGGGCCTGGTGGACCTGTCGAACCCCAAAACGCCGCGCTTTGCCCAGGTGAACGGCAACACCATGATGTACGGCGCCAGCCTGCCGAAGCTGATGGTCCTGCTGGCGGCCTTCCAGGGCTTCGAAGACGGGACCCTGAAAGAGACCTCCGAGGTCCACCGGGACCTGATCGAGATGATCCGCCGGTCGGATAATCCCGCCGCCAGCCGGATGATCGGCCGCATCGGCCTGATAAAAATCGACGCCCTGGCCAGTGATCGGCGGTACCGGTTCTACGATCCCAAAAAAGGCGGGGGCATCTGGCTGGGGGGCACCTACGTCTTCGGCGGCGAGCAGAACCCCGAACCCATTACGGGTCTGTCCCACACGGCCACAGCCTACCAGCTCTGCCGTTTCTACTACCTTCTGGCTTACGGCCGACTCATCAGCCCGGAGCGCTCGCGCCAGATGCTGAAAATCCTGGCCTTTCCGGACCTTCCCGGCAAGTTCGTCTCGGTGCTGGAGACCTCGGTGCCCCCTAACTACCTCTACCGCAAGTCAGGGGAGGTCCGGGGCTTTCACGCCGACTCGATCCTGGTGTGGGATACGGGCTGGCGTCGCTATATCCTGGTGGCTATGATCGACGACGCCGGGGGAGAACAGATCCTGAAAGATTTGGTCCCGGTAACGGAACAGGTCCTGAAACCCAGCCAACCGCTGGGGTCCGGCGAGAAACGAAAGAAAACTCCCAAATAATCATGGACCTTTTACGAGGTTGCAGAATTCTGAACGGAGCGCAGCGGAGGAAAGAATCTCAGCAGATGTAGGGCGGGAAAGAGAAACGCATCCCGCCTTTTGCATCATAGTTAAATCTATAGGGCGGCCTGTGGCCGCCAAAATTCGGCCAAAATTCGGCGGGCACAGCCCGCCCTATTGAGACTGAACCCATCAATCATCTATGAGCGTCGTACATAGCGGCTCGTAAAATGCGAAAGGCGGGATGCGCTGCGCTTTCCTTCCCTACGGTGCTACGGTGCTGGAGTAAGCGGAACGCAGGGGTTCACCTGCGTGTGCGCCCTGGTTGAGGGCGGACACGCAGGTCCGCCCCTCCACAAAATATCCGGTTTATTGCTCTTTGGCCTTACTTGCCGCCGGTCCGGGCGTTTTTGAGCATGGCGATGGGCTTGGCCATGGCCAGGATGTGCTGATGGAGCGCCGACAGGCTGTTCCCGGGGACGCCCAGCATGAGGTGGCAGGCGTCCAGGGCCGACTTCAGGCGGCACCCCAGACCCAGAAAGGTGACGTTGGGGATCCCCTGGAGCAGGGGCAGGGCGGTGATATCGGCACAGCCCCCCAGGGCGCCACCCGACTGGGGCAGGTCCATTCTGCCGCCCCGGTCGTAATTCACCGCGTAGAGCAGCCACATGACCTGCTCGCTGTTGGCGGTGAACACCACCACCTGGGGCGGCTCCCGGAAGGTAGCCAGGGGCGCGATGAGGGCCGCCCGGGTCTTGCCTGCCTCCAGGTAAGTGGAGTTACGAATGGTGGCTGCGGACGCCGCTTCGGTGCCGTAGAGGCCTACGCCGTATTTCTCCAGGACGCCGTCGTCCAGAAAGGCCTCCATGTCGGCTTCAAACCCCAGCACCGAGGTGCCCAGCTTGCAGCCCATCTGCTCTTTGGCCAGGAGCAGGGTGCGGCCTTTGCCGGCCAGGGCCAGGGCCTGGCAGTAGCTCTTCAGGTTTTCCTGGGTAAAAGGCGGGTCCGCGGGGATAGGGTCGCCTTCCCGGTAGAGGGTGACCCCCACGGGTTCATAGGTGAGGTCCAATGCGGCCGCCAGGTCCTGGGACATAGTCGAGAAAACGCTCATGGGAGACTCCGTCGGTTTTGATACCTATGGTTCATGAGCCCCTTGTAGCACAATTTGCCGGGTCGGGCAACCGGCTCCTCTTGGCGGTGCCCCGGCGGGTTCCCAGGGTCCGGCGGTTCCGGGAGGCGGGATTTCGTCCCCGGCGGATTTTTCTCTTGCTGGAGTCCTCAGAAATCCTTATGGTTGGTGAGAGCAGTTGGTCAGGGGCTTTCGCCCCATCCACAAAGCATGAAGAGATATGTAGGGCGGGCACTGCCCGCCGATTCCGCTGATTAGTTCGTGGGGCGGGCGTCCTCGCCCGCTGTTATAGTCCGCACAGGCGAGACGCCTGTGCCACCAGATTCTTAATTAACTTTTCAGGACAGTTGCTCATGGGCTTAAAGCCCACCCGTAAAGCATAAAAAGTTCCTGGTGGACAGGCTCCTAACCTTGAACTTTTCAAGGCAGAACCCAGTAAATTATAGCGTTTGCCATAAATTCTTTCCGTTTGGAGGCCCTTAAATCCCCCTTTTCAAAGGGGGACTTTAGCAGCAATTACTTGTAGTTCCCCCCTTTTTTAAAGGGGGGCAGGGGGGATTATAAGGCTTCCCTTAACAGGAAAAAACTTTTGGCAATTGCTATAATTCCGCTTCGGAGACTCGGTCCATGAAGATTCCCCGCCGGATGCAGGCCATGGTGCTGGAGGAGCCGGGGCAGCCGCTGAAATGGCGGCAAGTGCCGACGCCGCAGCCGGGGCCGGAGCAGGTGCTCATCCGGGTCCACGCCTGCGGGGTCTGCCGCACAGACCTGCACGTGGTGGACGGGGAGTTGCCCCACCCCAAACTGCCTCTGATCCTGGGCCATGAAATCGTCGGCACTGTGGTGGCTACCGGGAGCGCGGTCCGGCAGTTTCAGGTGGGGGAACGCCTCGGGGTGCCCTGGCTGGGGCATACCTGCGGGGCCTGCCGCTATTGCCGGGATGGCCGGGAAAACCTCTGCAATAACCCCGGGTTTACCGGCTACACCCTGGACGGCGGCTATGCCGAATACACCGTCGCCGACCAGCGCTACAGCTTCCCGCTGCCCCCGGCCTACGGCGACGCCGAGGCGGCGCCGCTCTTATGCGCCGGGCTGATCGGCTACCGTTCCTACCACATGGCCCGGGATGCCGGAGAGCGGTTGGGGATTTACGGGTTCGGGGCCGCGGCCCACATCACCGTCCAGATCGCGGTGTACCAGGGGAAGAAGGTCTATGCCTTCACCCGGCCGGGGGACACCGAGACCCAGGAGTTCGCCCGGCAGTTAGGGGCCGTGTGGGCCGGGAACTCCGACGAGTTGCCCCCGGAGGAACTGGACGCAGCCATCATTTTTGCGCCGGTGGGGTCGCTCATCCCCGCGGCCCTAAAGGCCTCGGCCAAAGGCGGGGTCGTGGTCAGCGGCGGCATCCACATGAGCGACATCCCGTCGTTTCCCTATGACCTGCTCTGGGGGGAGCGGGTGGTGCGCTCGGTGGCCAACCTGACCCGGGCCGACGGCGAGGAATTTCTCGACCTCGCCCCCCGGGTGCCGGTCAAAACCGCGGTGCAGACCTTCCCCCTAAAGGCGGCCAACGAGGCCCTCAACCGGTTGCGCCACGGCCAGATCCAGGGGGCAGCTGTGCTGGTTGTGAGGGAAGAGTAAAACTTGAGGGGAGGGCGGGGGACGTTTTCGTAAGGATCCCCCGCCCTCCCCTCAAACCCCCTCTCAGCCCCCTGTAAAGAAAGATTGGTGGCACAGGCGTCTCGCCTGTGCAGGGAATCAGGCGCCATGCCGAAACCCAAGGTCCTGTTCATCTGTCTGGGGAACTCCTGCCGCAGCATTATGGCGGAGGCCCTGGCCCGGCACCGGTGCGGAGATCGCTGGGAGGCGGCCTCCGCCGGGATCAGCCCCTTGGGGTTGGTGGCCCCGGAGACCCTCCAGGTGCTGGCTGAGATAGGCGTGAGCCCGGCGGGTCTGTACTCCAAGGGCCTCAACGAGATCAATCTCCGGGAGTACCGTCTGGTGATCAACCTCTCGGACCATTCTCTGCATGGGTTTCTCCCCACGGATGGCGCCATTGAAGTACGAAACTGTCCAGTGCCGGACCCCTACGGGCGTAATCTGGAGGTGTACCGCCGGAGCCGGGACGCCATCGACCAGGTGATCATCCGGGAACTCTGCCGGGAGGGAGAGCCCGGTGCATAATGAGGCAGGGCATGGGGGTTCTCATAGACCCTATAGGATAGACGGGTGAGCCCCAGGCCCCGGCAGGATTGATTCAAAGAATTTTCTTCAGGCCGAATAGCCCCGGGAACGCCGGGCCTTGGCCGGAAAGACCGGGGTTATCGTGATAACCAAAGCAAAGCTGTGGGGGAAATACCTGGGATGTATGCTCGGCAGCGCCCTGGGGGATGCCATCGGGGAGTTGGCCTTTCGCTTCCCGGAAGAGGGCCGGCTCCGGGCCGCCATTGCCGCCGCCCCCGTCCTGCGCTATACCGACGACACGGCCATGGCCATAGGGCTGGCCGAATCCCTGGCCGAGAGGGGTGGTCTGGACCCCCAACACCTGGGCCGGACCTTTCACCGCCATTTCAACCGGGAACCGTGGCGGGGGTATGCTTCCGGGCCGCCCACCATCTTCCAGCTGGTGGAAAAATCGGGCCTCACCTACGAAGAGGCGGCCCGGAGTCTGTATGGCGGCCAGGGCTCCCTGGGCAACGGGGCGGCCATGCGGGTGGCGCCCTTGGGTCTGTTTTTTCACAAGGCCCCGGACCTCTATGACCAGGCCGTGGCCGCGGCCGCTCTCACCCATGCCCATCCCCTGGCCCAGGATGGGGCCGCGGTGCAGGCCGCCGCGGTGGCCATGGCGGTACACCTGGACCCGCGCAAACCTTTCCCTCTCGACAATTTTTTAAGACGGCTGCTCAAGCTGGCCAAAACCCCGGAGATCAAGGAGAAATTGTCCCTGGTAAGGATGTTGTCGAAGGGTAAGGTTCCCGGTCCCGAAGCGGCCAGGCTCTTGGGGAAATCCGTCCGGATTGACGAGTCCCTACCCTTTGGCATCTTTGCTTTCCTGGCTCAGCCCCACTCCTTTGAGAACTGCATCATGGCTGCGGTCTTGAGCGGCGGCGACCGGGATACCCTGGGGGCTATGGCGGGTGCCCTATCCGGGGCCTACCTGGGAGTGACGGCCATCACCGCTCTCTGGCGGGAAAAACTGGAAAACCAGGGCCTCATTGAAAGGCTGGCTCTGGCCCTCCTGGTTTAATGGCCCGTTTTGACCACGCCGCCTGGGCGCCAAAATCAGCTGGCTAAGCTCCGGCCTCTAAATTAATGGTGGCACAGGTTTTCAACCTGTGCACCGCCGGTGTCCTATTTTCCCTGTAGGGTGGGCACTGCCCACCATTTCCTCAACCCAGTGGCACAAGCTTCCAGCCTATGAACCCCCTAAGGATCATCGGTCCGCAGACGGGGACGCCTGCGCCACTAAGGCCTTAACGAGCGAGTTCGGGATGGGATCGGGTGTGGCCCTATAATTGATCGCTGATTTAATAGGGGTTCACTTATTTAAATACCAGAGGATAATGTTCCGGTTGGTCCAGGGATTCAATTTCGATATCCGCGTCCAAATCCGGCCAGTGCAGTTGAGTGGGAGATACACGTCGCATCTGGAAAATTTGCTGGATGGCTCCCTCACGATATTTTCAATCTGTCGCAGCTCTCTGGGAGACATGCGGTAATAAGAGGCCAGCGTGGAATTGGGCAATGTCATAACCACTTCAATAGACTTCCTCGTGGGTGCCGATGGTTTCTAAAAAGACCTCATCTTCGTCTAGAAATTTAAAGACTACCCGAAGGTCATAGCCTAAAGAGAAGGCAAAACTTCCCTTTAACGGTCCTCCCAGTTTGTGGGTTTTCAGAAGCGGATGGTATGGGTTTTTGACAAATAAATTTAGGGCAGTAGATAATTGTTGTTTCATTTCGGGATATTGTTTGAGCTTCTTCTTATAGGCCCGCTTAAATCTTGGACCCCAGACAATCTCAATCACTTTCCAGGTCCTTGATCAAATCCTCTATCGTACCCCTTTTGGTCAGTCCCCTCTTGTGCTCTCTCTGGGCTTCCTTGACTTCCCGGGCAACCCTCAGCCTTTTTTGCTCAATATTGCGCTTCTTGAGGATATCCAACAGCATCTCCTGCTCATCCAGAGACAAAGAGGCTATCTCGTCCAAAATTTGGTCAAGGTGAGACTGGGTCGCTTCCATGGGCTTCCTCCCCTGAAAACTTTGAGATCATTTTAATCATGCTGGGGAAAATATGCAATGCAAACAAAAAAAGCCCGCCTCGGTGAAGAGACGGGCTTGCTGCCAGGAAATTAATGGTGGCACAGGCTTCCAGCCTGTGCGCCGGCGGCGTCCTGCTTTCCCCTGGTAGCACAGACTTCCAGCCGGTGAACCCGCTGAGGATCATCGGTCCGCAGGCGGGGACGCCTGCGCCACTAAGGCTTAACGAGCGAGTTCGGGATGGGAGCGGGTGTGGCCCCGGCGCTGCCCTTAAAATTCATTTGCGATAAGCCTTGCTCCGGTGTTGAATAGCCGTGACGAAAATAACCCTATTCTCGGCTTCCACCCTGTAGGTAACCCGCCAGTCCCCCACTCTGGAATATTTCTTACCTTCTTCCATGATGACATCATTTGGGAGTCTGGGGTCGTAAGGATTTAAGGATAATTCTTTTAGACGGTCTCTGAGGCGTTTTTCGGTAACCCGGTCTATGCGGTCTAAGGCTTTTTCTGCCTGCCGGGTTAACTCCACCTTATAAGTCACAACCCCCGGGTCCTTTCATACTCTTCCAGGCTGACGAATTCTCCCCGGCGGATTTCTTCTTCCCCTCTTTCGATCTCAGCAAGGTCTGCCGCGGAAAAATATTCCTCTTCCTGGTTATAAAGAATATCCACCAGTCGGTGAAATAGATCGGCATTCGGGCCTTGGGCAATCGCCTCTATTTTGGCCAAAATTTCCTGGTTAATTGACGTTTCCATGGGGCATATCTTCCTAATTTCCGTAATTAAAATCTATCAAAAGATTATGGTTATAGCGTTTGCCAAAAGTTTTTTCCGATAGAAGGCATTAAAAAGATTACAAAAAACTAGACTTTTGATGAAAACTATGCTTTCCTTCATTCGTGCCCAGACGACTAGCGCCCAACCTGGAGAATTGTTCTCTGGTGGAACTGGAAATTGCGGCTGATGCTGCTCCTTCCAGGCGGAGCCATAATCGTCTGATGGCCATAAGGGCCTTGGCCTTGAGTATCGCTCCGGAGCAGGTGGCTGCCTTATACAGCGTTTCGCCTCGCAGTTTAAACAACTGGATCAGACGCTTCAACCAACGAGGCATAGACGGCCTCATTGAAGGGGTACGTACCGGGCGGCCGCCCAAGATCACCCCGGAGCAAAGCGCCCATTACCGCCAACTCATAGAACAGCCGGAATTAGCCGAACAACTCCATTGGACGGCAGTTAAATTTCATGGTTATCTCCGGCAAGAATTCCAGCATGAAATCGGTTATCGCACCGTGGTGCGCTGGCTCCATGACAATAATTTTCGTCTGAAAGTGCCGCAACCCTGGCCAGACCGCCAAGACGAGGAACAGCGGCAACTATTTCTGGAGCGACTCAAAGCCCATCTTCTCGATGACACCGTGGATATCTGGTACTTAGACGAAATGGGCATTGAAGGCGATCCTCGCCCCAGACGACGCTGGGCCCAGAAAGGAGCCAAGATTCGGATACCTTATTACGGGGAACATCTCCGGATGAATGTTACCGGCTTGGTAGGTCCCCGGACCGGCCAGTTTTATGCCTTGGAGTTCACCCACACCGACAGCGAAGTTTTTCAAGTATTCTTGAACTATGCCAATCAGGATGTAAAACTCGAAAGGCCAAGAAATATCATCATTTGCGATAACGCCACTTGGCATAAAAAGAAGACTTTGGATTGGGGTTCCTTCGAACCGCTGTTTTTGCCGCCCTATTCTCCGGACTTAAATCCAATTGAGCGCTTATGGCTTCTGATCAAGGCCGAGTGGTTCGCTGATTTCTTTGCAAAAACTCGACAACAATTAATCGATCGCATAGATCAGGCGCTTTTATGGGTCATCAATCGCCCCAATGGTAATCAAAGGACTTGCTCCATGGAACGATTTGCGTGATGACCACTCACCCTGCTTTGGAGAATTAATTTTTGGCAAACGCTATAAGTTGGGAGCCTGTCAAGAAGAAAAAAACCCCGCCTCTATCAAGAGGCGGGGTTGCTGCTATGAAAATAAATCCGGCGGCGTCCTACTTTCCCACGCAGTCGCCCACGTAGTATCATCGGCGTTGCAGGGCTTAACTACCGAGTTCGGGATGGGATCGGGTGTGGCCCCTGCGCTATGGCCACCGGAAACCTTAAAAGCGGTTTTTGGTTTTTAGTTTTTCGTTTTTCGTTTTTGGTAAAAGCTGCGGCTACCAAGGCCAGCGGTCAGATATCAGGCTTTGTTGGCCTTTGGCTGACTGCTGTAAGCTGATGGCTGACAGCTGCATTCAAAGCGAATCTGGAAGAAAGAGCATCCTTAGGAGTTTCTAAAAGCAAGGGAAATATGGTCAAGCCGCACGGCCGATTAGTACCAGTCGGCTTCACACATTGCTGCGCTTCTACCTCTGGCCTATCAACCTGGTGGTCTACCAGGGGCCTTTAGAGACTTTCGTCTGGGAGAGCTATTCTTGAGGTCGGCTTCCCGCTTAGATGCTTTCAGCGGTTATCCGGTCCGAACATGGCTACCCGGCGCTGCGCCTGGCGGCACAACCGGAACACTAGCGGTTCGTCCATCCCGGTCCTCTCGTACTAGGGACAGCTCCTCTCAACTCTCCTACGCCCACACCAGATAGGGACCAAACTGTCTCACGACGTTTTAAACCCAGCTCACGTACCGCTTTAATTGGCGAACAGCCAAACCCTTGGGACCTTCTTCAGCCCCAGGATGCGATGAGCCGACATCGAGGTGCCAAACCTTCCCGTCGATGTGAACTCTTGGGGAAGATCAGCCTGTTATCCCCGGCGTACCTTTTATCCGATGAGCGACGGCCCTTCCATACGGGACCGCCGGATCACTAAGGCCTACTTTCGTACCTGCTCGACTTGTAGGTCTCGCAGTCAAGCTCCCTTATGCCTTTACACTCAACGGCTGGTTTCCAATCAGCCTGAGGGAACCTTCGCGCGCCTCCGTTACTCTTTAGGAGGCGACCGCCCCAGTCAAACTACCCACCAGGCAATGTCCCCGGCCCGGATTACGGGTCTGGGTTAGAAGTCTAGAATAATCAGGGTGGTATTTCAAGGTTGGCTCCCTCCGAACTAGCATCCGGAGATCGTCGCCTCCCACCTATCCTACACAAATTATCCCAAAATTCAATGCCAAGCTATAGTAAAGGTGCACGGGGTCTTTCCGTCTTGGTGCGGGTACACGGCATCTTCACCGCGAATACAATTTCACCGAGTCCCTGGTCGAGACAGCGGGGCAGTCGTTACGCCATTCGTGCAGGTCGGAACTTACCCGACAAGGAATTTCGCTACCTTAGGACCGTTATAGTTACGGCCGCCGTTTACCGGCGCTTCGGTTCAGAGCTTCTCCGGGCGAACCCAGATGACCCCTCCCCTTAACGTTCCGGCACCGGGCAGGCGTCAGACCCTATACGTCGTCTTGCGACTTAGCAGAGTCCTGTGTTTTTAGTAAACAGTCGCCACCCCCATTTCACTGCAACCCCAGCCAGCTCAAAAAGCAAGTTTCATCACCAGCCGAGGCGCACCTTCTCCCGAAGTTACGGTGCAATTTTGCCGAGTTCCTTAACCAGGGTTCTCTCGAGCGCCTTAGGATATTCTCCCTGCCTACCTGTGTCGGTTTACAGTACGATCACCTGATGAACTACCTAGAGGCTTTTCTTGGCAGCGTGGGATCAACCAGTTTGCGAGTTATAAAACTCTCCTCATCACTTCTCGGGGTTAAGGAATTCGGGATTTGCCTCGAACTCCCCCCTACCAGCTTGAACCGGGACGTCCAACACCCGGATGGCCTACCCTCCTGCGTCCCCCCTTCGGTCACTGCGCATCAGGTGGTACAGGAATATCAACCTGTTTTCCATCACCTACGCCTTTCGGCCTCGGCTTAGGGATCGACTAACCCTGGGAA
>Ga0366819_10245_pt1 | contig 19272 bp, 16 predicted proteins | sample TotcelFGM3001N15_FD_207091 | JGI IMG/M metagenome (GOLD analysis project Ga0366819, IMG submission 207091) | Enriched cells from coal bed in the Powder River Basin, Montana, United States - Total cells FGM rep3 HSBNCT.FGM.300.1.N15 ... | reverse complement strand
AACGCCATTGCGGGCATCGACCGGCCCACGGCGGGCGAGATCGTCGTCAACGGCACGGACATCACAACGCTTTCGCGAGGCCGACTCGCCGACTGGCGAGCGGCTAACATCGGATACATCTTTCAGCTGCACAACCTGATCCCGGTGTTGACCGCGTATGAGAATATCGAGCTGCCCCTGCTGTTGCTGCCGATGTCGGCCGCGGAGCGCCGAAAACGTGTCGAGATTGCGTTGGACGCAGTCAGTCTCCGCGATCGTGCCAATCATTATCCGCGACAACTGTCTGGCGGACAGGAGCAGCGAGTCGGCATCGCCCGCGCCATTGTGGCCAATCCCGCGATGATCGTCGGGGATGAACCGACGGGCGACTTGGACGCGGAAACGACCGAACAAATCCTCGATCTCATCCAACGGCTGAACGCCGAACTCGGAATGACCCTGCTCGTGGTGACACATGACGCAAAGGTCGCAGCGCTGGCCCCGCGGCAGATCCGATTGGAAAAGGGAAAGCTGATCGAGAAGGGACGCGAAGTGGCCGTGGTGGGAGCCGAATTTCAAGAGCGGAGAGCCTGAGCATGTTCCAGTTCGCGCCCTACGTTCTGAAGAGCCTGTGGCGGCACCGCAGCCGCACGCTGCTCACCGTCTGCGGCTCGGCAGTGGCCCTGTTCGTGTTTTGTTTCGTCGGTTCCGTCCAGCAGGGGCTCGCTCGACTGACCGAAGATCAACAGGCCCTGCGGACGCTCATCGTCTTCCAGGAGAACCGCTTCTGCCCCGCCAGCAGCAACTTGCCGGAAGACTACGCCCGCACCGTCGCGAAGCTGCCGGGCGTGAAAGCGGTGGTGCCGATCAAGGTCTTTACCAACAACTGTCGCGCCAGCCTTGACGTGGTGGTATTCAACGGGATGCCTCCCGACAAGCTCCGTGCGGCGCGCGATTTGACGCTTCTGTCCGGCAACTGGGGCGACTTCGATGGCCGCACGGATGCGGCTGTCGTCGGCCAAGCCGTGGCACACCGCCGCGGAATCAAGCCTGGCGAACGTTTTACGATCGGCGATGTCACCGTGAGTGTCGTGGGCATTTTTCAGTCGAGTGTCGTGGAGGAGGACAACTATATCTATACGCATCTCGACTTTCTCCAGCGGGCCCGCGGCAAGAACTCGGTGGGCACCATCACCCAGCTCGAAGTCCACGTGAACGACGCGGCCGATCCCGACCGGCTCGCAACCGAGATCGATGCACATTTCCGTACCGGCCCGATCGCGACGACAACTCGTTCGAAGGGCGTGCTTCAACGTGATACGCTGTCCGATCTGGCGGAACTGATCGGGTTTGCGCACTGGCTCGGGTATGCGTGCGTCGGGCTCGTGCTGGCCCTGCTTGGCACGACGACGGTCATGGCGGTACAGGATCGGTTCATGGAATACGCCGTACTTCAAACGCTTGGTCTGCGGCCGGACCGCATCTTTCGGCTGGTGCTGGCCGAAAGCATCCTGCAAAGCCTCACTGGCGGGCTGTTGGGGATCGGAGCGGGGCTGGTACTGCTCGCCTGGGGCGGCTTTTCCGTCGGCGCGGAAGGGGTCACGATTGCTTTCGTCCCGTCGCTCGATCTGGCTTTAAACGGCACGCTGGTATCGGCGGCCGTCGGCGTTCTGGCCGGAATGGCCCCGGGATTTCAGGCGGCGCGAACGGAGATTGTGCGCGCGCTTCGCCAAGCCTGAAAACGGCGATCGGTGTGAAGTCCGCTGCCACAATGGCCGACAAGCTCTTTCCGTCCGCGGCCACAGTGCGCGCAAGTAACAGGGCTGGGTGGCGGTCGCGGAGGGGGCGACGGGAATCCTGTTCTACGCCGCCGTGCCCTCGGCTCCCGGCGAACGTCAATTGTGGGAGGCCGGCTGGACGGAGACCGTCAACACGCGGGCGGCCGGCGAGTTGTTCGAGCGACTGTCACGAGTCGCCCCCGTCCTGTGCCGCTTGGAACGCGAGGTAGCCTTGGCCCTGGCTCAAGAAATGCGTTTGCCCCAGGCGGACACAATCGCCGGGCTCTTGGAATCGGCCGAAGATGATTGAGTCCAGCCCGCGGCCCACGCTGTCAGCCGCGTCTCATTGCGCCGGGTTCTCGTACCAGATCAGGCCCAATTGGTCGCGTTCTTCGCACGTGATCAGGTCCGGGTCGCCGTCGGCGTCGAGGTCCACCAGTTGGATCAGATCGAACTTGACGCCCTCCGGGCCGCCGAGGTCGTGATAGACGGGCCGAGGCTCGGCGGCCAGCGGGGCGACATCGATCCACCATACGCCGGATCGGTCGCCTTGAGCGTTTTCGCAGGTCATCAAGATATCCAGCCGGCCGTCGCCGTTGACGTCGGCGGCATGAACGCCTTTGGGAGTGCCCGCCCGGTCGCGCGGCGGCGCGGGGACCAGGTGGCTGGACCACTTGGTCCCGCTGACGTCGAGCCGTTTGAGGCACAGCACGCCCGCTGGCAGCACGGCGCACAGGATGTCGTCCAAACTGTCGCCGTCCAGGTCGGTCACGTGCAGGAACATGACTTCCAAGGCGTGACCGCCGATCAGGTGCTCGGTCCACGCCGCGCCGGCCTGCACCGCCTGGGCGCCGGGATTCTCCAGCCAGCGGATCCCGGAATTCTCGCCCTTCCGATCGGACAACAGGATGTCCAACCGGCCGTCACCGTTCATATCGATCGGAAGCAGCGTCATGATCCAGCGGGCTTCGTACAGCGGGTGCAGCTTCCAAGCCGCCAAGTCCCGCGGGTCAGCGGGCGACTCGAGCCAGCCGACCAGCGCGCGAGGGTCCTTCGAGCCGACGATCAGATCGACTCCGCGCCGGCCGTCCACCTGCATCGGCTCGGCGAACATCCAGCACGAGCGCCCCACGGTGGCGGGGATTGCGGCGGTCTTCCACGCGGATTCGTCCCGATAGCGTTCCCGGTCCTGCGGCGCCCAGTGGACGTGCATCGTCCGGACGCTGCCTTCGCAACTGCTGACCACGTCCACGGCGCCGTCGCTGTCCAGATCGGTGAAGACCGCATCTTCGGGCGATCCGACGCGGCCCACGGTCACGGCGGGCCAGGGATTTTTGGCTCGGGCGGGGCCGGGGTTCAGGTACACCCGCACCAGCTTGCCTTCCTCCCACCCGGTGACGATATCAAGCAACCCGTCGCCGTTAACATCCGCCAATTTTGCGCCGTCGGCTCCGCGGCTGGTCGCGTCGATTGTGTGACGTTTCCAAGGCTGGCCGAGATTGGACGGTTCGGCCCGCAACACGGTCGCGCACAGGCCCGCGAGCGTCACGATCAAACATCGCCGAAAGGCTGGACGTAAAACCATTTTTTGTCACTCCTGAATGCCCGAAATAGTTGCGGTCGACTTGACCTTTTTCGCTGAGGAACGGTCCGAATCGCCGCTGGTTCTTGATGATGCGAAAGCCGCGGAGGCCCGCTCGTTCCACCGGGGCGCCCGGCGTCACCGTTGCGATCACCAAGCCTTGATCCGTTTGCAGGACGCGCGTGATGCCCAGGTCCGGACGAATGACCCGGCCGTTCCGGATCAACTGCGGCTGGCCAATCTGATTCGAGTGGTCGGCCATGACGACCAGCGACTCACTGGAAGCGAGCGGCCGCTTCAGTTCATCGATCCCCACCCGGGTTCGGGATCGTCGGTGTCTCATCGGGGCGATTCGCCGATCACGCGCCACAATCCGGCGTCCGCCGTCCTCGCGTCGGCTTCGTCAACGGAGTTGATGTCCGACTCCAGGGCGCCGCTCAGCAGCAGACCCTCGATGGCGATGGTGCTGCTGCGGAGAGCTTGCAGGCTTTCGAGATAGATCAAGTTGACGCGAAAATAGGTGCGCTGTGCGGTCAGCAGAGTCAGGTAAGGGAATTCGCCTTGATGGTAGCCCGCGACGATCAGGTCCAGGGATTCTTGTGCAGTCGGCAGGACGTTCTTCGAATACCGCTCGACTTGCTGCCGCGCATTGTCATATCGCTGGAATGCCGTGGCCAGCCGATTGTACAACTGTAATTCCAAACGTTGCACCTCTTGCTCGGCGTCGATCAGCTCCGCTTGGGCGCGGCGGATGTTCCCTTGGTTGCGATCGAATACCGGCAGCGGCATACCGATCGTAACGCTGGCGATCGTGCTGTCGGTCGAAGTATCATGCCGCACGCTGGCCAGCGTATCGAGATCGGGCACGCGGCCTGCGCACTGACGCTGTACGGCCCAGCGGGCGCGTTGCACTCCGGCTTGGGCGCGGGCGACCTGAGGGCTTTCTGTCAACAGGCGGCGGAGAGCCTCGTCCCAAGAAAGGCTCGGTAGCGCGCCTTCCACGTCGCCTTGAACTTGCGTCAGATCGAGATCGGGCACGCCGACCACCGCTGCCAGTTTGCGACAGGCGGCCGTGCAGCGGTTGTGCGCGTTTTCGAGCTGAATCGCCGCGGACTCGACTTCCACTCGCGCCTGCAGCAGGTCGGCCCGGCTCACTTCTTTGGCGGCCAGCAACGCCTCGGCCGACGTGACGCCCTGCTGGCCGATCTTCAGCAACTGTGCCTCCAACTCCACCGCGCGGCGCGCCACCAGCAATTCATAGAAAGCCAGGCGCACGTCGTTCCGCACCCGTTGCTCCTGCGCCTGAAGGGCCCATTTCGCTTGCTCGATCTCTTGCGTCAGGGTCGCGCGATTCAGTTGCAGTTTCTTTGCCGTGATAATTCGCTGGCCGACGAATGCTCCTTGCTGACCGCCGGCTCCCGAATTCCCGATCTCTTCGCCCATGTATCCGACCTCAGGGTTCGGATAAAGTCCGCCCTGAATGTAGCGTCCTTCGACAGCCGCAATTCGCGAGCGACTTTGCGCCAACGTGGGATTGTTGCCCAGCGCCAATGCTTCCAGCTCTTGCAGCGCCGAGGGACGCAACCACCAACTCGACTCGCCGACGAGGTGCGAGTTGTCCGCGGCTGGCGTTTGGGCTTGAATGAAAGATCGCCCCAGCAGGCCGGTTACGAGCAGCATCGCCAGCAGCCAATAGATCGTGCCGGGCAACTTTTCAAATCTGATTGGCATGTCTGCTCCGGATGTTCGACCTTCGAAGACGCTGGCATTGCTGTCACATTCGAAGGGCGGTAGCATCATGCGCGAAATAGTTCGCCCAATCTACCCGCTTCGTTCGTGAGCGCCGCTCTCGCTTGCGCCGACTATTCCGCATCAATTGGTCTTATCGGCTGGGGAAACTATCAACGTTGAGTCGTTGTGTTTCATGTCGACGGTCTCGAGCGATTCGATCTCCGGCTCTTGTTCCAATGCCTGGCGCGCCTCGCAAGCGAGCACTGCTGGTCAGCGGTCGTCGAATTGCTTGGCCAGTCGCTGGGGTGACGAAGTTGTTTCGGTTTCCGCGTCTTGGCTCGGTCCGGTCCGCTCGTAGACCTTGCGCCCGAATCGGAAGAACAGAGCCGGCGTCACGATTTGGTCGAGCAGGGTGGAACTTATCAAACCGCCGATGACGACGATGGCCAGCGGGTGCAGGATCTCCTTGCCGGTCTGGCCCGCGCCCAGCGCCAACGGCACCAAGCCGATTGCCGCGGTGGCGGCGGTCATCAGCACCGGCGCCAGCCGTTCCAGAGTGCCTCGGATAATCATCTGTTCGCCGAACTGCTCGCCCTCGTACTTCATCAGGTGGATGTAATGCGAGATCATCATGATCCCATTACGGCAGACGATGCCCGTCAAGGTGATAAAACCGACCCAATGCGCCACGGACAGGACGGTTGCCTGAAGCCAGACTTGGGGGACCTGCCACCACGCTGCGGCGGCCAGCGCCTCGGGCGCAGGCCAGTTGACGATCAGCAGCGCAAGCACCGATCCGGCGGCGGCCTGGGGGATATTGGCCATCACCTGGAGCGCGGCTCGCCACGAATCAAGACACTTGTACAACAGCAGAAAGACACCGGCGATGGCCACGCTGCCGAGAAACAGCAGGCGACGATTGGCGTCTTGGCGAGCTTGAAACTGACCGCCGATTTCGTAAAAGTAGCCCTCCTTGAGGATTGGCTCGATCTGCGTGCGAGCCGTCTGCTCGATTTGGCGGACCACACTCACCAAGTCCCGCCCCGCCGTATTGCACTGGATCACGATCCGCCGTTGAACATTTTCCCGGTTGATCGTATTGGGCCCCTGCGTGGCCTGGACGTCGGCGACGCTGCCCAGGGCGATGCGCGAGCCGTCCGGCGTGCTGAGCGGGGTCGAGCGAATGATGTCGATGTTCGAGCGGGCCTGTTCATCGAACCAGACAACCAGATCGAAGACCTTCTGTCCTTCGAGCACTTGTGAGACCGTGCGACCTTGGAGGGCGGTTTCCAACGCTTTGGCGACGTCGGCGGGGGCCAAGCCGTAACGCGCGGCTTCCCGGCGGCGAATCGTGACGCGAACCTGAGGGACGTCGACCTGGGGCTCGATCTGCAGATCCACCACGCCCGGCACGGCGGCCATCATTTCGGCGATGTCCTGGCCGCGATCCCGCAACTCTTCGATGTCTCGGCCGTACAGCTTGACGGCGATTTGCGAACGAATCCCCGACATCATATGATCCAACCGGTGCGAAATCGGCTGACCCAGGTTGATCTTGACGCCCGGCACCTCGCGAACGATTTCGCGGATTTCGGCCAGCACCTCGTCCCGCGACCGTCCGACCTGATCCACTCCCCAGCCATGCAGACCCGGGATGGCGCGCAGGACGGCGTAGTGCAGGCCGGACTTGGGGCGTTCGGGTTGGAGCAATCCGACGTCGATTTCCGAAAAGTCGACGTTCTCGGCATGCTCGTCCAACTCCGCCCGGCCGGTGCGGCGGGAGATGTGTTTGACTTCCGGAATCTCCATCAGCATCCGCTCGATCCGCTGGGCGATCCGGTTCGATTCTTCCAGGCTCACTCCGGGCGGGGCCATGGCCGCGATGGTCAGCGCGCCCTCGTTGAAACGCGGCAAGAACTCGCCGCCCATCCAGAAGATGCCGGAAATCGAGAGTAGGATGAGCCCGGCCACGATCCCCAGCACTGCCCCGCTGCGCCGCAGCGAGAACTGCACGAGATGACGATCCAGCCGTTTCAGCCAACGGAGCAGGAACGGATCCCCCTCCCGCTGCAAAAACCGAGCCCGGGGCAGCAGGTACGAGGCCAGCACCGGCGTCACGGTCAACGAGACCACCAGCGAAGCCAAGAGAGTTGCGACGTACGCCAATCCCAGCGGTGCGAACATCCGGCCTTCCAAGCCGGCCAGCGAGAACAGCGGAAATACGACCAGCACGACGATCAACGTGGCATACACGATGCTGTTCCGCACCTCGCACGACGCCAGGAAGATCACCTTGAGCGGGTTCTCGGGACGAGGCCGATGGACGTTCTCCTTGAGCCGGCGAAAGATGTTCTCGACATCCACGATCGAATCATCGACCAGTTCCCCGATGGCCACCGCCAGGCCGCCCAGCGTCATCGTATTGATCGAAATCCCGAAGTGACTGAATGCCAGCGCCGTGATGAGGATCGACAAGGGAATGGCCGTCAATGTGATCAAGCTGGTGCGGAGATTCCACAAGAAGAGGAACAGGATGACGATCACCCAGACGACACCGTCGCGAACGGCCTCGCGGACGTTGCCGATGGCCGATTCGATGAAATCCGCCTGGCGGAAAATATCGGTGACGACGGTGACGTCCTCCGGCAGTCGTTGTCGAAGCTGGTCCAGCGTTTCGTCAATCTGCTTGCCCACCGCGAGCGTGTCGGCGCCGGGCTGCTTCTGGACCGAGAGGATGACCGCCGGCTGGCCGGCGATACTCGCCTCGCCGCGGCGAACCGGGCCGGCATATCGCACGTCGGCCACTTCGCGGATCGTAATGGGCACCGGATCGCCGGCCCGAACCACCGTATCGGCCACTTCGTCCAGCGTGGTCGCCCGGCCGACGATGCGGATCAGCGACTCGTGGCTCTTGCTCAACAGAAACCCGCCGCCGGTGACGATGTTCGATTTCTCGGCCGCCGCGAGCAACTGGTCGAGAGTCACGTCATGTCGTGCGAGACGTTCGGGCGACGTGAGCACCTGGTACTGCTTCAACTCGCCGCCCATGACGCTGACCTGCGATACACCGCGGACCGCCAACAGCCGCTGGCGGACTTCCCACTCGGCGATGGTCCGCAACTCCATCGGCGTCGTCAGGTCGCCGGCCTGCAGGCCGACCAGGAGGATTTCGCCCATGATCGACGTGATCGGGGCCATGACGGGGCGGGCTTCCTCGGGCAATCGTTCGCGCACCAGTTGCAGCTTTTCGGAGACGATCTGCCGAGTCACGTAGAGGTCGGTTCCCCAATCGAACTCGACCCACACAATCGAGAGGCCGATTCCCGAAGCCGATCGGACGCGGCGCACGTCGCTGGCCCCGTTCATCGCCGATTCGATCGGGAACGTGACCAGCGTCTCAACCTCTTCGGGCGCCAAGCCGTGAGCCTCGGTCATGACGGTGACGGTTGGGCGATTCAGGTTCGGAAAGACGTCGATCGGCAATTGCGTCGCCTCTCGACCGCCATAAATCACCAGCACGACGGTCACCGCCAGCACGAGGATGCGATTCTTGAGGCAGAAGGCGATAATGTGATTCAGCATGGAATCGGCGTTCCAATGGGGACGGTGGAGTCCGCGGCAGCCTGCTACGGAACTTTCTTGATGGAAGCCAAAGGGCCGGCCTCGAGCCCGGCGTCTTGTCCGTCCGGCTTGGCGAGCAGCGTGACCCTGGCCAGCATGCCCTGCTTGAGGCGATGCTCCGGATTGGCCACCTCGATCCAGACGGGCAAAACCTGCTCGTTGTCGTGCATCAAAGGCGAAATCCGCACCACCGTGCCCCCGGTCTCCAGGTCAGGATAAGCCGCGAAATGGACGCGGGCGGACTGGCCCAGTTCGACCTGCGCTGCGTCCCGCTCGTGGACATAGCCTTGGATCCAGACGCGCGCCAGGTCGTGGACCTCGAATAACCCCTCGTCGCGATCGACCACTTGACCTGGTACTACGCGAAAGTCCACGATGCGCCCGGTGAGCGGGGCTCGCACGGGCACCGACTGTACCCAATACAGCGGCGAAGCGGGCTGCGTTAGGTCGATTTCTGCGAGCTTCGAAAGCGAGTCCGGTCGAACCCCGAATAGCGTCAACTGTCGTTTCACCGCCTCGGCCTGCAGCCCCCGTATTTCCCGCGCGTGCTGCAATTCCCACAACTGACGCTCGGGGATGACGCTCTGATCGCCGAGCCCCTCCAGCCGCTGAAGGGCTTGCTCTGCAAGACGAGCCTCCGTGAGCACCTGGAGCAGTTCGAGTTGGAGAGTTCGCACTGCCAGACTGTCCACCTCGGCCAGCACATCTCCGGCGGAAACTTCTTGGCCGGGCTCGGCCAGAATTCGGCGTATCCGCCCCGCGGCCGGTGGGATCGCAAACGCCTGTCGATCCGTGGGCAACTCGACCACCCCGTCGATGTTCGCGACCACTCGTTCGTGCGATGTTGCCGATTGCTCCACGCGTTCCGATCGCTCATCGGCCACTCGTGCCTTGTGCTCGTTGCCGAGCAAAGCCGCCAGCAGGGCCGTTCCGACCGAGACGACGCGGTCCCCGGGAAAAACGCCCCCCAGGACCTCTACGCGGCCCTTGTCGGTCCGTCCGAGTGTCACGCGGCGGTTCTCGTACTTGCCGGGCATTCGCTGCACGAGCAGGTACGCACCGGTGCGGCTGTGGACGACCGCATCCACGGGACACACAATGGCGTCCTTGGCAACCTGGACGGAAATCTGCGCGCGTCCCGACATTCCCGGCCGCAACGCTTCCGAGCCGTTCTCGACGGCGATGACAACCCGTTGGGTGCGGGTTTGCGGAGTCATCTTCAGCTGCAAGTGATCGATGCGGCCGGTGAACGTTCTGTTTGGCACCGCCACGAAGCTCGCTTCGACAGACTGGCCCGGTTGCAGGAACCGCACGTCGGATTCCAAAACATCCGCCACGATCCACCGTTTCGCAGGTGCGATAACGTGATACAGATGATCCGTAGCGCCGATCCGTTGACCGATGCGAACGTCGGCATGCGAGATCAATCCGCTGATCGGGCTGGTGATAGACACGTACGGTAGCGGCTGACCGCTGTGCTCGACGTTCTCGATCGTCGTGTGGTCCAGCCCCACCGAGGCCAGTTTCTGTCGGGCGATCTCCAGAGCGGCCGATTTTTGGGCGAGAGCCGCTTGAGCTTCCAGCAGCGTTTTGCCGGCGATCACGCCTTGCCGGTCGAGGCCCGTGCGCTGGTCAAAGAGCTTGCGAGCCCAGCCGGCCTCGGCTTTGGCCTGCAGCAGCGTGGCGTGCAGCGCCCCCAGCTCTGCGCTGGTCACACGCGCCAGTTCCTGACCGGCGACAACGGTTTCCCCGGGACGAACCAGTACCCGATCGATCGTGCCGGACACCACCGACGCAATCATCGCTTGGGCATGCCAGGGAAGTTCGACGTGCGCCTTGACCGTGAGCGTGTGATGGATATCGCCGAACTCGACTTTGACGGTCGTCAAACCGATGGCCTCCCGGGCTTTGTCCGACAGCAGAATCGTGTCGCCTGCGATCGTCACGCCTTTACTGGGCAACGGCGCATGGTCTTCGTGCCCCGCCGCAGTCCCGGCAGAGCCGATGGCAAAGGCCAGCAGTGCACGCCGGCAAATCGCGGCGAGGGGCGTTCGACAAGACATCCCCAGGGTCCTCCAAACGTAGATGGTCATGGAACGACCGAAGCTCTCTTCCTTTATCGCGCGGAATTTAGTAACTGGAAACAGTACACGCTGCCATTCCTACGGCCGGGTTTCGCCGTTTGCGGACGGCTGAGCCTGAGCGATCTCGGCAAGCCGATCGAGCTTGGCTGCGATCTCGCCGGCCACCGCGGCAAAATCGGGGTCCTGCTTGTTGTCGATGTTTTCGTGGACACTTTCGAACAAGGTCCGAAGCTCGTTGGCCGTCGTCGTCACCTCCTCCCAGTGTTCCTTCGGCACGCCCGAATCTCGCGCGATCGCAGGGAGCCACTGGAGCACGAGATCGGCCTTGTCCAGAGCCTGATGGACTTCATGCGGATTCACCGGGATCCCGTTCTTTGTCTCCGCCTCCACCACGTCGCGCAGTTCCCGCATTGTTTCCACGGCGCCGGGGAATTGAGCGACCTGCTGACGAAGTTCCCGCTTCTGATCCTCGGTGAGCGGGACGTCGTGAGGATCGTACGCGTCCGTGCCGGCTTGCACCGCGGATGGTTCGTCCGAGTTGCCGGAAGGCTGGCGTTCGTTCGGGCGGCATCCGAAACAGAAACTCAAACTGACGAGCGCGAACGTCAACACATAAGAAACGGGCGAATGAATGAACATGAGCAAACTCCTACAGCAAAGAAGGTTTCAGGGAGCCAAGGGAAGGGAAACCGCAGGCGCAACGCTGAGCGGCCGAGCGATTCAGGGAAACGGATACCAGCGGGAGCGGAAATTTACCGCGTCACCGCCAAGGACCGGCGCGGAGGCGGCAGTCTATACCCGAAGGACGCCGGAGCGTTCTCGGCGCGCACGATCACACAGAGGTGCGGCCGGAAGAAGATCGGGGGAACGCGGCAAAGGAGGGACCGCGGCAAATCCGATGACGCCGAATGGTACCGCCGGCGAGAGCGCATGGCTCGCGACGCCGCAGTCACCAACCGTGGGCGTCGGCAGCACATCGATAAGCCGAAGGACAACGGGCTCTGCGCCATTGCACCCATCGTCCGATGGTTCGTGCTGCGAAACCGGAAGCGACAAGTGGAACCCGAGCCAGCCCCAGTGCAGATGAACGATAGGGCCCGCGAGCATCACGGACGAAATATCCCGAGACGACTCGTCCGACCGCTCGTGGAAATGCCGATGGGCGCCGTCATCGTGATGATGCCAATGAGCATCGCATTCCTGATGACCTCTCGCATTCTGATCGTTCGCGTGGTGACCGTGGTGACGATGTCTCGTATCGTCTCCTCCCTCGTGGCCATGTCGGATCGCAGGCGGTACACTCCCCCAGGCCACCACCAAGGCAGTCAGCAGGAGGTTCGCGGCCAGGGGACTGAATCGCATCCGAAACATCACTTATGCCATGTTCACCGAAAGTTCCAATCGCTCGCAGCAGGGCCCGACACTTTGCATAACTCTATTCCTGCCGGATGCGGTTGTCAAGCTCACCTTGGGCCGGCTTGGGCCCGCTCGACGCGACGCTTCGGCGGAGGCATCGTCAAAGGTGGCTTGGTGTTTCTCACCAGCATCCCAGAGTAAAACGGGGGCGGGGGCGGCAGGGCTACCGTTGGACGCCCTGCGGCCGGCCCCGGTTGATTCTCCACTTGCCCCTGCTAAACTGGCTCCCATGCCCGAAAAGAGATTTTGCGACGGAAGACGAGCTTCGCACGGCATATCGCGCGACGCAAGATTGTCACGGCACTTGATGTTCACGAAGGCCTTGCCCGCTAGGACCAAACGGTTGCCGAGCGGTTTTCCGTTCAGTTTGAGAAGGCACACTAGCCCGACGCGCGAGCGAGGGAATCACGGCTCTTCCTCGCTTGCGCGTCCGGCTAGTGTGACAACTCATCCATGACGCCCAAGCGGCGAAAAACCGTTTGGTGCTAGGATGGCCGGCAGCTGTGAATCGACGCGCAGAGATTGGCAAACGTCCGAAAATGATCAGCATGACCAGCGAAAGGAAATGTGAACGTGATGGGGAAAAAACGATGCATGATCGATTCGGTTGCTTTACCGCTGCTGCTCGTTTTCCCGATCGGGCTGCCGGCGACGGCCGGCCCCGCGCGGGCCGAGCTGGTTGGCCTGGCGGAAATTGTACAGGCACCCGCTTCCGAGATCGCCGGGAAATTGAAAGCCGCAACGGCCGTGGTCTGCGTGCGGTCGTCCGGACCCACTCAGCAGACTTGGCCCGCGCACGCAGGGCTGGCAACCGAGTTGACGGCGGCACTGCGCCGCGCTGGCGTGGAAGCCTTTCCGGCGTCTGCGGACGTGCGGCTGGAGACACTTTCCAGTCTCACAACCCCCTTTACGACGTCCGATGCCAAGCTCGCGGCGGCGGTTGAAACGCGGTACCTGGTTGGCGGCACCTTGCAGACCAGCGGGACCCCCGTGCTGCGCGTGGTGATCTGGCAGCTCGACCCCGCCTCGATTGTGTGGACGAAAGACTATCCGGTACGAGCCGAATCGCTGGATCTGCAAGCGAACCTCCCCGACTTCAATCGTCGCGTGGTCGCGTATTGCCAGGCGAATCTCGATCGTGCGGTGGGCACCGGTGAGTGTTTGGATTTGGCTGCCGCGGCGCTGCAAGCGGCGGGTACCAAACGGCGAGGAATCTATACCTGGGGCCGCGAATTGGCGGCTCAAGAACCGGTTATCCCGGGCGACATCCTGCAAATGGAATTGGTGGAGATGCGAGCGCCGGGATTCACCCGAAACTACGCGCATCATACGGCGGTCGTCGAGCAGGTTCGGCCCGACGCCTTGGTCGTACTGCACCAGAACGTCGCGCCCAAGGGGCGGATCGTCCAGCGCGACACATGGCCCCGCAACGCCCTGAAAAGCGGCCAGATCGTGGCTTACCGGCCGACGTCCGGCGACAGCCCCCTGCCACCCGTCTCGCCCAAGCGGCGGACCCCCGCGACCATCGTCCGCCGCGGAAGCGCCATCGATCTGCTGCGGACCGCCGATCCCCGCCTGGACGCCGTGCGCGGGATCTGGTTCATCCAGGAGAACACGCTGCGCATGAACCGGGATGATTATGCGCGGCTGCAAGTGCCGGTCGCACCTCCGGAGCGTTATACCTTGCGTCTGCGGGTCCAGCGCTTGGTGGGCAACGACCAATTTGCAGTCGGGTTGGTCGTCGGCGGGCGGCAGACGATGTGTTGCTTCGACGCCTACGGGGCAACCGTTTCCGGCTTGCAGCTGGTCGATGGCCGCAAAGTGCGCGACAGCCCGCTGGCCCATCGAGGCCAGATATTATTGCGGGACGCAACGGCCGAGATCGTGCTGCGCGTCACGCCGGATTCCGTCCGGGGGGACGTGGACGGGAAGACGATCGTCGACTGGAGCGGAGATCCTCAGCGGCTGAGCGTGGATCTGCCGTACGCCGTGCCCAATGAGCAGTGGTTGTTCTTAGCCGCCTGGAACTCGCATTTCGCTATCAGCGAGTTCACGCTGGAAGACAACAGCGATCGGAAACCCTAGTGCGTCGTCACGTGATCCCGTCGGACCAGCCTCTCGTGCTGAAGCGGGGAACACCGGGCCTGCCGACGGACGCTTCGCTGTCAATCACCGAGTTCCTTCGTCAGTTCACCCCGCCGCCGTTCGATGGCTTTCAAGCGAGTTTTAATCTTCCTCGCTTCTTTGTCGAGATCGGCCAACTCTTTCTGGAGCTTCTTCTTGTGCAGGTGATCCTGTCCGCCCTTCTCCCTGACCAGGGCTTCGACTTCGTGCCGTAAAAGCCGAAACCACGGGTTGCCGTGCATGCTGTTTTGCTGGAACTGCAATTTGCCTGCGCGGATGGCAGCCATGATTTCCTGCTGAGTCAATCCAAACTCCAGCCGAGCCGACTTGTCGCTGAAAGTTGCGCCCTTGCGTGACCATATCGAATCGCCCTCGTACATGCCTCGTTCCTCTCCGTCAATTGTTCTGAGCCGGTCAAACACCGCTCTACGATGGATATCCGTTCACCACGGTTTCCGCATTTTGGGCCAGATCGCATCAAGGTCAGATGTAGTCAGATGTAGTCGGACGAAACCGACCAGCCGACCATCGTTCTCGGCTGCCAGAAAGACGTAATCGGGGCGGTCTGTGAGCCCGCGGAATGTCGCCCGCAGCTTCTCCAGGCAAGATGCCTGTCCCCAGAACTGCTTGTACCGTCTTGCCAAGACCGGAAGGTCGGCTTCCGTGAGTCCGTCGATTTCCATGCCTTCGCCGCTCCAGTGACGGCGGGGTCTCGACCTCAACTGCCTTGGGTCTGGAACACCAGCAGGTAGGGCACAGCAGGGTTGTTCTCGGTGTCCCTGAAGCTGTTGAACCGCCCCTGGTTGAACCAGAGAACGTAGGTCTTGCCGGTTTCGAGCTTCACGGGAACCACACAGGTTCGCTTGTCGTCCAGATAGTGAATCTTGGCGTCGATCGTGGGGAACGTCGTCTTCGATGACTGCACCACAGCCCACATGCGATCCGTCAGCATGTCTTTGCTGAACGTGACTCGAATCTCCTTGGTCGCCGGATCAACCGCCGTGTCGCCCGCTTGCGGAATCGTCTTCACGACCGAAGGCGGCATGCTCTTCACCGTGATATTTTCGTCTTCCGCCCCAGCTGCAACGGCTGCTGCTGCCGCTGTGATCAACACCCACGCACTCATGGTTCGCATGATATCCTCCGTTCACTTGAAGCCTAGATAACACGACCTATCACGGTGTCTGCCTGCCAGGGTACTGCGAGCGTCCAGGACCAGATGACAAACGTAACCGTCCGGAGCCCCGTTGTGCGCGCGCCGGCGGCCCATGAGTTGGAACATCTCAGCCCGCGATCGTCGCCTTGATGGTTCGCAACTCCGCCATCGGCTCGCCATCCATGTACTCCAGTTAATGGTCATGGGGTCTCCCATGAGGTTGTTTTCCTGTTGACGGCGCTGCGGCCCGCTCCAGTATACCAGCCTGATCATGCGCGAACCACCCGCGGCCCCGTGGCCGGGGTCGTCTTCCGGACCTCCACCGCCGCATCGTTGCCCCCGAAGAACACCACGACACATCCCGCTCATTGGCTCAAAAAGGCGGCATCTATTCACCCCCATCAATACGGGATGACTGGTGATGTTTTTGGGGGCGAAATGTCCGGTATTAGTGCCAACGGATCGCCGTGAACGCCGGCCGAACGGCCCCGGACGGCTTTACTTTGGGAGGTCATCGTGCTAACGTAGTTATCGTCGTAGCGGGGTTTCAGGCCCTTGCGACGCATCGCAAACGATCCGCGTTCCACGACTGGGCCGTCTCCCCCCTTGAGTTCTGAAATCTCATATCGCATATCTCAAATTTGAAAATTTGAAATTTGAAATTTGAAATTGTAACCCGATCTTCCAAGGAGTCCCTCATGTCCGAATTGTCCCGTCGCCGATTCCTGCAATCGTCGGTGGCCGCCGCGGCTGCTTTTACCACTGCGCCTCATATCGCCAGAGCCAAAGATGCCAATGGCAAGCTGGGGGTGGCCATCGTGGGCGTCCGCGGCCGGGGCGGCGATCACATTAACGGCTTTCTTGGAGATTCGCGAACCGCGATCCTATACCTGGTGGATCCCGACGAGAATGCGGGCCGCAATCGTTGCGAACAAGTCGGCAAGAAGCAGGGCTTTCAGCCCAAGTTCGTTCGCGACATGCGCGAGGCGTTCGCGGATCCGGCGGTCGACTTGGTCAGCTCGGCGACGCCGAATCACTGGCACGTCTTAAGCGGCCTCTGGGCGATGCAAGCCAAGAAAGACGTGTACGTCGAGAAGCCGGTTTCCCACAACATCGCCGAAGGTTCGGCGCTGGTGGCGGCCGCCGCGAAGTACGGCCGTATCTGCCAGGTCGGCACGCAGTGCCGCTCGCACGCGGCGATCCGCCAGGCGATGCAATTCCTGCATGACGGCGGCATCGGCGACGTAAGACTCGCCCGCGGCCTGTGCTACAAGCGCCGCAAGTCGATCGGCGCCCAAGGCGACTACCCTGTGCCGGGCGAAGTCGATTTCGACCTATGGTCGGGACCCGCTCCGTTCACAACGCCCAAAGTCACCCGGCCCCAATTTCACTATGACTGGCATTGGCAACGGCTGTACGGCAACGGCGACTCCGGCAACCAAGGCCCGCATCAGTTCGACATCGCCCGCTGGGGGTTGGGCATGGACCGCCATCCGACGAGCGTCATCTCCTACGGCGGCCGGCTGGGCTATCAGGCGGAACGTAAAGACGACAACTATGTCGATGCCGGCGACACGCCGAATACGGAAGTATCGATCTTTGATTACGGCGACAAGTGCTTGGTGTTCGAGACGCGCGGCCTGTCGGTCGATAATTCCGCCGACGAGGAATTGAATCGCCTGTTCGGCAGCAAGACCGGCGGCAAGGTCGGGGTCGTGTTCTACGGCAGCGAGGGCTACTTGGTCCAACGTTCGTATACGGACTGCGAAGCCTACGACAAGGAATTCAAGTCCATCAAACGCTTTACCGGTGGCGGCGACCACTACGGCAATTTCATCGCCGCTTGCATTAGCCGCAAGCCGGAAGAATTGACCGCCGGCGTTCGCGAAGGCCATCTGTCGGCCGCGTTGGCTCATCTGGGCAACATCTCGTACTACCTGGGCGAGCAGAACCGAGTCTCGGCGAGCGAAGCGGAAAAGATCCTGGCCGGCGTCAAGAGCTGCGACGACAACGCGGCCACTCTCCAGCGGACGCTCCAGCACTTGACGGATAACGGCACCGACTTGGCCAAGTACCCGATCTCACTGGGCCCCTTGCTCAAGTTCCGGCCGCAGAGGTGTTTCCGGCTTCGCCCGAGGCCACCGCAATGGTCGGCCGCGAATACCGCGAGGGCTTTGTCTGTCCCTCGGCGGATCAGGTTTAGCACATTCTGGGCACCAACCGTATGCCAGGCTGCCAGCCCGTGTGGCAGCCTGGGCATGGTGCGACGGACGAAAGCGTCCGACACGGGAATCATCACGGAGGGAGAGAGCAAGATGACGACAAAGGTACAGGGAGCGTCGCGTATCCGTCGGGCCGCGGCCGGCCTGATGGTGGGATTGACGCTAGGCTGGGCAACCGCCGCCCAGGCTCAAACAGAAGCCTATGTGGGCGAACCGTTCGGAGTCGGCTTGATCACGCTGACGCTGCCGGCAGGCGAGGCGGCCTCCGCCGCCGAGATCGACGCGTTTGCACTGAACGAAGCCAACGGGCGGGCGTTATATCCGGTGTTCACCGAGGGCCGATTTCTGCGACTGCTGGGCGAGATCCTAGGTGACAATGTGCCTGGGGCGACGCCCAACGTGCTGAACGTCTTGTTCCTGTTCACCGGCGATCAGCCGCTGGATTTGACGCTCCACACCCCGGTTGCGCAACGATATCGTGTCGTCCCGCGTCAGACGCCGAATCCCCGCGGGCATCAGCGTCTGCTGCAACGATGGTGGCGCGAGTACAGCGCATCGGCCCGCCAACAAACGCTAGACGGCGATTATCCGCCGATCGTCCAGACGTATCTCACGTCGATGTTCTCCCGGCGTCTGGGCCTACAAGCACCGTTGCTCGGCCGCGCCGCCGAGTCCAACGTCAGTGAGCCGCGGAAGGCGCTGGATCTGGTAATGGGCGCGGAAAGCATGCGTTTACAGGCGCTGCGCCAGTCGAACCTCACCGGAGATCGAACCGCCGAAGTCGCCGACCAGCCCGTTCCTGCCGAAATCCCATGGCAGCCGCTCGCACCGCCCGCCGCGGACGAAGATGTCGAAATTGAATCCCTGGCCATGCGCGTGCCGGAGGAATGCTTCTACATCCGTTTCGGCAGTTTTCAGAACTATCTCTGGGTCGAGAAATTGCAGCGCGAGTACGGGGGCGACTTGGGCCGCATGATCGCACTTCGCGGTTTTGACGACCGGGCGGGCGATCGCATGCAGCAGCAACTGGCCCTTGCGTCGTCGCCGTTGGCGGACTTGTTGGGCCCGGCGGTGATCGCCGACGTGGCGCTGATCGGCCGCGATCTGTTTCTCCGCGAAGGCGCAGCAGTCGGGATGTTGTTCCAAGCCCGCAACACGGCGATGCTGGCCAGGGACTTGACCGGCCAGAGAAATGCATCTCTGAACGCCGAGAAGGAGCGGGGCGCGACATTGCAGACGGTGCAATTCGGCGGCCGCGACGTGTCCCTGCTGTCTACGCCGGACAACCGCCTGCGATCGTATTACGTGGCCGATGGGGATTACCACTTGGTGACGACGTCGCACGCCATGGTCGAGCGGTTTCTCGAAATCCGCGATGGCCGTGGCAGCTTGGGAGCCAACGGCGAGTTCCGCCATGCACGATCGATCATGCCCACCAGCCGGCAAGATACTGTGTTCGTGTTTTTCTCGTCGGCGTTTCAACAGGGACTGCTCAGCCCTCAGTACCAGATCGAACTTCACCGCCGCCTGCAGGCCGCGACCGAACTGGAGTTGGTCCAGCTGGCCCAATGGGCCGCGC
>Ga0366819_10320_pt1 | contig 19380 bp, 23 predicted proteins | sample TotcelFGM3001N15_FD_207091 | JGI IMG/M metagenome (GOLD analysis project Ga0366819, IMG submission 207091) | Enriched cells from coal bed in the Powder River Basin, Montana, United States - Total cells FGM rep3 HSBNCT.FGM.300.1.N15 ... | reverse complement strand
TAACTCAAGAACACGCAAGGGAAATCGAGACGGCAGAACGGGATTGCGCCCACAAGGGACGCTTACGAGCAAAGGCTGTCGCGTTCGTCGGTGAGCGTCTCACACCACCTGGTGGCCCGGGACGCAGCAGCTTTCCTCCCTTATTCGCCGTTTGCTTTCTGTTCTTCGTCGGTGCTGCGGTCCTATGCGGCTGGCTTCCTCTTGCCGTGTTGGTGATCTACCTGGCGGCAAGTGTCCTCACCTTCTTTGCCTACGCGTTCGACAAGTCGGCTGCCGTACGGCAACAATGGCGAACCGCAGAAAGCACACTGCACTTGTTCGCCCTTTTCGGTGGTTGGCCCGGTGCCGTGGCTGCGCAGCGCCTCCTGCGACACAAGTCCTCCAAGGGGTCCTTTCAAGTTGCCTTCTGGGTCACTGTAATGCTGAACTGCGTGGCGGTTGGCTGGCTAATGTCGCCCCCTGGCACGGAACTGCTTCACGCCGTGCTACGTGCCTCATGAGGGCTAACCAAGCGTTGGACGTGCGGACTGGAAATGGTTTGAGGAAGAGCGGGTGCGAACCCCGCCGGGGTAGGTCCTAGCCAGAGGCTCCGTATCGAATGCTGCGGCGTGGCTATAAGGGATTCAAGACGGTGGCCACGGAGCAATCCACCTCCGCCCCGCCGGAAGCGGCTGCGGCGGAGCCCCGCGGGCGAATCCGAACGGAAACGTCGCTCCCAACCTCTTCCCAGGTCGGCCGCTCGAAGAAGCGAATCTGATTCCAGGCGGCTCCTTCGGGTTCGGCCTGGCCGCCGAGATCCTGTTCAACAAGTTCGGCCTGCATCTTCCGCTGTACCGGCAGCAAGATCCCTTAGCTCAATTGGGTTGGGTTCCCAGCCGTTCCACGTTGAGTCAGATCATCGCCAACGCCGCCCGAATTGCTGCGTCCGCTGTACTTGCTGGAAACGCAACGCATCCTGGCTTCGGCTGTGATCAACACTGACGATACGCCGGTGACGTTGCTCACGCCGGGACAGGGGCCGGGGAGCCGTCAAGCGAGATTCTGGATCTACCGCAGCAACCAAGTCGGAGCCTGCTACGACGCGTTTGCTTTTACCGACGATCGAACGCGTGCCGGCCCGGACGAATTCCTGAAGGACTTTCAGGGGACGATTTGTGGTGATTGCTACAGCGGGTATGTGAACATCGAGGACGTGACGGGCGGCCGGATTCGGTTTTCGGCCTGCAACGCGCATTCGCGCCGCTACGTCCACAACGCCCGCGAGCAACAGCCGCAGTTGAGCAGCCAAGTGCTGGCCCTGTATCGAGCGTTGTACGACATCGAGGAGCGCGGCAGCCGCCTGGACGACGTCGCGCGGTTGCTGTTGCGGCGTCGCGAGAGCGTGCCGTTGATGCGCCAGTTGGAGACGCTTCTGGACGGCTCGTTGGCCCGCGGGTTGTTGCCCAAGAGCAAACTGGGGAGCGCGATCGGCTATCTCCGCAACCACTGGGACGCGCTGACGCGGTTCCTCAGCGATGGCCGTCTGCCCATCGACAACAACGAGGCGGAACGCGCTCTGCGGCGGATCGCGGTGGGCCGGAAGAACTGGCTGTTCGTCGGCTGCCACGAAGGCGGCGAACGTTCCGCCGTGATCCTCACGGTGATCGCCAGTGCCCACCGCCACGACCTGGACGTGTGGGCTTACCTGCGGGACATTCTGGAGCGGCTCGCCAAGGGCGAGACGGCTCTGGAGCAGCTGTTGCCGGATCTCTGGAAAGCCAGTCACCCGCAACAGGTGCGGACGTTCCGTGAAGAGGAACGAGAACAGCGTGGCGAGAACCGCCGTTATCAGGCGGCGAAGCGCCGCCTTGAATCGCTGAGAGCCTGAGGGGCGGTGAGGCTCCGAGGGAGGCCGCGGTCTGCAACTGGAGGAACGCTTCCTCCGTCGTCTGCTTCGGCGGCCCTCTCGAAGCTTCACGCCCACCGGCACGGGAAAGGCCGGGCCGTCCGCTGCCTGGCGCCGGCCGTGGGCCTCACGACCTTCGAGGCTGATTTGCGGTGGGCCGTAAGAACCGGCTGTTCGTCGACGGCCACGAAGGCGGCGACCGCTCCGCGGTGATCCTCACGGTGATCGCCAATGCTCACCGCCACGACCTGGACGTGTGGGCTTACCTGCGGGACATTCTAAAACGGCTCGCCAAGGGCGGAATCGATCCGGCGCAGCTCTCGCCGGATGTTTGCAACGTCACTCCCCGCAACATGTACGCACGTTCCGTGAAGAGGAACGGGAGCTTCCTGCCGAGAACCGCCGCTATCAGGCCGCGAAGCGCCGCCTCGAAACGCTGATATCCTCAGGGACGGCGACGCCACGATCGAGGACACCATCGGCAACTCGACGATCATGTCACCGTCGTCTCCTCCGGCCGTCTCCGTCCCAGGTCGACCTCCGCCAGGAAAAAGGCCGCTACGTGCGCTCTCGGCCACATCCCTGGCCCCTACGATGTTCGCGAGTGATTCTGCAGTCGTTAGCACTTCCTGCGCCACCTGGCCGCAAGCTGGCCTTCGCGCTACTCACGCCCGGCCTCGGACCAAGCGTCCTCTCCAGCTTACCCGCGGACCACCGCCCGCCTCAGTCGGTGTCGGCGCTCCGCTTCGCCTGCCCAGAGCAACGCCCGTCCGAACGTGGAGCCCCTGCGTCGCGGAGCTCTGCCGAGCACGTCACGCCCGCAGCCAAAATCCCGGAACCAAGGGGCGCACCTCAGATAACGGACGCCGCCGGTCTCGCCCCGCAACCCTGACTCCAAGCGGACTCGCCCACTGTCACGCCACGTCGGCCGACGGTCCCTCGCTGACGGTAATATTCGACGCTTACGATTTGGATGCACATTGTTCTGTCGAATTGCCTCACGCGTTCGTCGCTGGCCCCGACGAATTGAAGAAACTCGCTACGTTGCTCAACGATCGAATCGGCAGCGTCGACATTCGCGTCGATTGTGCTGATGACGTCTCACGGGACTTTACATCTGTTCGTGAGCTTATCGCGTATGAGAATCCGAAGGCCAAAGAGATCCGTCGCATCCATCTGACTGCTCGCTCGGACGATTATTCGAAACGCGCAACCATTGATTTATCGGCATCACGATGGCGCGGAATTTCCCTCGACTACACAGCCCGCGACGATGTCGTCTCACGATTAAGAACAGAATCAATAAATATCATCGCGGGCATGCGCCCGTGGTATAGCATCATGCATCAGGTTGACTTTGTCTCGACTAGCCTTTTCGCGTATATGTTTCTTTGGTTCGGGTTGGTCGCGGTCGTCGCATTCAAACTCGTACCGGTCTCAGATCCCAATGAATCAAACCCCAATTCGTCTGCCTTCGCCCAACTGGTCGTGTTCGGTGGAATCGCCGCTCTGTTTGGCATCGGAATAATCCTCAACCGATTTCGCGATTCCATTTTTCCGCGCGCTGTCTTCACCATTGGGCAAGGCGAATCTCGCTTCAATCAACTGGAACGATTCCAGTGGGGGGTTATAATTGCCTTCCTCGCGTCGTTCGCCGCTGGACTTGTCATTGCCGTGTGGCAAACGATCGCGGCATAACTAATGAAGGATTAGAACGTGCGGTAATCGAAGGAGAGCGGCAGGCGGGCCGTGGGACTGGCCAATGGTATCGAGGTTCTTGGCCGAGAGACGAGCCGCAATCTAATCCTAGGTTCAACCAAAGGCGGCCAGTTTCCACATACAACCCGCCTCCCTGTTTGCCGCGGCCCTGCCCGGCCCGTTCACGCGGTCCACTGTACAGCATAACATGCGTCCCCAGTCGAACGGAATTCGCCGCAACAGCTTGCCAGACAGCCGCTTCGTTGCTAGGCTGATGACGCGGTCGATGAGCGTTCTGTGGCCAAAATCGCCGCAGTAACTAATTATTGGTCCCGTAGAGTTAGAAGTTATGCCCAGTGGAGAACACACCAATGTCACGCATTTTTCCCTTGGCGCTGGTCTTCGTTGCATGCGGTGCCGCGACGCTAACCACGGCCTTCGGACGCACCTGGACTGACCGTGGAGGACGCAAGGTGGAGGCCGATTTGGTGGCTGTCGTCAACGGTAAGGTGAGGATCAAGCGCGCAAGCGATGGCAAGAACTTTGACGTCCCAATCGACCGATTGAGCGACGCCGATCAGGCTTTTGTCGAGTCGCAGGCGAAATCGAACGAAGCGCTCGCAGCCGCCCGTGAGCAGACGTTTGCTGATGGCAAGCTCTACTTTGTTTCGCGGCCGGATACCGGCCGCGTTGAGTCCGGGGACGGACTTCTACGAATGGTGATCGGGTTAGATTACCAACTCAAGCCGGACAGCAAACCACCCGATGAGCCCTTTTCAATTGTTATGGCGTTTGCAGTGAAGGACACCGACACTGGACAACTATACGAACATAAGGGCATCTGGACGCCGCAGGAATTGAAGGACTTGAAATCCGGGAGAACCGGTGCCATGCTGCTCGGTGCTTCATCGTTACGAGGCGAGGGAGACGCCACGCTCTATCTCACCAAGAAAGAAGATAAGGAAACGCCCATCAGCAACAAGATTTCTGTTCCCGTTCTGTTCAAATAACATCCAATGGTAATGAAGGCGTGCAGGGCATAACAATCAAATGCAGCCGACGAACATGGCCCGTCGGCTTCGGCTGCAATTCCATCGTTCAGCGGGCCATGTTCGCGGCTGATTTGAAACGTTAGGCAACTGGAGGATCCCACATGGACACAGCGTCGCCAATCGTTCTGGTAATGCTACCCCTCGGGGTCGCGACACTCCTGATCGTGCTGATCGTGATTCTCGTGCGGCACAATCACAAACTTTGGCTCAAGCGCGTCGCGGAATTGAGCGAAGACCAAGAATACGACTTGATAGAACTGTGGAATTATCGCTTCGTGTTGCCGCGCGCGACAGGTCAGACCATAACTCATATCAACGCGCAGGTCGAAAACCGCACCGAGAAGCGTCTTCGCGTGTTGGTAAAACCCGGAACTTACTTTGTGTCTAGCGGCGGACACCAAAATATGGTTGCACGCAGTGAGCATCGTTTCACACTCCGCGCGCGGTCCACCGAAAAGATTTACGTGCCAGCGTCCTGTATCAACGCCGCGTTGCCGATCCCCGGGGCGCAAGACCAATTCCACGGGGTTGCCAAAGTCTCTAACGATCTGGTTCGATTTCTCGAAAAGGCCCGGGGGGAAGACGACATGGTCGTTCAAGCCGGAGTATGGGCACTTACCGACGGATACTCGAAATACGATATTCAAACCAAATTGGTCGCCCGGAGTTCCTCCGGCTCGAGCCGTCCTGCGGTGTCCGATCAGCAGGTGGCGCGGGCCAAACGAATACTAGACGAATTGGGAATTGGGAATCGCTTGTAAATCGCAACAACATACCGTGTATTCGCGCCTTCCGTTTTCTGATCGACGAATTGGACTTTCGAATCACCGAAGTCGCTACGGCACGCCACGATGCATGGGTCACATTCCGCCACCGCAACATAAAGCTCACAATATCGACCGAACTTGGATGCGAACGCTGGGGTACAATCTCTGCTGAAGGATCCTCGGTCGAATTCGATCCGAAAGACGGTTTATTTCCGGCAACTCCTGCCGCGATTCTATGCCGGGCAAGAGTTGCCGCGTTTCAAGTACCATGACGACGAGCAAGAACTCGCGCTTTGGGCTCGCATTGTCAAAGAGAATTGGGACGAGATAGTTTCCGAGGTGCTCGCGTTTGCGGACGAACATGAACGCGCACAAAGGCACTCGCAACGAGCAACGTAAGAAAGCGGTGAACGAGCGAACTGGAATGGTTTGATGACAAGCGGGTGTACGTCGATACGTTCCCGCCGGGCGAACCCCACTCGGCCACTGCGTCTGATCGGCATTATCGGGCCGAGACAAGACGTTCCCCCCCAAGAAAGTTCCAAAATTCCTTGCAGTCCAACCTCTAAATGCGTAAACTATCGCTCGAATAGCCCGGCAATACCCAAGCCAACCGGCCAGAGTACTCGGGGGCGGGAGAATTACAGGATCGGCGGCGGGAAATTTCGCCATGCAGCTGTCGGAGATGATTTGGAATGACTATCGCAGCAAAGGTAATCGTGTTTCGAGAAAGCACACGACCACCGGCGAATGAGCACCAGTACGTCGACCGAGTCGTGGACTCCCGCTTCGGTCGCGACAGGCCCCAGATCGTCGAGTCGAGAGTGTTGCTAACGCCGCCTGGGAACATGCTCCATTTCGCATCCGCAGGCCGCTGGTACAAGCAACTCGTTGCCGCTGGTAATTGTCCGGACTTCGGGATGTACAGCGACTACTGGTCCGGTACCGACGCGGATGGGTGTACCTGTGTCGGGCTGTTCTTCAACGCGGATGAAGCACCACTCGGGGGGCCATCCGCCGCCGGGGTAAAACGAAAGAGCTGGTGGCGTCGGTTGTTCGGGTAACAGATTGCACCGAACCCGGTGACGCACCTGACCGGTGGGTATGACGGCTTTCCGCGGGTCAAAGTCTCACCGCTCCCCGACAGGCGAGCTTGGTCGTTCGGCGAGGACAATTCACATGGCCCTACGTAAGCGTGGCAAATGGTGGTACGGCGACTCGCAAGGGGACATTCGCGATGAACTCGCGCGAGTTGGGAACCTAAATGAGTACGTGCCGACTCAGTTTGCAAATGCCGTTTGGCCGTGTGGATCGAAGACATTCCGGTTGCGTATGGATGAGGACGAAGGTGCCGCCGTGCGGATCTGCACCGGGTGTGGCACAGAACATCCCATTGGTGACAGCGATGAGTACCTCGGTGCGGCGGAGCTGCGAGATCATGTGTGCGTCTGCGGGAAGGATGCGTTCGAAATTACCGTCGGCGTCTCACTCTACGACAAGAGCCAAGATGTGCGTTGGCTTTATGTCGGCTGTCGGTGTCCCGCCTGCGGACTGACCGGCTGCTACGGAGACTGGAAGAACGAATGCATTGATTATCGAAAGCTGCTTGCTCGCGTTTAGTCGTGGATTTCTCCAAGCCGAAAACCGGCAACGAAGCGAGACGGGGGTCGCAATCACAGCAGTAACCGCCGAACAATGCGAAGAATCCAAACGGAAATGTCAATTGGGTCGTTGACTGATGGCAGCGTTCCCGGCCCTGTTTCCGCTGGTTTATCGCTGTCGTTCGGGCGTACCATACCAGCGGCACTCCCAGATCGCGGCGCACCGTATCGAGCGTTTTAATGGAGGGCAAAATGACAATTTCGGCCGACACATCGTGTCACGAATGGCACCACACGCGTGCGGGCACCCGCGGAAACCCTAACGCGGTCGGTGACGAGATTGCTTGTCAGAGGATGGCGACTGATTTAGTATTTGACTCTAATGCCACCGCTCGTCAAAATTCCCCCGAACGGCGATTTGCGCTGCTCGATCTTGCCTTGCGAATCACATTCTTCATTGTTGGCCCGGTCCCAGTCCTGCTGCTTTTCCTTCACATCGCCGTAGCTCTGGAACTGACCATCGAGCTTATAGCCTGGGATTCGACCTACTACCAACGACACCAGTGGTGTCCGATTGTCGCCTGTTTCGTCACAGGAGCGGCTTGTTTTGCCGCTCGTCGCGTGCGGTACTTCGGAGCGGGATGGTGGTTTGGACCTCTCTTGGTTGCGATCGGGACCTATCAAATGCTACAGTAGCGGTGGCGTCGTAGTGATCCAGACGCCCGAACGAAGCGATGAACGAGCGAACTGGAAATGGTTTGATGACGAGGGGGTGCAAGTCGATACGAGCCCGCCAGGCGAACCACACTCGGTCACTGCGTGTGATCGGCTTTATCTGACCTTGATAAAACGCTCTCCACCCCCTCAAGAAAGTTCCAAAATTCCTTGCCGTCCAACCCCTAAACGCGTAAACTATCGCTCGAATAGCCCGGCAATATCCAAGCCAACCGGCCAGATTACACGGATTCGGGTGCGGGATAACGCCGGGAGAATTACAAGTTAGCCCTGTCATCGAATCACCATGCGCTGTCAAGGTCGAATTACCACTTGGAAAGATGAACGGGGATTCGGGTTTATTGCTCCCGACGACGGTGGACAGCCTGTCTTTGTACACATCAGCTCTTTCACGAACCGACAGCGGAGACCAGAGGGAGACGAATTGGTTACTTACAAACTCGCGGTCGATGACAAGGGACGCTTACGAGCAAAGGCTGTCGCGTTCGTCGGTGAGCGTCTCGCACCATCTGGTGGCCCGGGACGCAGCAGCTTTCCTCCCTTATTCGCCGTTTGCTTTCTGTTCTTCGTCGGTGCTGCGGTCCTATGCGGCTGGCTTCCTCTTGCCGTGTTGGTGATCTACCTGGCGGCAAGTGTCCTCACCTTCTTTGCCTACGCGTTCGACAAGTCGGCTGCCGTACGGCAACAATGGCGAACCGCAGAAAGCACACTGCACTTGTTCGCCCTTTTCGGTGGTTGGCCCGGTGCCGTGGCTGCGCAGCGCCTCCTGCGACACAAGTCCTCCAAGGGGTCCTTTCAAGTTGCCTTCTGGGTCACTGTAATGCTGAACTGCGTGGCGGTTGGCTGGCTAATGTCGCCCCCTGGCACGGAACTGCTTCACGCAGTGTTACGTGCCTCATGAGGGCTAACCAAGCGATGAACGTGCGGACTGGAAATGGTTTGTTGACAAGCGGGTGCAAGTCGATACGTTTCCGCCGGGCGAACCCCACTCGGCCACTGCGTTCGATCGGCGTTATCTGGGCGAAATAGGACGCTCCGAACTTCCCCCAAGAAAGTTCCAAAATTCCTTGTAGTTTAGCCCCTAAATGCGTAAACTATCGTTCGAACAGTCCGGCGGTATCTAGCCGCCCAGCCAGAAAACGCGGCTTTGGGTGCGGGATAATGCCGGGAGAATTACAGGTCATGCCATAAAGGATGGGAGTACATTTCTGTGCGAAACCGTTTTCATCTATTGGGCGTTGTTGTGGTGGGTGGCTGCTTCGCGGTGCTGACTGGCTGCCCTCGGTCGAATGATGCCGAACTACCCAGGGTGCGAGCCGACGCAGATCCCGCGAACGCGACAGCACCCGCAGCCACAGCCGATCTCGGCACGCCGACATCCAACCCACCAACGCCACCGTCTTCCCCTGTTCCTACACAAGCGCAACTTGTCCCTGGCATTGACGAGCCTCTTAGTGTCGAGGGCGGTGATATCCAACTGCAATTAACTACCGTGACTAAGATGGATACGTATTCAGCAAATCCTGGCGCGGATTTATATAGACCGCAATCTGAAACCGACATTTTCCTCGTTGTAAAGGCTAAGATCCTTTCGGGGGATCTGGGCAAGGTTGGGAGAATGCCCGTTTCAATCATTGACGAAAATGGGCGCGAGACGGGGCCTGGAGTTACGACCGTCTTTGATAACCGCAAGGAAATTGTTTGGCCTGTCACGGTAGCGAGGTCCTCACATTCGTTTACATTACGTCTACCGGACAATCATGTGATCACGTTAGACTCTCTTATCTCGTCTGTACCTAGCCCGTAAACCAGTGTAGGCCCCGCGGCGTGCGCGTCTGGAATCATCATGTCCACAACCAGCAGCGCTACGACAGCCCAAAACCACCAATGCCGACCAAGGTGTCCCATGTAATCACTCCGAATCCGGCGAACAAAGGGATGGACGCGCGAACTGGATATGGTTTGATGACGAATGGGTGTGAACCCGGCCGGAGTAGCTCCTAGCCAGAGGCTCCGTATCGAATGCTGCGTCGGGGCTATAAGGGATCCGCTCCCGCCAGGCGAACCACACTTGGTCATTGCGTCTGATCGGCGTTGATAAAACGTTCCTTACCCCCCCCAAGAAAGTTCCAAAAATCCTTGCAATCCGACCCTTACGGCCGTAAACTATCGCTCGCACAGCCCCGGCAATATCCCAGCCAACCGGCCAGAGAACACGGAATTGGGGGCGGGATAATGCCGAAACATTACAAGTTGGCCGAGGAGGATTTCGAGCGTGGAAGTACCTTTAACTATCGTTGGCCAAGCCCACACCCTGCTGGAGAGGCAATTGGCGGAACTGACGGCCGTCATCGCGCGGCTGGAACAGTCACCGGCGACTAAGCCGGAGGCGGCCAGGGTGCTCGACATCTGGCACCAAATCGCTTCCGTCGAGGAGATCCTCCGAGCATTGCACCGGGGCGCGCTCATCGACTCGGTCTGAGGATGGGAACGCTCGCGCGGAACGAACCGCAAGCGTAAGACCAGAGCCGCGATCTGGTCTGGCAGAATAGTGGCGTTGACTCGTTGCGGCTTGCTTACCCGCGGTCGGCAAGGGCAGCATCGGAGAAAAAATCATGCGATCCCGTGCAACTCTCGTTCTCCAGAAGTTCTCTGTGTATCAGCAGCCTCAGCCAGCCGGCGCTCCGATTGTCGAAATCGTGGGCCGCTCACAGGGTGCAATCGCGTTCATCCTGACAACGATGGGGTTCAGCGCGAGCACCCGATTCACAGTCACCAATTGCGAAGTGCGCTGTGAGTCGAGCAGCCTGTTCGGGCAGCGATTCCAATTCATCCCGCTTCGATCAGTTGGAACTCTTGGCGCGGGACTCCACAAGCCAGTCGGAACTCTGATGGCCGCGGCATTTCTGATCGTCTTCGGCCTGTATTGTTGGCTTTTTCAGGGTAGCGCGACTGCGTTTGCGATCGCACTTTTCATTGCCGCCATTCTGATCGCGCTTTACTTCTTTGCCAAAAAATTCTTCCTCGAAGTTCATCCGAATGGCGGGCCGGGGATTTCGCTTCTCTTCAAACCTAGTGCGATTGAAGGCGTTCCAATCGACATACATCAAGCGCTCGCGGTCGTTGCTGTCATCCGCGACGTCGTAACGAACAAGGGGGCTGGAAATGTTTTGACACAGCAAGCGAATTTTCCACCACCACTTAACCGAAGCACGCCATCAACGTGGGCACCTTCACCCCAGCAGACTGCCGATTCCTCGCCTCATTCTCCCGACCTGGACGTGGAGTCACAAGCAAGAGCAGCGTTCGCTCATGCAAAGCAGCTCTTTGATTCGGGCCAAAAGACTCAAGGTCTAAGAGGTCTTGAAGACATTGTTCGAGATTATCCGAACACGCAGGCGGGACGGCAGGCCGAAAAAAATGCCTCGTCAGCAGAATTCGTGGGTAACAGAGTGACAGCAAGAGCCGTTTCCCCGGTGTTTCACGGCAATTTCGAGACTTTTTGGCTCCCGATTTTCTCGGTGTTGAATTCCTGCAGCTAAGGAACACTCAGAAAAGTGTTCTTCAAAGAGGAGGTAACCGGCTAATTCCGGCCCGTTGGATGCGAGCGGCGACGAACGGCAACTCGGAGACAAAGCCGAAACAGTGTCAAGTTACCGGCTTTCCGGTCGATTCCGCAGGGCCAGCTTGCCTCCAGCACCAAGGCGCAAAATCCCAGGGGGTTTGGGGGACTGGTCCCCCATCATAGCCAAGACTGTCTTCAGTCCGATTTCTTTTACCCACGAATTGTGCGGACGAGCCAAAAAAATCTGCAACGTGTCGCCGCGCAGGGCCACTGATTCAGGCCGAACTATCGATCGCACCCGGGCGGCGGATCGGGTCGGTCCCGAAGTCAAGCCGTTTGGCCGCCGCCGGTTGAGTCGTGTCGTTATCCTTGGTGGTGAAGAAAACCGAAGGGAGGCGTTTGAGCTGTGACATTCAAAGTTGCTCATGGATTTGTTGACGGTGGATACCTTCGATTTCGCGCCCAGGATGCGAAACGCTCTCTACTTAATCCCCGCATTCTCGTCCAATACGTCGCTGACACCCAGGGATACACTTGGTCGAAGACCCTGAGGCTTGAGCGCGTTACGTACTACGACGCAATACCCGACAACGAATCTGAATTGTCGCACAATCTTAAGGACTACTGGGACGCAGTCGAGTTACTTCCCGATACGCAACTGGGGTTTGGGTCACTTCGGGGCGGCACGCGAAAGAAGCCAAAGCGGCAAAAGGGAGTGGACACTTTAATCGCCGTCGACATGCTTGTAGGCGTTTTCACCGGTGTCTATTCAACCGCCGTCTTGGTCGCGGGCGACGCCGATTTCGTGCCCGTCATCAACGAAGTCCAACGGCGCGGCGCAAAGGTGATTGTTGCGGGCGTCGAAGCATCCGTATCCTCGGATCTGCGGAGGGCCGCGGATCGCTTTGTTGATCTTGATTCAAACCTAGACGTACAGAAGTTTCCGCCACTCAAGGTGAACGGACGGGAATGGAAAGCAATTTCGTAGCTCCAGGGGTGGGGAGGGGGTCGATGGCCGCGGTTGTGCCAGCCACGATTGGAGAGTCGCTGTACTGGTCGTATGCCTCGATGGCAATGGCGTTCGCCTCTGGACGACACCGAGAGGCGACGTACCAGCAGACGGACTTCATCGTGCGGAACAAGACGTACTATGGGCTCTTGCGCGGCCGGTTGAAACTGGGCTCACTTTTCAAAGACGAGCGGGAGAAGATTTGGTCGGCGGGTTGCTGCGTATACTGTGGAGCGGTCGATCGGCTATCGCTGGACCACTTGATCCCGCGATTGCAGGGTGGGGAGGACGCGGCCGATAACTTGGTGACCGCTTGTCGTACATGCAATAGCTCGAAGGGGTCGCAAGACGTACTGGAGTGGTTCGCCAGCCAGGGTGAGTTCCCGACGCTCGTGGTGCTTCGGCGGTATCTCAAATTGGCCATCCGGTGCTGCGTCCGCCGCGACGTGGGGGGTGTGAGACTCGAAGATGCCCGCGCGCTAAATCCTCCGTTGCCATTTGCTTTGGCTCTGGTGCCGCATCACTTCCCGGAACCAGACTTGCTGGTCTTTCGCTTTGACCCCGACGACGAGACGGGTCCAGGTGACGAGAGCAGTGCCGATGAGGAAAGCAATTGGGACGCCTAACAAAATGTTGGACGTGCGAACTGGAAATGGTTTGATGACAAGCGGGTGTGGACCCCGCCGGGGTAGCTTCTAGCCAGAGGCCCCGTATCGAGTGTTGCAGCGTTGGTATAACGCACGCTGGCGGCAGATACCGGTTGTGTGGGCGCCGGCGCAGACAACGCGCGCAAGCCTGTCTGCTGCGACTGGAAACCGAGCTGCTTTGGCGGAGAAAAAAATATATACGCCAGCACCTTCGATGTGAGCCCCTGGGACCCTCGGCAAGCCCGGGATGGGACCCGTTCCTGTCACAGTGTATTCCTCCGCTCGCCTCATGTTCGGCTGTCCTGTGCTGCCGATTCCAAGCCCGTTTTGCAGGCAGAAGACGCAAGCATTTATGCGTCCGCCCGCTGCCTTTTATCGCGTTGAGCAAGACGTTTTCCGGGGCTTTTCCGGAGCATTCGGACGAGTCACTTGGGGCAATTACTACAAAGGTAGTAGTTTTGGTGAAAAATGTAATAGGGAAACGCGTCTTCGATGGGCCGACCAACGCCTGCCCCCCGTGAAACCTGCTAAAATCCTTCTAGCTCCGATGCCTTTCTACCTCTCAGCCCCCAGATTTCTCGTCTGGAACCGCAAACAGACCCTTCGCGAGACTCCGATCAAAAATGGGTGGCCAAAGGCAGTTGGCTATGCACTTTTTAGCCGGTCACCAAGCTCGTCAGCCCTTTGCGACCGGTCCAGCAATTGGGTGCGGGCGGTTTAGCCGCTCAATTGTTGTGAAGCCGGTAGCCGCTCACCTGAATTGCCCCACCCTTGGATCTGCGGAACGTGGCGGATTGATATCGGAGCATCAACCGCATCACCCCGCATCACCCTCATCCCAACCCCGCCATTGGCCACCTACGCTTAAAGCAGTATGGGCCAGCGGCGGGCATGGGTCCTTTTACGCATCAAACAAGGCTTCTAATCGGCCAGAATCGGTGTATTTGGATGTTTTGGCTACCCTGTTTCCGCCGAAGGCCAGGTACGCTTTAAGCGATTTCTGGCCAGTGGCGAACACAACCACCCATCCACGTCTAACCCCGAATCATCTTATTCTCCAGCACCAGCCAGCCCACCAGCCGCTCACTGTGCCGATTCTGATTGTGAGTTTCGCTTCCGGCCATAAATCCGCCCCGCAAGCTCGCCCATCAGATAGGACATCACCACGTAATTGACGATGTAGGCCGTAAAAAACCCGGCCCGATTCGTTACGATCACATCCGGCGCCAGAAACCCGAACACGATGGTTGGAACTCCCAGCAGCATCATGTAGGGCTGAAACAGGAACCCGATCGGACCCAAGCCGCACGGACAGCAGCCAGGCGGAAATAGCACCAACAAGAGGCAGTTTGCAAAAAACACCGAAAGGCGAACGCCGCGGCTGGCTGGTGGCGAAGGTGTTATTATCGAAGCGGCCGGCTCGACGTGGGGCGACTCGTAGGGATTTTCGCACATCGCTCTGCCCGCCTGGTGTTGGGCACGGTCTTTAACACCGGTCTCATTAAAACAAAACCGGTTGGAAAACGAGATTTGATTTTAACATTGCCGGCGGCGTTTGTACCTGCGATTGTCGGCCGCGATATTGGAATTGTGAAAACCAGCCAGCAGCTAAAAAAGCGGTTGCAGTTGGATGTTTGGCAGCCCTGTTTTCGCCGAAGGCCAGGCACGCTTTAAGCGATTTTTCCGCCAAATGGCGAAAGGACCCTTCAGCTCAGAACAAGGGCGGTGCCGACATTTGGCCGCCATTGCCCAGTACCAGCGGACAGCACGAATCGAATACGGCCGACCTACGCTGCGGGGTGGCGGAGTGGTTTGAGCCCCGACAAACGGAGCCATCGCAGCAGCGACCGTGGGCGGTGTGCCGTGCTGGAAAGAACAGGTGATGAATATGGCCGAAAATTCTAAATGGCGGCAGTGGATTTCGAGCCCTCGCTTGCCCCCGGAGAGCAGCTGAGCAACACGGGCGATCCGGCGATTGGGCCAAGGAAAGCACGTCTCGGGCGAGGATTGCCGCCAGCTGCTGGCGACGCACGGCGTGGGGCAGATTCACCGGGCGTGAAGATGCTTGGCACGACGGGCTCTCGGGAGTCGCGACGCACACGCGCCGCCAGTTATATTATATATGCCGGGCAGTAGGAGGAATTGTTCGCGCCGACGGCAGCCCCAGGAGCGGTCGTCGCACGCCACTTTGGCCAGACCACATCACCACTGTTGGCACGCCGCCTGCAGGTGCGTAGGATTAACATTAGACGTTCCCGAGCTTGATGGGTGGGAAGTGAGCGATGACTCGGGGCGCCCAACGAAACCACGAACCGCCGACGAAGGACAAGCTGAATTCGAATACGCTTTGCGGACTGGCTGGATCGGATGTCGCCGTGTTGAATTCGAAATTGAACCAACGGAAAGGTCGGTTTGGGTCGGACCACTTGATGGTTGCGGTTCTCGTGGCTCAAAGCGGCCTGCTAGTCGCCGATCGTTTCTATCTGTTGGGACTCACCCGAGGCGACTTGTGGAACGTGCAACTGGCGGCCGGATTGGCCGGTGGAATTGTCTCGGTCGGACTGCTCTGGGGGCTGGTGCGGCTGCTGCTGGGGCGGCCCTCTCAATTCGGTCTTCGTTGTTTGCTGCTGCTCACGTTGGCGGCGGCCATTCCCAGCGGCTGGTACGCTGCTTGGATCAAGAACGCGGCGCGGCAGAATCAGGCGGTAGGAAACATCCGAAAGATCCAAGCCCGGATTTGCAGCGGCACGCCGCACCAGCAGATCCGGTACGGATGCAGTGCCCTCACCACGAGACCGGGCCCGCGGCAAGAGATTGTGGGTATCGGTTTCGCGGTCGAAGTGGACTCGGGCTGTGGCTGCTGCTACGTGAACACCGGGTCGGACGTTTCCGATGAGGATCTTGATCAGCTGAGCTGTCTCTATCGACTCGAACGGCTGGACGTGCCTGACGCTCAGATCACCGATGCGGGGCTTGCTCGGCTTGGCAATCTGAAGAACCTCCGCGAACTCGACCTCAGTGGCAACGCCATCACCGACGAAGGACTGGCTCACTTGCGTGGGCTCAAAGACCTGGCACGCTTGAATGTCTCACGCACCGGGATCACCGACGCGGGTTTCGTCCATCTGGCAGCGTTGAGGAGTCTTCAGCAACTTGACTTCGGCTCCACATCTGCCACCGGTATTGGGATGAAGCAACTGGCCAGCTTGAAATCATTCAAGCAGTGCGGGGATGCGAAGTCAAACAGAGCCCTGTTCAGCGTGTCGGGCGCAGGCACGTGCAACGGTCTGCGACATCTCGAAGAGTTGTACGGCCGGCTCGTCCAGCCCGGCGAACCCCAAGACATCCTGGAATTGGACGGCCACCCGAAGTTGCGGCTCGTCGATCTGGAAAACGGCCTTGCGCTGCGGCGAATTCGTCTGTCCAGCCTTCCGGCACTGGAGACGGCGCGGATTTCCGTTGGTCCTTGTAGCCATTGCGCCCCGTACGGAGTTCCGAAGCCGCGACAGCCTCAGCCGAGGACGTGCAATCAGTGTTCTCCAGGGGTTCAAACCCTGCAGCTGGAGAACCTGCCGCAACTGGAATCACTCAGCATCGCAGGGGTTCATCGGCTGGATCTCCACGGGACGCCCAACGTGACGAGGATAACAATCTACAGAGTTGCCGACAGGAATCACTTTCGCGAGTTGGGCCGATTGCCCAAACTCCAAAGCTTGTCGGTGGGTGTGGAAGCGTTTTCCAGCCCCGATCAGATCTTGGCATTGGGCTTCACGCCGCATCTCCAGGACTTGCTTATTTCCGGTGGCGGGCTGAACGATGCCTCGCTTGCTGTTTTGGAGAACGTCCCAGCGTTGAAGAGGCTCTCGTTACCGTCGGGAGAATTTTCCGCTGCAGGCTTGGCTTGCCTGCGGCACCTGAAATCGTTGGAACACCTCTCGGTTACGGGCTTGCGCTACTCCGGCGAACCGCTGGCCGACTTGGCTGGACTGCCCAGTTTGAAGTCGTTGCAGCTTCAGAATGCGGACATTGGCAAGCTGAGCCTGGTTGACATGCCCAACCTCGCCAGGCTGTCGCTGCATGGGAGCCGAGTCGGCACGTTGGAGCTGGCAGATCTACCTACCCTGGATTCCGTGGGGAACGACGCCGGCACGGCAATACGTCGACTTGCGATCAAGCGGTTGCCCAATCTGAAGACGCTGTCAGTTCGCGCCGGGAGCGCCCAAACGCGGCTGGAACACGTAGAGCTGGAACAATTGCCTTCGCTGACGCAACTTTCCTTACCTGGCCACGGCGCTCTCCTCACCGACGATTGTCTCGCGCAGGTTGCCACGTTCACAAATCTGGCTTACGCCGATCTTTCCAACTCGTGCATCACCGACCGGACACTCGAAAGTCTGATGCAACTTCCGCGACTTGTCCGCGTGGATGTTCGAAACACGCTCACGAGCGAAGCGGCCGTGGACCGCCTCCGCAGGGGAGGGCCTGCCAAAGTCGCCGTCAGCAGATAGAAGCCGAAGGACAGCCGTGTCGGAAAGCCATGAGCCAGCTGCGCAGTTTCTGGTCGAAGAGGGGTTTCCCCGGGACGGCGTCGGTTCGCCGTAGCACGAAGCTAACTGGATCGGCTCGCCGAAGTACGCCCAGGTCCAAGGCTTTGCCGATCAGTGGAAGTGGGCGCCGGTGGTGTTCGAATGGCACGGCCCCTACAACTACTCACGTCCAAGATGTTCGACGCCATCAACGAGGCATCCTACGCCCGCGTTTCCCGCTACACCCTGCCCGGCAAAGACAACCGCTACATCATGCTGCTGATGGGCAACAACCGCAGGACGCGGCGGATTTACCTCGCCTGGTCCAAGGACGGCCGCAGGTTGGAAAGTCGACGCACGCCGCTGGTGGACAGGCCGCCGGGCACAGGACAGATCGCACAGGCATGGTACTTCCCGTGGCGAGGCCGGCATTACCTGATCTACCACGCGCACCTGACGGACAGCTTCCAGACGGCCAACCTGTACGCGAGCGAAATCGATCCGGCGTTCGAGCAGCCGACGCTCCTGGGATTGTTCCACGACCACACCACCGCAGGACCCCACAACGTCGCCCAGATGAGCCCCTGTTTCCTGGAAGCCCAAGGCAAAATCTACATGTACACGAACATCGGCCCACGGCTGAACCAGAAGATCGCGTTAGCGGTGGCCGAGCCAGATGATCCGCGTTGATGCGCAAATTGGAAAGACTGGCCGTGGAAGCACATCCGCCCACGCTGGTGCTCAATCTTGTTCTGGGCCTCAATCGCCCACCTCGTGAAGCCGACCGTCTGACCTCGAATCGTGGCATCGGCTATCGGAACTCTCGTTCAGCTTCGTCAGCGCTGCACTCCGGCGGTCGACGCCGGGCCGCGGATCGGGACATGCAAGATTTTGCCGCGAACGTTCGACCATGTTTTCGATTCGTATTGGTACGGGATCGCGAGCAGTCGGTCGGAGGTGATCCGGATGACCGTCGCCTCATGCGAACCGTTCGGTGCTGGCGAAGGCAGTTGGACAAAGTTGACGTCTCGAAACCGGTCGACCTTTGCCTTGTGATAGTGTCCGCCGAGCACCAGCACGACGTTGGCATCGCCCAGCGCCTGTACCAAGTCATCGCGATTGGTGATGGCGTCGAAGCAGAGATGCAAGGCCACGACGACCGGCGTGCCCTTGGCCAACTTGGCCAGATCATCGCGCAGAAAGGCGATCGCCTCGGCGCTAACCGGTTGGGCCGGGTTATTGAGGCTCTCGTCGTATTTAGAGAACAGGATGACGAAATGGACGCCGCTCCGGTCGAACGTGTAGGACAGCGATCCATGCCGCGCACGAATCCAGTTCTTGATCGTGTCGCTGGGCGTTTGTCCGCCTTCGTCGTGATTGCCCACGAGATCGTAACTGGGGAATTTCAGTCGCCGGGTGAGCAGTTCATCGTAGGTGTTCTTCGCGGCGTTGGTGGGCCATTCCGTGATGTCCCCGCAGCCGAGCACAAATGCCGGTTCGGCGACCCGGCCGCCGAGTTCGGCGGGAAACTCCGTGCCGGGCAAGGAGTTCATCGCGTCGATCGCCGGCAGCAGGTGTTGACCGTCGCCGTTGACCGCGACGTGCTGATCGGACCAGCCGAAGAAAGTCAGCCCCCCTTCGTCAGCGTGCGTTCGGCCAGCGGAGGCTGCTACCGCCAACAAGCTCAGGACCGTGCGGATCGTCACCGTGATCCAACGTCGTCTTATGACCATAATGTCCTTTCTGTAAAAAATTGTCGAATGTCTTGTGGATCGATGATCGTTCTTCACTTCGGAACGACGTCCGGCAGTCCTTGGTGAATCGCCTTGACCTGGGCGATCTGGGCCTCGTCGAGAGTCCCGATCGGGCCCGCTGCGGGGTCCCAGTTCGGGCCG
>Ga0366819_10318_pt1 | contig 19712 bp, 16 predicted proteins | sample TotcelFGM3001N15_FD_207091 | JGI IMG/M metagenome (GOLD analysis project Ga0366819, IMG submission 207091) | Enriched cells from coal bed in the Powder River Basin, Montana, United States - Total cells FGM rep3 HSBNCT.FGM.300.1.N15 ... | reverse complement strand
ATGCTACCAGCGCGGTGTTGGCAGCTAAATTTGTTGATTATGAAAGTTTTTATGCCTATGGCGAACTTTGTAAGACTTATTTTCTAGCATCAGGTCTACCAGTAGCATTTTACAGTTATAAATTCAGTGTTTTCCGCGTCAATTCACGATCAGGTATTCACAAAGAGGCCATTACCCAATTTACGCGAGCTTTAAATACGCTGGGAATTGAGTTGATCTGTGCTAATTCTCCCCAGGCTAAAGGACGGGTTGAGAGAGCCAATGAGACTTTTCAAGATCGCCTGGTTAAAGAACTACGTCTCCAAAGGATCGATAATTACCAGGATGCCAATGCCTTTTTACCTGCTTTTTTGGACTTTTATAATCGTAAATTCGCCGTTTTACCTCGATCGGTTGAGGATGTCCATGCTTCCTTGGATCCTACTATTGATCTTGATTTCCTTTTTGCTGTCCACGATACCCGTACTATCACCAAATCACTACAAATTCGTTTCAATGGTATTACATACCAAATCATAACTAACCGTCCCGCCCTAAATCTGTCTGGCCGGGAAGTCTTGATTATCGAGGAACAATCTGCTGCTATTTCTGCTTATTTGAATAACACCTTACTCAATCTCCAGATCGTTCATGAGCAACCCAAACAAGCTCGTGTCGTCTCTACTAAATCACATAAATCCAAAGCTCATTCACCTGCAAGTAATCATCCATGGCTAACTTATGGAAAAAAACTGAATGGTTATCCTATCATTGTTCCTGATCATTAGGACATTTCTATTTAGCCAGATTTAGGACATTTTAACTTAGCCTTGACAGAGGATTTTCAGTTCGGAGTCTCTTATTTATCACAAATATCAATTAACCTAAGAAACCATTTTAATTAGGACATAAGAAAGGGGACTACCTTACCGGCTTGATAATTTCTACTCCTCTGACCAGGAGAAAACTATTCCCATGCTGGAAGAATAATTCTCCAATTTTGATACACTACAATCAGGTTAATCGACAAAAGTAAGGATTTATCATGTCAAATTTTCAAATCAAAAATTTAGAACCAGATGATATTCCGGCTTTAATGCAATTGCAGCAAGAATACGCCCGAAATTATCCAGGTGTTCAAATTTTACCGGGAGGTTTATATTTATCTCCCGCCTTTCATCAAGGTCAGGATCTTTTTTGTGCTTACCACCCGAATGGACAAATGCTGGGTTTTTCCGTTGTGTATGCCCAATTGGCAGGGAACAACGGTGATAAAAAATATACTGTCTGGGCAGAAGTAAAAATAATTCCAACCATGAACCGTATGAGTATCCTGCGTGATAACCTGCTCGATCAAATTCTAAAACGCACCAGGGAACTGACATTCGAACACTCAGATTTTCCAATTGAGATGAATTTTCAGTATTTCCCTTATGAAGTTGAGAGTATTGCTTTTATAAGAAATAAAGGTTTTACTTACAACGGAAGCATTTACACGATGCAATGTGATTTAAGTAAACCTATTGCGCCGATCGGTACTCCAGAAGGGTATCAATTAATACCCTGGCGTTTAGAAACGCAGGAAGAGCGGCAAATGTACATTCAGGCTCGCAACCTTTGTTTTCCGAATGCCCCCATTTCGCTGGATGAATGGATCTATTTTATGAGTTCGCCAACCTGGTCAACCGCAACCAACTATGCTGTTTTCCAGGATGACCAGTTGGCAGGCTGCCTGACCACTTTTTGGGATGAGGAAAAAAATCGAAATCTTCCAGAAAAGATTGGTTATACGGAATACATCTTTGTCTGCCCGCAATGGCGTCGTAAGGGATTGGCCAGTGCCATGATAACAAATGCTTTACAGTATTTACAGAAAAATGGAATGCAATTTGCTCAGTTGCAGGTCCGCACGGATAATCGTGATGCACTCAATCTGTACGAAAAGCTGGGGTTTACGGTCATTCAGGAAAGCGGAATATATACTCGACACCTGGATATTCTGTAAGTCCAATTCTCTCCATTCTGGTTGGAGCATCAATTAATACCGAATTCGGATTCTAAAAAATTCTCAAAAAATTATTTTTCTTTTCTGGGGAAGTGCATTCAACGCTGCCGATATCCATGCAAAAGAATGATGATCACCCCAGCCAGAATGAAAATCGCGGTCAGATAAAATAGTGGCGATGGTATTTCTCGAAAGATGAAGTAACCCATCAGAGCCGAAAATATGATTTGTCCAAGATTGGCAACACTGACAACCTGTCCCCTGAAATTTTTCATAGAAAAATTCAAGATGGTGTGACCGCCAAATGTGGGAATGATGGCCAAACCAAAAAAGAGAAGGATATTTGTCAGTGAATAACTTTTGATTGGATTAACAAATGGCAATGCACACAGCAGACAGAAAAGGCCAGCAGATAAATACAACGGCCACATATATAACCATAATGGCAATCTCCCGCTGTTTTTGCGTCCCAACGCCAGGTATGCCGCCAAAAAGAGCATGGAGAGGAATGTCAGAGAGTGGCCACGAAAACTGGGATCACTCACGTCAAATCTCGCAAATCCAAGCACCAATAATCCAGTTAAAGCCAGGAGCGTTCCCAGAACTTCAATGCGGTTGATCCGTTCACGAAAAGAGATCCAAAGAAAAAATGGCATCACTGCTGGTGTGGTGTTGACAATCAGGCTGGCATTCGCTACCGGTGTCAGTGCAATCCCCATGTTCCAGGTAATAAAGTGTAATCCCAATAACAATCCTGGAAATATCGACCAGCGAATCTGGCGAATACCGTACGGTAGTGCATATGAGTTTTTCTCCCGCAAAAAAAATGGAAGCATAAACACTGTCGCAATCAACAATCGGTAGGCAGCCAAAAGATAGGGATTCTCATCACTGGCTTTAATCATAATTACAGCGGTGGAACCACACAGTACCCCAAAAGCAAGAATTGCAACCTGAACCCAGCGTCGATGCATGCAGGGATTATATCAAAGGAAGACTTAACATCGTGAATGAATTCACAAAAATAAAAATTCACTTGCGTTTAATCTTTTTCGCTATAATAAAATTGAATCATATTATTACTTAAAATTCTACAACATCGCTTATGGGCATATCATGCCCTGTTGAATTGAAATAAATTCAAACGAATCATTCAATAACCAAAAAATAAGGAGATTGTATGAACACAGTCAAGGACATTCTGGCAGAAAAAGGCAAACAAGTCTGGTCGGTTGAACCAAATACATCATTGATTGAAACATTAAAAACATTGAGAGCCCATAGTGTCGGTGCTTTATTGGTGGTGGAGGCAGGTGTGGTTAAAGGGATCATCTCAGAACGCGACTTTTCCTACAGAATCGCTGAAGAAAGTGCTTGCCCGTTGGATTCACCGGTTTCCGCCTGGATGACAAAAGAAGTGATTGCTGTGCAACCCAATACTACAATTAATGAATGTATGCAATTGATGTCGCGAGAGCACATACGCCACCTGCCTGTTGTAGAAAATGATCATCTGGTTGGATTGATCTCAATTGGGGATGTGGTTCGTGCTGTAATCAGTGGTCAACAATCCACTATTCTTGGACTGGAAAATTATATTCTCAGCCAGAGACTTACGAATTAACCAGCTATCTTCATTAAGAATTTAAAATTAAAGAGCAAAGGTTACGCCTTTGCTCCCTCTGCCTTTTAATCAATTATCCACTGCAAAATTGGATAATTGATGCATGCTCTCCTTTAATGACGGGTAAAGTTCACGATATATTCCATACAGTTCATGATAGCGTACCAGATGAGCTGACTGAGGTTGATGGATACTAGTCGTTTTCACACATGCTTCTGATACCTGGGTCACGCCATCCGCATCCTGATTGGCAGCAATCGCAAGCAAAGCTGCACCGTAAGCGGGACCTTCTTCAACTGCCAGATTGACAACCTCCGTACCAAAGATATCGGCTTGAATTTGACACCAGAATGCAGACTTTCCACCACCACCAATTGCTCTAATTTGATGGATGGGCAATTCTAATGCATGCATGATTTCTAAACCATCCCGCAAGGAAAAAGTCACCCCTTCCATAACCGCTCGAACCAGATGGGCAGCTGTATGTCGGGCTGTTAATCCGACGAAAGCACCGGTAGCAAGTGGGTCGAGATGGGGTGTGCGTTCACCGGTCAGGTAAGGTAAAAAGATCAACCCTTCAGCGCCAGGTGGCACCTGGGCTGCCTGGGTCGTCATCGCTTCATAACTGATGGACAATTCAGTTGCACCAATCAGATTATTTGCTGATGTCCGGAATAGATCACGCAACCAGCGTAATGAATTTCCTGCGGAGAGCGTGACCGCCATCAGATGATATTTACCGGGGACAGCATGGCAGAATGTATGTAATCTTCCGGCTGGATCAAAACGGATGTCATCGCTGTGTGCAAAGACTACCCCGCTGGTACCGATACTGCTGCTGACCAATCCGGAGCGCACGATACCGGTTCCTACGGCTGCAGCGGCGTTATCACCACCACCAGCCACCACGGGAATTCCAGCTGGTAAACCAAGCTTTTCAGCTACTTTCGCCAGCAAGTGCCCGGTTATTTGTGAGCCTTCATATACTGTTGGGAACCAATCTCGTGGAAGGTCCAGCACGTGAAGTAGTTCATTACTCCAATCGCGTTTGCAAAGATCAAGCAGTAATGTACCGGCAGCATCAGAACAATCAGTGGCGTATTCTCCTGTCAACAAGAAGCGAATATAATCCTTCGGTAAAAGAACTTTTGCAACCCGTTCATAATTTCTGGGTTCATTGTTGCGTAACCATAGAATTTTAGGCGCCTGAAAACCAGTCAGGGCAGGGTTTCCGGCAATCTCTATCAAATGCTCGTAACCTACCAGCGCAGTGATCTGTTCACACTCTGCAGCAGTACGTTGATCATTCCAGAGCAATGCAGGACGAATCACCTGATTTTCACCATCAAGGAATACAGAACCGTGCATCTGGCCTGTTAATCCAATACCAGCTATCTGAGTGCTAGGAATGGCGGCTTCTTTTAATACTTGTTGGATAGCTTTGAGCAATCCTTGCCACCAGTCCGCAGGATCTTGTTCACTCCACAGAGGTTGCGGAGTATAAAGAGGAAACTCCGACTGAGCAATCGCAACGATCTTACCTTCCTGATCACAGAGCAATGCCTTGGCCGCGCTGGTACCGATGTCCAATCCGATAAAATAAGACATGTTATAGCCCTTTCCGAGATGAAAAAAGAATCATTCTTTTGTTTCATTAATTATATTTGATTTTCGATGTCGTAGGGGTGTTTGGCCAAACACCCTTACATTATGTCAGCAAGAATAAATCGCTGTATGGCCCTCCCCAATTTCTCATCATCCGGTTCCGGGGGATCATCCATACCCATCTCCTCCATCCAACCTGTTGCCTTTTCCCGGATTTCATGTTCTGTGGAAGAATGTGCCAACGCTGCTTCAAACAACTCCTTTGCATCCTGATTGCAGCCTTGCAATTGATAACATCGTCCTGCTGTTACTGCAAATCGTGCCACGGATCGCAACGCTTTTATCTTCCAGGCAATTTGAATTGCCTCTGCTAAATATTTCATCGATTGATCACAGCGACCCATTCCAAAGGATGCTTCTGCCAGATTATTAAGGCACACGGAGATGGACCATTCTTCCCCTATTTCCCTTGTAATTTTTAAAGCCTGTTCAGAGAGCGAAATGGCTCCTGTAAAATCACCAAGTGCCAGAGCAACCTCACCCAGGTTGGTCAATGCAATCGCCTCTCCGTCCTGATCGCCAATTTGCCGGCAGATTGCCAGGCTTTTCGCGTACATTTCACTGGCTTTGGAGAATTGAAAAAGAACATGATATACACTTGCCAGGTTATTAAGCAGAATGGCTTTTTGATATTGATCCTCCAAATCTGATGCCAAATTCAGACTTTCCTGGAATAAGCCTTCCGCACCTTCATAATTTCCTTCATTGCAGTAGATATCCCCCAGAAGATTTAATGGTGCAATTATTCGTCGCGGATCATTTGTTTTTCGTGCTGTCTCAATTGCCTGCAATAAGTATTCTTTGGATGTTTGGATTTTTCCAAGACGAAGGTTTATCAAACCAAGAAAATAGAATGCTTGAGCTTTCCCATTAATCTCACCGATTTGACGATAATATTCCAGATTTTTTTGTGCACAGATTTTGGCCTTGTCAAAATCCTTAGCCCGTAAATAAATATCACTGAGTGTCGTTCGACAGAATGCCTGCTCATCTCCCAGTGAATATTTCTCGCTTATCATGAATGCGCGTTGTAATGACTCGCGGGCAAGGGTATCTTGACGAATATAATGGGCCAGGGTACCCAGCCTGGCAAAAACTTTTCCAAACAATTTTTCACTTTCCAAATCCTGTGTTTCTTGTACAAATTTCTCTAATACATCGATGATTGGCCATAAGAGATCGATTCCTTCTTGAAAACGGCTGCGGATATTAAAGAATTGGAAAAGCGGTTCAACCCAGGATTGAATTCTTTCGAATTTTTTATTATCCAGCATCCAATGCCATGCCTGTTTCAGATTGCTGATCTCGGCACTAATCCCCTCTAATCCTAGTTTCTGATGGGAAGATAATAATTCTGAATGCCGATCAACAAGGTAATGATTGAAATAATCCACAAAAGCTGCCTGAGTCTCGCTAAGTAATTCAGAAGTGTGTAATTTCTCTCTTGCATATTGTTGAATGACACCATGCATTGTATATCGACCTTTGGAATTATGCTGAAGTAGCGATTGATTAACCATCTTTGCTAATAAATTTTCATCTACGTTACTGACAGCAATTGCAGCAGGAAGTGTAAATCCATCCTCAAAAATTCCTAATCGGGTGAAGATGAGCTGTTGATGATTATTCATCAATTGCCAGGAAACATCCAGATTAGCCCAAAGGCTGCGATAACGCGAAGGCACATCTTTGGTGGAATTCTTCAGATTATTTAAATTCTCACTGATCTTCTCTGCAATCCATTGAATGGAATGACTCCAGGTGTAAGCAGCGGCCAATTCAATCCCCAAAGGTAATCCTTCAAACAATTGACAAATACGAATGACAGCTGGCAAAGATTCTGGATCAAGTTGAAAATCTGGTTTCACCTTTCGGGCACATTGGTAGAATAAATCCAACGCATCATAATTCAGATGATCGTTATGCCCTATCTTATTGTGAATCCCTGGATAATTCATTCCATGGAGTGGGTAAATCCATTCATCCACCAGATTCAGTCGTTCTCTGGATGTGACCAATAATTTTATAGAACTGGTCTGTTGTATGAGATCCAACAATATTTGGGTTCCCTGATCCCCGACAAGGAGATGTTCATAATTATCCATCACCAATAACAATTGTTTACTTCGAAGAAAATCGCTAAATCGGGAAACCATATCGCTTGATTCAAACATTGGAATCTTCAATACATCTACTATCTCTGAAATGATTTCATCCGAAGATTGAATCGCTGATAAGGAAATAAAAAAGACACCATCGCGATAGACTCCGACTTGTTGGCGTGCAATTTCCACAGCCAGGCAGGTTTTTCCGATCCCACCTGGTCCATGCAAGGTAATCAGGCGGCATGCAGGGTTCACCAACAAATCTGTGATCTCATCCAACTCTTTCTCACGGCCAATAAAAAGAGATTTTCTGTTGGGTAAATTCGTTTTGGATGAGAAATCTTTCAGTAGAAACGATACCTGGGATTGGTTTTGTCTGACTTCTTCAAAAAATGTAACCGTTTTTTCTGCAGGTTCAACCCCCAACTGATCTTTAAGAAAATGACGTAATGTGCGGTATTGATTTTCAAACGCACTCCATTGCCCATCCATGGCATATAGCCGCATCATCATCAAATGAGCAGATTCATCCCAGGGGGTAATCTGCAAAATCCTTTGGGCGGTTTGCCGGGCAAGTCCAAGTTCACCACGGTTTTGATAATACTGAACCAGTAAAGCAAGACCCTCCACAGTGCGGTGATCCAGGTCCTCACGAAATAAGCTGACCCATTCATCAAAAAGTGGCGCTCCAGCAATCGAAAAGTTATCCAGAAACATACCTTGTCTCAACGCCAGCGCTTTTATCAGGCGGCGAAAATTCAATTGCTGGATTTGATCCTGACGTTGAAAATGACGATACGCTTCCGATATTTGTTCTCGAAAAGCAATTACATCAACCCAGATTGAAATATCAGGATTTAATTGCAACAAATCTCGTTCACTGACCACCAGATTTTGTCCGGTTGCGATTTCCCCAAGCGATTTCCGCAGGATCGAAAGTGTTTGCCGTAAACTTTGCAAAGCCTGTTTTTCGGAAAGATCCGACCATAATAAACCAGCCAGATGCGATCGAGATATTTTCCTTCGTTTTTCCACTGCCAAATACACCAGTAATGCACGTGATTTGTCTGTATCAAAATGTGTGATTACCTGGCCATCTTTTTCAAATTTTAGATTTCCGAAGCAGTGTATTTTCAATTGTTGCATGAGTGATTTATTAATGAAAGTCTTAATTTCCCGATATTTTGTGACGTTTTTATGACGCCTGTTATGTAAATTATATAGAGAAAAGATTGTTCAAACAATATTTTTTACCCATTAATCACCCGGAGAATCGACATTGGTAATTACCTCACACTATTATTCCTATTTACTTCGAATCTGGCAGCCAGAAAACCAGGTCAGTCTTGAATGGCTTGCCTCTCTGGAAGATCCAAAAAGTCGTGAAGTGGTCTATTTTAAGAATATGGAAGAGATGTTTACCTTTTTACGAGATTTACGAACCAACTTAGAAATGGTCGATACCAATTAATCCAGAAAATTTTTACAACCCAATATTAATAACAATTTTTGTAAGGAGAGTTAATAATGAAATCTATCTATTTTACTTGTATCCGTGTTATCGTTTTTTTTGCTTTATTTATAGGGCTGGGATGGACACCTGAACCTGTTCAAGCAGCAACTATTACTTTTAATATTCCATCTCCTCCACCAACTGATGCCAATGATATCAATCCTGGAGACAAACAATGTATGGATACGAATGGAAAATGTTCTTTAAGAGCCGCATTACAAGAAGTGAACGCAAATTCAACATCCAGTGATGTATTCATTATCAACCTTTCTTCTGGTAGTCATCAACTTTCAATTTCATCTGATCTGAATATTAATAGATCAGTCACAATCAATAACAATACCGGTGTATTAGCTATGATAAGGGGGATGAGTAAAACCGGAACAATCAATCTTAATAACACCGTTGCAGGTTCAAATGTGATCATGAATAATGTAACCATATCTGAATTTGATACTGCTATCACCCATAAACAAGGTCAATTTCAGTGCAATAATTGCACTATTCAATACAATAAACGTGGGCTCTTAGTGGCAGGAGGAATTGCAACCCTCTCTTCTACCGGTGTCATAGAAAATGAAGGTAGTCATTGTGTTGGAGCACGCATTACAGGTGGTACTCTGAATACCTTTGGAACTGGTTTTTCTTTAAATAAATTTACATCCAATGTATCAACCGATGCAGGTGGGACAGTCTGTAATCTGGGTGGAAAATTAAATTTAAGTGATTCGTCTGGAATTTCATTTAACGAAGGTAAAACGAATGACATTAAGAAAGATGGTGCTGGTCTTTATCACAACAGCCCGTATGAGACAACAATTACCAATTATTCCTCCATTAATAACAATAAAGGAGGGAACGGGGGTGGAATTTATGTTGGAAATGGCTATGTTTACCTTCAAAACACTTCCAGAATTTATTCAAATTCAGCCAGTCAAAATGGTGGTGGAATCTATGTTGTAAACAATGGAAGATTATTTATCAATCGGGAAGCAGAAATCTTTAATAATCTGGCATTATTAAATGGTGGAGGAATATATACAAAAGCTGACACACAAATCGATGGGGCAATCATCAGCGGTAATGAAGCTTTGTTAGGAGGAGGAATTTACCATGATGACATTATTTTGTCGATTAGTAATAGTGTCTTAAAGGAAAATATAGCCAAATCTCCATCTATCGGTGGCGGTGGGGGATTATATGTAAATTCAAATTATGATCTTCATATAACAAACTCTACATTCAGTGGAAACTCTGCATATGTTCATGGAGCTGGGATTTATTTTAATAAAGGAAATAGCAAATTATCAAATATCACAATTACAAAAAATATATGTGATTTAATGATTGACGCAACGGATGCTTTTGGTGGGGGAATCTATATTGGTGAAGCACAGGTTTACATGAAAAACAGCATTTTAGCAGAAAATATTGACTTATCAGGAACAAATCGAGCTCATGATGTTATTGGAACAATCAGGTCAGAAGGATATAACATAATTGGGGAATGTAATGGATCTTATTGCACAGTGACTGGTAACACAATCGGTAATTTGGTCGGTACACCATCAACTCCTATCAACCCACTAATAGATGTACTAACTATCCAAAATTCACCATATTTCACCTATTACCATCCTATTAAGAGTGCAAGTCCTGCAATTAATTCAGGTGATCTTCTTGGCTGTAAAGATGGCAGTGGTACTATACTTACTACTGATCAACTTGGGCAAACTCGATCACAAATGGGACGTTGTGATATGGGAGCAGCTGAGTCTGCTTTTACAAATTCTAATCCAGTGGCAAAATTAGTTTTTCTCCCTCTCCTCACCAAATAACAGAAGTTTCTCTTCTTGGCCCCCGGATTGCTAGAATTGTTGTTTCCGGGGAATTTTTTCATTTGGGAACTTTTTCCTTATTCCAATCGTCTCCTTTTTGTAAATAAGATAAAAGGAGTCCGAAATGAAACGATTTTTATTACTAAATTTAATGTTAATTCTTGTGTTGAGTGGCTGTAATGTCATCACCAGCAGCCAGACATATGTCGATGGGCAACCAGTGGATGCCCCACCAACCCCAGAAGAAGTGTTGGAACCCATAATGACCAATACACCTGATGAAGTGATATTGGATGATCAACCGATCCCAGTTGAAACTGGTGATTATCAAACGGGTGGATTCTACCAAAACTGGATTGCATTTGAGGATCCAAATACGAATATAGCCTTGGTAAACCCAGTTACTGGTGAAATCAAACCAATCACCCAGAATGGAAGTTCTGTGATTGCAACAGGTGAAGGTGCACAAACCATTCAATTCAGCAAGCCTGCTTGGTCCAGTGATGGAGAATTATTAGCCTTCAAACAGGAATTATTGACACAGGAACCTGGCAGATTGGATACTGTCACAAATTTATGGGTGTATGAACCGGCCACCCAGACATCCTGGATGGTGCTGGAAAATGTGACTACCAGTGGATATGCCTGGAGACCGGGGACGCATGCCATTAGTTTTACTGTTCAAACCGAACCAGGTTACTTCACAGCTCGTGGTGTAGTGGATGCAAGTTTAGCCCATGGAATCTTGTTGGTGGATGTTGACTCTGGAGAAATCTCCGATCTGGTTGCCCCACAAGGATTTTCATTAGTTCAGCCAAAATGGTCTCCCGATGGAAGTCTGGTCAGCTTTGATGAAGTCTATCTGATGGAAGGACGTGGCAACTTTGCCTGGTACGATTTCAACACCAGTACCTATCATAGCTGGGAAAAAGCGATTGGAATGTATGATTGGTCCCCCGCTGGATCTCTGGCATATGATTACCTCACCTATATACCAAGTGGAGAAGAAATAATCATGTTGAACGATCGCATGAACACTTCGGAGGAATTATTCTCGTCAGAAGTGAAAGCAGGAAGCTTTGCCTTTTCACCACGTTTTTCACCCAGCGGAGCTCAAATCGCGTTTCTGGTAGGATTTGGCTCAATCGATGAAGTCAATAGTTACCAATTGATGCTTCAAGCAGTAGATAGTAGCGAAGCTCAGATGATGTTGGAAGGTGAGCAGATTGAAACATTCTCCTGGTCTGGCGATGGAAGTTTCCTGGCAGCATCATTGGGATTCTACGGATCAGCTGATATTGTGGTCATCGATGTACTGAATGGAACCGTTACCGAAGTGGCTCAGGGCTGGGATCCAGTCTGGCAAAAGTGATATTTTAGCTAATAAGCTCAAAAGCTGTTGAGATGTTAAGAAAACATAGGAAACCCCCCTGGTCATATGGGGGGTTTTTCAATAAATATTGATCTTTCAAATAATTACCTCGAACAAGTGGTTGAATTCACGCTCATTTTGTGTTAATGTTAATAACGGTCATGTGATGAACAATCTGACCAGTCAAATCAATCAGCTTTGACTCAATCAAACCTTACAAAAGAGAGAGGGTAGCTATGGGAGATAAAAGTCCAAAAAACAAAGAGAAACGCAAAAAAAAGAACGACAGCAAAAAGAAGTCAATTATTCCAACTTCGACCGTCAAATCAATTGACACGAAGAAGTGATATCCCGGTATTGGAAATGAAGTTGGAACAATGACCATAATGGGGGAATTATCTGCGGTCAAACCTGAGCGGTTTTAGTACCGATATTTGTATATTCTTCCCTGTTCATCAGGGAATCACATTCATTCAAAAAAAACAAAAATCCCGATTCTGGATTCGGGATTTTTGTTTTTTTTTCGAATGAATATCTCAGATGGTTTCAGTCAAAATATTTGACCCAACATTCGGTGTTAAAAACCTTCCGAAATCCAATTGCCTGATAGAAAAGCTGGTTAGACCCCACAAAAGCCTCTTTCGCTCCCAGCTCACCACATCGACGAATACCCTCCAGCACAGCAGCTTTTCCCAACCCTAAACGACGGTAATCCGGATCTGTCGCTACCGGTTCCACATAAGCGTATTGATTGGTTTCTTCGAAGAACATACCACTGAATGCCACGAAATCGCCATTGGGTGCTTTTACTGCAATCTTCAAATCACGCCTGGCTTTCGGGGTGTCAAACATCTTCTGCCGGCTGATCAATTCCTCTTCCCCTTCAGGTGGTTCACCGGAATGATTGAAGCCACGCCACATCACCCGATGTACTTTGGACCAATCGCATTCTTCAGCCAGGCTGGTTAAGTGAAATCCTTCAGGTAAGTGAATATCCGGAAAAGGATCTGGAATTTCAAAACGGTAAAGTGGTCGTGTTTCCTCTTCATCTTTTTGATAACCACGTTTTTGAACCAATTCAAGCATAGGTTGATCATAGTCATTCACATAAGCACATAAATATTTCCTGCTATCTTTTGTGGAAATACCGGTCAAATGCATTTCGGCATAATCCAGCAACGTTTCCCTCAAATAATGATAATCAGAATGAAAGTCGAAAAAACCTTCCCCCATTTGCCATTCATAATGTGCAAAAGCTACGATTTCATCACCGACTTCCCAAATCCGCCATCGATTCCTATGCTCCATGTCCAGCATCGGGTGAAAATTAGCGTATTCCCATTCCGGTTCCAGCCAGTTCCCATCTGCGTTTCCAGGTAAATAGTTCATTATTAGAAATTTACTCACTTTTCCATAATCCAAGTTGTAATTATATTGGCGATTAATCATCGTCATAATGCCTCCAAATTGATTATTTCATTTAATAATTACTAAATAATTACCGACCCGAACCATCCAACCGTTCAATTGAATTCAAAGGAACCCACCCACATTCTTTGTTTTCATTTTCCACCCATCCCCAACCATTCAGTTCATGTAGCAAGATCAAATTTTCACTAACCCTGGTATTCAACTCCCGTGCAGAATAATCCAGTATAGCAATCGCAGTTTTACCAGCACCATCCATTTGCAGATACTGAATTGGAGCCCAACCCTGATTTCCATCCCGGGTCGTTACCCTAATCCATCCGGAGAAATCATCATCTCGAACACCAAGCTCAACCCTGTCACCAGCTTGAAAGCCAATCGGGTTGGGATAATTGGTTGTGTGAGCAGTATGAACAATCCAGGTCATAAAAGGAATCCTTGATATTGGGAAGGATTAGTTAGAATATTTTAATTGTAGATATATTTTACTGAATAACAAGGATTATTTTTAATTCTAAATAAAATTTACTCTTCATATATATGAATAATGATCTAATTAATTATGGGGAAATTGCACTCACAATATCTGAAAAATTTCAAAAATCACAACGATCAACGTGGAAAATTTCCGAAAAATGGTCTCGATATATGCTTTTTTGATTTGATGCAGAAATTCCGCGGTAGGAATTTATCCATCTTTCCGGATATTGTTTGTCAATGGCAAAGATGACTAAGAGGACAAAAATCGGATTCTCATGAATTATATTTATGGAATGAATTTTAATTCTTTACGAAAATAAGTATCCAGACGCAGGTCGGTGACATCCACCAGACGCATCAAAATTGGGTCATTGAGTCTGATCAATATCGAACGCGCTTCTTCAATCATTTCTTTACTACTTGCATAAGTGTTCGCAACACGATCAATTTCAGATCGAAGCAATTTTGCATTTTGTTTCGCCTTAAAAGGATCTTTTATAATTTTGGATCCCAGGCTCACATAAGAATAATGCCCCACCGATAAATCTCCCTCCAAATCCATCCAATCATCAATAACCTGGATAACCGCCCCAAATAATAGAAACACCCGCCAATAATCATCAATAAGGTTTGCCTGCCCTAATCGTTCCAGGCTGAGCATAAAGGGAGTGACCACATGGGCACCTTTCGCACCACAATCCTCAGGTTTTTCGATAGAATAAGGACTGGCTTTACCACGCATGGATTTTTCTTTGATTTCCGCATTCAAGAAAATTCTTCGCATATGATTCAACACATCCAGATTCACTGGTGTGACACCAAAGACCTGTAAAATCAAAGTTTCATATTCAGCAATCAGAGCCTGAGCTGTCAGAATTTCAACCGGAGATGGATTAGTTCCATCCACATTCATATCCAGGATGCCATAACCAGCCACACCAAAAACTGCTGAGCGTAACACAGTGGAAAATTGATCGAGGAATTCAACCAATCCCATTTCATCCATCCAGACAGCCAGGAAGGCGAAAATTGGGTAGGCATCTTTGAAGTACTGTGGACGATTATTTTTCCATTTTGTCACATCGATACCCAATGGTGAGCTAAATTCCTTTAAAATCTGCTTTGCCTGGTCATCCAATCCTTGAAACGCTAATAGGAGTTCGTAATTTACTTTTCTGTGTTTCCATAAACTTAACATGGTTGATTCGGACATAAAAGGTGCCATCACAGCATCCCAAAATGCTTCTTTGTTACGATGGTAAGTTTTTAGAATTGCAGGAACAAATAAATCAAATTTATTGGTGGTCATGAATACTTCACCAAAATTATTCAAATAATTGCTTCAATTCGCTTGACCACAAGCGAATGGCTGCCCAATCCCGATGATCTCCAGCCTTCCAAACTCCAAAGAGGGTACTCAAGTGGAACTTTAGCCGGTCACCGGATGAAGGTATCTTCTTGATGTCCAGACCACCGGCAAAAACTTCCATGCTGATGGTGGGCACCAGTGATTTAACGGGTTGCAGCCAGCTTTGCACATGACTGCGATAATTTTCCCCGTTCTTCATGGCAAGTGTCATACAAACCAAAAAGGCAGCAAAAGGTTTCTTTGATAATTCACTCCGGTTTTCTTGCACAAAATGCATGGCTTCTGGCAACCAGGCACCTGCTTGAATGCCACTTCCGGCAACCACAGCCTGATAATCTCCCAAATTTTTGACATCCTTCATTGGTATTATTTCCACTTGAAGATGATCATCTTGCATCGACTTACCAATCATTTCAGCTACCCCCTGGGTAAAACCTGTACAGCTGGCGTACGTAACCAGAACTTTCTTTGCCATGATGGTTTTCCTTTCGTAAATGCCAAAGCTTATATGAAAATTAGAAATTTATTGTTTTGATGGAAAAATAATCTATACTTTTATAATTACTGCGATATCCAATTATATCAATCATTCAATTTTTAGTACTCACAAGAATTGTGATTAGGACATTTCTATATTGCCTTGACACACAAGAATTGTGATCAGTTTTTAAGAACTAAAATTTCCAGATAATTTATAATAATGTTTATCTAATTTGTTTTCAAAAAAGGACATCCTCATGGCCATTAAAATCGAAGAAGTTTCCACCCACAAGCAATTAGACACTTTTATTAAATTTCCATTCAGTATTTATAAAGGCAATCCTTATTGGAATCCCCCCTTGTTGATGGATGAGAAAAACACCCTGGATTGGAAGAAGAATCCGGCTTTCGAGGACTCCCAGGCTCGTTATTGGCTGGCGTATAAAGATGGAAAAGTTGTTGGACGTATCGCCGGGATCCATATTCCAAAATCTAACGAAAAGTGGGGAACCCGAAATGTGCGCTTTGGTTGGGTGGACTTTATCGATGACCGCGAGGTATCAAGAGTACTTTTCAATCAAGTGGAAAATTGGGCAAAGGAACTGGGGATGGAAGCTGTCCATGGGCCATTGGGATTCACCGATCTGGATCCGGAAGGAATGTTGATCGAAGGTTTCAATGAACTGAGCACATTAGCATTAATTTATAATCATCCTTATTATCCGGAACACCTGGAATCGATGGGATATATAAAAGACACAGACTGGTTGGAGTATGAGATTCAGGTGCCAAATCCTCCCCACGAAAAGATCGCTAAAGCATCTGAGATGATATTAAAACGAAACAACCTTCATGTATTGGAATTGAAAAAAAAGAAGGACTTACTCAAATATGCCATGGATCTATTTGAACTGATTGATTCTGAGTATAGTCACCTGTACGGCACGGTACCCTTGAGTGATAAACAAAAGAAAGCATATATTGACCAGTACTTTGGTTTTGTATCTTTGGATTTGGTGCCAATAATATTAGATCAAAATAATAAAATGGTTGCTTTTGCGATTGTAATGCCTTCACTAACAAAAGCCTTACAAAAATCCCAGGGAAAGATATTCCCCATTGGTTGGTTTCATTTGCTCAAGGCACTCAAATCCAATACGCATGGTGACCTGTACTTGATTGCAGTCAAATCAGATTATCGCCGTCTAGGGATAAATGCAGTCGTTATGTATAGAGTCAACCTGGCACTGAACAAGCACGGAATATCCACGGTGGAAAGCAATGCAAATCTGGAAGATAATATCAATGTGCAGGCGCAATGGAAATACTTCGAAAATCGACAGCATAAACGCCGGCGTTGTTTTATCAAGCATTTAAATCAAACAGAACCAACTTTATAAGTTGATTCTGTTTCAAACAACTGATCTCTACGAACGGATCATCGTTCCGAAAGTCCTTTGATCGTCAATAGCATCTTGCGTTCCATGACAAACACGATCGGACGAATTCCTTCCCAAATTCCACCAATCATGTTGGTGCTGGTACGAGTGATCAAGCGGGTGGTTCCATCTGGTTGTGGAAGGAGAACAAATTGCCAGGTTTCTTCCCAGGTATCATTGGTTGTATGGCCAAATGTGACAGCCTGGTTTGGAAGTACCTCAGCCACGATATAAGGTGGAGGGGCAAAATCTCCAGCACACATTTTCATCAAATCACCAGCGGCCAGGTTTTGCCATTCCGGATGAATGGTTTCGTCCTTAGCCATTTTACAGTTCACCAAATTTTCCAACCAGGTATAGCTATACATTCCTGATTTGTCCGCACCAATCTGAAGTATCCAGGGATAGACTTTTTCAACAGGAGCATGAATGGTGATTCCCCGATTGGTTATTCGCGCTGGATTCGTCAGAAAACCATCTCCCGGTAATTTCTGCATTCGTTCTTCAGTGGATGAACCCCATCGATCCATCCAGGGAGTGAAAAGGACTGCCAGTATAACAATCAAAACAAGTGCACCTAACATTATTCCAACAATTAATAAGATCTTTTTCATTTTTGTCCTCTTTGTGTATTCGTAAGGTTCCACGTCAAATAATTTTTCTTTTTACAAAATAATCTCATTAACTTTGCGTCATCATTGCGGCGCGAATTGGTTTTCTTAACCTGAAGAGTGGTTCAGGAAATTCATGCCGCATCAGAATAACAAAGGACACAATTAACAATGGAGCTGTGATCTCCTCCATACCAACCGGTGTCAGAAAGAGGCAAAACAAAGAAGCTGCCATCAATCCAAGCCTGACTGCTTTCCCTTTGCTTAGGATCAAGATACCAACACTCATTTCAAAGAGAATGAGCGCAATCACGAACGGAATTGGATAGTTAGCCAGAATCTCACCAAAGAACCATCGGTAAATGGGTAGAAATGCTTTTGCTCCAGTGGCAGCAAACAATGTGGGATCTGTAAGTAATATCGGCACATTTACACCAAGTGCCATTGTCAGGAAAAAGATTCCAACTACCATTCTTCCTGTTTTTGGACGAAAGTACGCCAGCACAGCAAGAATAATTGCAAATGTAATAATTACAGAAAATGGATTAATGATACTCATGGGTTTCTCCTTTATGAAAATAATGATTTTGGCCAATGCAGTGCCAACCCTGCGTATACAGCCAGATTGATAAGCACACCAGCAATCAGCCAGGGATGCCAATAAAAAGCCAATAACAATAAGGATGCAGTTGCTCCCAGGATGGCAGTCCCTTGCCAGATCTGGTTTAATCCGGGTACTCCCAATAAACCCAGTCCTGCCAGCGCAAAGCCAGCCACGGTCAATAACCAGAGTGCACTCCCCAAGCCACGGACGACATTATTCGATAATCCCATTTTAGATGCCAGCCAGGCAGGATCAGTGTCCGTTCTTGACCACGAGGGCCAGAAAGGAGTGCGTAATTCGCCAGGTTTCGGAGTGGGTACATAAGTCAGGCTGTAATGTACCAGACCATGGGCGATCAAAAAAATAGCAATAAAGATTCTCAGTGTATTTGCATTCATATTTCCTCCACAATAACAGAATTTAATTTCAAGTTAAGATCTCTGATCCGTTCCAGATATCCATGTAAAGCCGATCGATCCTGAATTTCTCCACATAAAAGGGTCTCACCATTGTTCATGGAGAAAAGCGTTAGTCCTTCAAACCAGATTGTCCAGTAATCCTCCAGGGTTTCCTGTAATCTTATTTCGATCCTCAATATGGTCGGGTTCATTCGTTTTCACTTTCCTGTCGTCAATTTAATGAATCTGCAGTATTTATTCCGGAGATATCTTTTACCAAAAGGTTTAGTACAATTTCTACTTCCAGCAATCTTTGAATACAGGTGTTGTATCATTACTCTATAAGGCTTTGTTCTATGTTTTCATTGACATTATAGGCTGGCGAGTAGGGTTAAGTAATCCGGTGAAAGGATGATTCGGGGGATTAAAAACCTTTCTTTTTTTGTATGATTGATCCATTTTCGCGGTTCAGAATGACGAAAAAAACCAGGTTCAAGTGATCATTCTTTCTCACTTTCCTATCGTCAGTATATCGAAAATAAACCCGGCCAGCATCTGCTGATCGGATTAATCCAGGGTTTATTTTTGGTTTATGCAAGAGAAGGTTAAATTAACCCCATGTCTTTTGCTTTTGCGATAGCTTCCGTTCGGTTCGCAACATCCAATTTTCGATAAATGGCAGCAGTATGTGCCTTTACCGTTCCATAGGAAATAAATAACTTTTGACCGATCGCATCGTTGGAAAATCCGACTGCCATCCATCGTAATATATCGACTTCTCGTTTTGTTAATGGGTTGTCCG
>Ga0366819_10235_pt1 | contig 19760 bp, 16 predicted proteins | sample TotcelFGM3001N15_FD_207091 | JGI IMG/M metagenome (GOLD analysis project Ga0366819, IMG submission 207091) | Enriched cells from coal bed in the Powder River Basin, Montana, United States - Total cells FGM rep3 HSBNCT.FGM.300.1.N15 ... | reverse complement strand
TATCAATAAGGATGAGGAGATAGCAAAAATTGATGCCGATATTGCTCACCTTACCGGATTTCTCTCATCCGTAAACAAAAAGCTTTCAAACGAAAAATTTGTAAGCAGTGCTCCAAAAAATGTTGTTGAGATGGAGTTTAAGAAAAAGAGTGACGCTGAGACAAAAATTGAGAAACTGACAGCAGCCCGTTTAGAGTTGCTTAAAGGATAGATATGCAATGCCGGATTGGTAAGTTTATTGTTAGCACACTGTTTTTTGCGGCTTCCGGGGTGTTTGTATCCTGTGACAAGGTAAGCACCCTGAGCGACCGCAATGAAATTGTAGCAGCAACAGTTAAAGTGACAGAACCTGCCGGTATAATATTCGATACTCCTGAAGTAGAAGGGGAGAGAATCACTCTTCCACTGAGATTTGGGAAATATCTTTTCCCTGCAAGGATTTCACTGGACTTTACTACAGAGGAGAAGGTCTCTGAAATACTTGGTCGTGAAGAAGATGGCTTCCTTACTTTTGAGGGCACAGACAATATCAAGTATGTAAATGTAGTTGCAGAGAGCGGTCTTACTAAAAGATACGAAATCTGCATTGAGGTTCTTCCGTCCAGAGATCTGGCAGAAATTGAGGAGTTTCTTCTGCAAGGCAACTCTGCCATTACTCCTGTATCGCTTGAATCGTATACTGATGCAACAAAATCGGAAGTAACACTCTATACTCCAGGTTCCGTTTTTCCTGTTTCAATTACACCGTTAATTAAACTTTCTCCCGGTGCCTCTTTCTCAGGATATAAACCAGGAGATCCAATTTCCTTTTTATCTGAAAACTCTTACAAAGAAATTCTGCTAACGAGTGAAAGTGGTCGTTCTCAAAACTGGAAACTCTTTTTAAAAAATACAGTTATTGTTAATAGCAGCAACTCAGGAACTATTCCTTCAGATGTTGCGGAGAGACTAAACCTGGCAGTCAAAAGTGCTCTCCCTGCAGTTAAATCCGGCAGCATTATCATTGATACTGTTATGGTTTCCTCTTTTCGCAGGGAGATAGAGATTTATGGTTCTGCCACGGCTGTTTCCCAGATTGAGATATCAGTAAATACCGGTGAATATATTACAACAATCTGGCCCGGAAATACTTCATTGCTTAATTTTTCAAACTGGGGAGAGGTAAAGGAGTTTTATGTTACAGATCTAATAACCGGATATACAAACAGATGGAAGATCTTTTTGAAAAACAGTTCAACACTTACAAAAATCAAGAGTTTTACATGGAACAAAATTGTTAGTGCCGGAAACTCGATTGTTACAGGAAATGTCTCAATTAAAGATAATGACAGGAAAATCTTTATCCCTGTTATAAAAGCAGGAACTTTTCCAATGGAACTTCAGGAGATTTCAGTTTCTGTTACAAACGGTACTGCTTCTTTTTTCGGAAGCACAATGGTATTTGATTCAATGAACACAATTAATGAATTCAGAGTTGAGAGAGATGGTTCATCGGAAATATGGCAGGTTTTGCTACAGGACAACTTCAGTTTAAAGAGTAACAAGGCAGATGTCACAGGATTTTCAGCCGGAAATGTTTCATTTGGATATGAATTATCTGAAAGTTATATTGAGAATTCAGGCGGAAAGATTATCGTTGTATCAAAGTCGTTTCCTTCAAATGGGAAATTGTGGATAACTCCTCAGTTTAATATCTCAGATGGGGCTTCACTCCGTGGTATTGTTTCAGGAGGTGTGCTTGGGCTGACAGAGGGAGAGGAGAAGAGATTCAGCATAGAAGCAGAAAATGGAGGTATTAAAGAGTGGCTTATTAAAATGATTAAGGCTCCTCAGATTCCAGGAAGTGATTTCGAAGAGTGGGGGATACATCCTCAGTTCAGCACAATTCCCTTAACAATTGCACCAAGTGACGGGTCGGGATGGAATTCATCAAATAATCCTTCAGTTCAAGGTGTTACAAGAACTGCCGGATTTGAATCAGATTATGCTGCACAAATTTCAACTGCTCTTACTACTGTCAGCTTTGGCAGTATTGTGTCTGTTACCTCTCTTACTGCTGGCAGTCTCTATCTTGGAAAATTCCGATACAGCATTCTTACCAGGGATGTTTACAATCCTTCCAGGATGGCACTGATGGGTATTCCGTTTGACGGAAGCAGAAAACCACTCTCTTTCAGTTTTATGTATAAATATAAACCGGGTTTGCAACTTGTCAGAACAGCCCCAAAACTATCATCGGTTAATATTCCGGCATTTGAAACTGCAGTTTCTGTTTCAGGCAATGATATGGCTGTAGCCAGAGTAGAGTTGTGGTACCATGATTCCAGCGGAGAGTTTGATATAAACAAAGCTCCTGAAACAAACAGAATTGCAACCGGTGAGGTTGTTGTAAGTGCAGGCAGCAATATGTGGTCAAAAGGTTTCTCAGCGATAAATTATATTCAGGGGAGAGAAAATCTTGTCCCTACTCACATTGCAGTCTCTTTTACATCCAGCAGGGATGGATTACTCTTTACAGGAGCTGCAGGGAGTACCTTTACTGTGGATAATTTCAGGTTGAATTACTTTAATCCGTCTGCAGGAGCAATAATTATAAAATAAGTGAATATGTATATTTCCGAAACAGAAATTGAAGTCAGGTATTACGAGACAGACCTTATGGGAATTGTCCACCATTCAAATTACATAAGATACTTTGAGGTAGCAAGAAGTAAAGCTCTTAAAGATCTGAATCTTCCGATTGAAAAAATTGAAGAGCTGGGAATAATGATGCCTGTAATTCATGTAGAATGTGACTACATAACTCCTGCCAGGGTGGGTCAGGTATTAAAGGTTATTAGCTCAGTAAAGGAGACTCCCAGGGTAAAAATAGTCATCGATACAGAAATATTCGCACCAACAGGAGAAAAAGTTGCGTCAGGAAGTGTAACTTTGGGCTTTATTCACTCAGACACAAGAAAAGCTACAAGAGCTCCCGGGTTTGTAGTGGAGGTTTTTGAACCATTTTTTGCTAATTAATTATTTAAATAATTTATAATGAATCATTTATTATTATTCGGAACTCTAGGTGCAACTGAAATCATCATTATTGCGCTAATTGTACTTCTTTTATTCGGAGGTAAAAAGATTCCTGAACTGATGAAGGGAATTGGTAAAGGGGTTAAGAGCTTCAAGGATGGAGTAAAAGGAATTGAAGAGGATATAAAGGATAATAGCGAAGGTAAAGAGGAAAAGAAATAGTGAGTGGTGAAATGACTTTCTGGGAACACCTTGACGAACTTCGCAGGGTACTGTTCCGCTCTGCAATTGCAGTTGCGGTGCTGGTTGTTCCCATATTTCTCTCCAAGGAACTTTTGTTTGGAGAGATAATCTTTGCACCTGTTGAACCCGGATTCATTATTTACAAATGGTTCGATGCTCTTGCCGCTCTGGTGAATTTACCGCCCACCGGGATGTCTGATTTTAGCCTTCAGCTAATTAACATTGAGCTGTCTGCACAATTTTTTATACATATTTCTGTTTCACTGACTCTGGCATTTATTCTTTCTGTTCCTTACATTCTTTATCAGATTTGGCAATTCATAAAGCCCGGACTGTATGAGAAGGAGCAGAACTCTGTAAGGAGAGCATTCTACTTTGGTTCTGTACTGTTTTTCATAGGTGTACTGGTTGGATATTTCTTTGTTTTTCCTCTGACTGTCAGGTTCCTTGGCACATATCAGGTTAGTTCAAATGTTCCTAACCAGATTTCACTTCAGTCATATATTTCAATGTTTACAAGACTCATACTGATTATGGGTGTTGTCTTCGAGATGCCGGCGCTTGCGCTGATTCTCTCAAAAATGGGAATAATCAGCAAATCGCTTTTAAAGAAATACAGAAAACATGCTTTTACTGTTCTTCTGATAATTGCAGCAATTATTACCCCAAGCGGAGATGCCTTCACACTCTTTATTGTTGGAACTCCACTTTACATGTTATACGAATTTAGTATTCTTATCTGCCGTGATATCGATAAATAACCTTACAGTGTCGTTTGGAGGTTATGCGCTCTTCAACGATGTCAATTTTCATATTGGCGACAAAGACAGAATCGGGCTTGTTGGAAAAAATGGTTCCGGAAAGTCTACAATTCTAAAGATAATTGCCGGGCTTAATGTGCCTACTCAGGGAACCGTTATGGTGCCCTCATCAGAAACAATTGGCTATCTGCCTCAGCAGATGGAGCATAACAGAGACAAATCTGTGATTGACGAAGCAATGCTAGCCTTTTCTCATCTGTTTGAAATGAGAAACGAGATGGAAAGGGTAACCGGTCAGCTTGCAAGCAGGGAAGATTATGAAAGCAGGGAGTACCATAATCTGATCGTGAAGCTGAATGATCTGAGTGATCAGCTCCACATGCATGAAACTGGAAATCCGCTGGGTGAAGCAGAGAAAACTCTTCTTGGGCTTGGTTTTAAGAGCAGCGAACTGAATAGAGCGACTTCTACTTTTAGCCAGGGCTGGAACATGAGGATTGAACTTGCAAAGATACTTCTCTCAAAACCCTCTGTTTTACTGCTTGACGAGCCTACAAATCACCTGGATATCGAATCCATCCAATGGCTGGAAGATTATCTGGCGGCATTTGGCGGAGCACTTATTCTGGTTTCTCACGATAAAAGATTTCTGGACAGGGTTACCAACCGTACCGTCGAGATAATGCTGGGAAAAATTCATGACTATAAGGTTCCCTATACCAAGTATCTAGGACTGAGGAAAGAGAGAATGGATCAGCAGAAGGCTGCATTTGACAATCAGCAGAGGCTCATAGAAAAGAGCGAAGAGTTTATTGAACGCTTCCGGTATAAGGCAACAAAATCAAATCAGGTTCAGTCCAGAATCAAACAACTGGAAAAAATTGACAGAATTGAGGTAGAGGAGGAGGATCACTCTGCTCTGTCAGTAAAGTTTCCACCGGCACCCCGTTCAGGCCAGGTTGCAGTTAAGACAAAAAACCTGGCAAAAAGCTTCGGCCCAAAACTGGTATTCCGGGGAGCTGATATTGTTATTGAACGGGGAGAAAAAATTGCACTTGTGGGGCGTAACGGAGAGGGTAAGACTACATTCATGCGTATGATGTGCGGGGAACTTGAACCAACAGAAGGTTCCATTACGCTTGGACATAATGTCTCACTCGGATACTATGCCCAGAATCAGGAAGAACTCATGGAGAAAAACGATACCGTCTTTGACACTCTTGATAAGGTTGCTGTGGGCGATATAAGGACAAAACTCCGTGATATTCTTGGTGCCTTTCTATTCAGGGGAGATGATGTGGAAAAGAAAGTTGCGGTACTGAGCGGAGGGGAGAGGTCCAGGCTTGCTATGGCCAAGCTGATTCTTAAGCCACATAATCTTCTTGCTCTTGATGAGCCCACCAACCACATGGATATTCGTTCAAAGGAGATATTGAAGCAATCTTTAACCAAATACGATGGCACACTTGTTGTCGTTTCCCATGACAGAGATTTTCTTGAAGGGCTGGTAAACAAAGTTTTCGAATTCAGAGATGGCAGGGTGATAGAACATATTGGCGGAATATCCGAGTTTCTCGAACGGCGTAAAGCGGAAAGTTTCAGCGATATTGAGAGGAAACCTGAAACTCCAAAGGAACAATCGGATTCTCAGGCGGAGCAGCAAAGAGAATCGGCACAACCTGCTGATTACAGGCAGCAAAAAGAGGAGGAGAGGGAAATAAAGAGGAAGAGACAGGCAATTGAAAAATGTGAACGCACTATTGAATTGCTTGAAGAGAAGATTGAGGCAACTGAAAAGAGACTCTCACAGTCGCCGTCAGGGAATGAACTTGATGAACTTATAAAAGAATACGATGTTTTAAAGGCTGAACTCTCTTCCAGAATGGAGGAGTGGGAGCGCCTTCACTAAATGAAAATACAATACAAAATGGAAAATAAAAATGAGTACTTGTTTGGTATGCACCCGGTTACCGAGGCTGTAGAATCAAATAAGAAAATTGAAAAGGTACTTTTCAGACAAGGACTGGACGGCCTTCAGTTTCACAAACTGCTTAAGCTGCTGCAGGATAAAGATATCCCTGTACAATTTGTTCCTGAAGAGAGACTGAACAGAGTTACAAGAGGAAGACACCAGGGTGTTATTGCACAAATATCACCTGTTGAATATGTTTCAGTTGAGTCAATAACAGAGGCCGCACTTGCATCCGGGCCTGCACCAGTAATCCTTCTTCTTGACGGAGTGAGTGATGTAAGAAACTTTGGTGCTACAGCAAGAACTGCCGAGTGTGGAGGTGTTAGCGGGATTATTCTTCCTGCAAAGGGAGGTGCTGCCGTAAATGCCGACGCAATTAAAGCATCTGCAGGCGCATTGCTTAGAGTTCCAACCGCTAAGGTTCCAAACCTTAAAACGGCTCTTTACTATCTTTTAGAGAGTGGTTTTCAAATTATTGCAGCCACTGAGAAGGCAGAAAAAACCATTTATGAGTTAGACTTCAAACAGCCAACAGCAATAATAATGGGTTCAGAAGAGAAGGGAATTTCAGATTCTCTGCTTGCTCTCTCAACAGAGCAGGCAAGAATTCCGCTTGGCGGAAAGATTGGCTCTCTAAATGTGTCGGTAGCCGCCTCGGTAATTATTTTTGAAGCTGTCCGCCAGAAGAGCGTCTGAATTCAGAACAAACAACAGCAGTTGCTATAGCGACATTTAATGATTCTCCCCTTGCAGATTCTGCAGGATACGGGGGAATCATTATTTTACGGGTGACCAGCTTTTCAATTTCCGGCGATATCCCTTCAGATTCATTTCCCATAACTATAATTCCACCTTTATCAAGTGATGTTTCATATATGGAAGGAGCTCCAAGAAATGTTCCGTATATATTTACAATTTCCCGGTTCTTATTTAAGAGTTTTGCAAGGTCAGTATAGAAAACCTTAACTCTGAACAATGCACCCATAGTCGCCTGGACACACTTTGGATTATAGAGTTCAACACTATCTTCTGATGCATAGATTGTATCAATACCAAACCAGTCAGCGATTCTGATTATTGTTCCCAGGTTTCCGGGATCCCTTACAGAATCAAGAGCAAGAGTCAGTTTTGACCTATCGGGTGCTGTCATATCCCCTGAGAGGGGGATTTTCGCAACAGCAAGTACCGGCGAAGGAGAGGAGAGAAGAGATATTCTTGACATGGCATCTTCTCCAATCTGATCCATTGTGTATTTGCATACCACCTCAAAATCAGAAGAGAGAAGCTCGGAAACGAGTTTCTCTCCCTCTGCAATAAACATGGAGTTTTCCTCCCTGTACTTTTTCTGAGACAGCGATCTGATAAATTTTATCTCCTGCTTTGAAAGCATCAGTATCCCAGAATTTTAAGCATTGATTTATATGTCTGCTCCTTACTGAAAAGTTTAGTGTAATACTCTCCGTTTTCGTCAAGATCAATAATAATGTGCTTTGGTGCAGGCTGAAGGCAATGCTGAATTCCTCCAAAGCCAGCAATAGACTCCTGATATGCTCCTGTATGGAAGAAACCAATATAAAGTGGCTCTTCACTGCCGTTTATTGTTGGAAGGAAAATCGCATTAGCGTGAGCCTCTGCATTATAATAATCCTGACTGTCACATGTTAGCCCGCCCAGGAAAACTCTCTGGTATTCATCGTTCCATTTATTAATTGGAAGAAGGATAAATCTCTGCTTAATACCCCATGTGTCAGGCAATGTTGTCATAAAAGAGCTGTCAACCATATACCATCTCTCCCTGTCATTCTGCTGTTTCTGACCCATAACCTGATAAATGGTAGCGCCGCTCTCTCCGACTGTAAAGCTTCCAAATTCAGTAAATATATGAGGTTCTGGAGTATTTCTCTGCTGACAGATACTCTTTATCTGAGCAATAATCTCTTCTGCCATGTATTCATAATCATAATCATGCATCAGGGAATTCTTGATAGGAAATCCACCGCCAATATTCAGTGAATCAAGTTCAGGGCAGAGCGCCTTAAGGTCACAATATACAGAGACACACTTGCTGAGTTCATTCCAGTAATATGCATTGTCTCTCATACCGGTGTTAATAAAGAAGTGGAGCATCTTAAGTGAAAACTTTTTGTTTCCCTTTATTTTGCTTTCATAAAAAGGAAGAATATCGCTGTATCTGATACCAAGTCTTGAAGTATAGAATTCGAATTTTGGCTCCTCCTCTGCGGCGATCCTGATTCCAATTTTGGTTGGTTCGGATATAACTGCATCCAGCTGATCGAACTCATTCATGTTGTCAAGAACAGGAATGGTGTTTTTCCACCCGTTGTTTATGAAATTAGAAATATTTTCAATGTAAATATCCTTCTTGTATCCATTGCAGATTATATAGTGCTCTTTATTAATTATATTCTGCTCGCTGAGAGATTCAATAAGATTCAGGTCAAATGCAGAAGAGGTCTCAATGTGAATGTCATTTTTAAGAGCCTCCTCCATAACAAACGAAAAATGAGAACTTTTAGTGCAGTAACAGTAGTTGTAATCTCCGTTATAATCTACTTTGGCCATTGCTACATTGAACATGCGTTTGGCTCGCTGTATCTGAGAAGATATCTTTGGCAGATAGGTTATTTTAAGAGGAGTTCCGTACTGCTCAATCAGATCCATTACCGGAATATTGTGAAAGTACAGTTCACCATCTTCTACACGAAATTCATCCTGTGGAAATTCGAATGATTGCTCAATTAAGTCAATGTATTTATTCTTCATTGTTCAAATGTAACTCAGTTAGATTTTAAAAATAATTCCAATGTAAGTCACCCGGATTACATTGGGGTTGCAAATATATTTCATTTTTTACGTTATATTCCAAAAAAAATAGAATTTAAGTTATTTTTGTAAAAAATTGAAACACTCAATGAAACAAGGTCCCGTACAATTTATCAAAGTAGCGGTTTTCGCATTGCTTATATCCTCTTGCAGTACGGTAAAAGTCGTACCTGAAGGTGAGTACCGCCTCAAGAAAAACAGCATTGAGGTTCTCAACACCGGAAGAATTAAGGAGGCCGACCTTCTTTCATATGTAAGACAAAAGCCCAACAGCGAATTTCTGCTTGGGTGGAACCCATTTCTGAGTATTTATAACTGGAGCAACGGAACAGGAAACGGATGGGACAGGTTTGTGACCAAACTCGGGCAGGCACCAGTAATTTTTGACAGTTCCCTCGTTAAGAAAAGCAATGAAAACATTGCAAATCATCTTCAGTCTCTGGGTTACTACGGAACAATCGTTGATGACAGCATTACTACAAAGGGCAAGCTTGCATATGTTAAATATACTGTGACACCCGGAAAAAGATATATCATTTCTGACATTTCATACTCGGTCAACGATAATGCAATCAGAGACTATATTCTTAAAGACACTTCAGCTTCCCTCATAAGAACCGGAAAGTATCTTTCTGAGAAATTGCTTGAGGAGGAGAGCGTCCGGGTTACAGCACTTTTAAGAGACAAGGGCTTTTACAATTTCTCCAAGAACTACTTTTTCTTTGAAGCAGACACTCTTAAGGATCCTTCAAGGGCCAGCCTGATTGTCAAGGTTGAAAATTATACCAGAAATGAAAAACCGGAGGACTCAAGAGTGCATTCAAGGTACAAAATCAGAAATGTAAGCATCTATCCCTCTTATGACCCTACCGGGACTCAGGATCAGATAAAAAGCAATGACACTGTCAGCTTCAGGGGCATTGACATAATTTCACCGCTCAGACCTATTGTTAAACCTTCCGTTCTTGCATCAATGAACAGGATTATTCCCGGAGACATTTACAGTGAGAGCAAGGTAACAAGTACATACGACAGACTTGTTTCGTTAAGGTTATTCTCTGGTGTAAACCTCCAGTTTGACGAAATTGAACAGGAACCTGGTGACACTTCATCGCTTAGAGAGGTTGATCTAACTGTAAGACTAACTCCATCCAAGACACAGGGATATAAAATCAATATTGAGGCTTCAAGCAATTCTAATGGTCTGCTGGGTGTATCCCCTGCGGTTTCCTATTATCATAAAAACATCTTCAGGGGTGGAGAGTGGCTCAATCTTGGATTTATGGGAAATTTTCAGTTTAAATTCAATGATCCGGTGAAATCTACAGAGCTTGGAGTCTCTGCAGGAATCTCAACTCCAAATTTTCTGCTTCTTCCGGACAGAATATTCAAATATTCAGTTCCCAGAACAGATATAAATCTGAGTTACAACTATCAGAACAGGCCTGAATTCACAAGAAATCTTATATCACTTAACTACGGTTATAACTGGAGCAGCGGAAAGTTTTTCTACAGAGTCAACCCAATGCAGCTTAACATTGTTAAACTCAATAATATATCTCCGGACTTTTTTGAAAACCTGACAGACCCTTTCCTGAAAAACTCCTACAAGAATCACTTTGACATGGGAGCAGGTGCTACAATATACTATACAACAGATCCTTCTCCTTATCCAAAAAACTCCTTTTTCTATGTCAGATGGACAAACGATCTCTCAGGAAATCTTCTTAGTTTGTTCAATTCAGGACTTCCAACAGATACAACAGGAGCACGAATGGTTTGGAATACACCATATTCACAGTATTTCAGATCTGATTTAACTGTATCAAAAACCTGGAGAATTGATCAGAACAACTCATTTGCTGCTAGATTTAACGGTGGAATCGGACTCTCTTACGGTAACTCCAAATCACTTCCATTTGAAAAACTCTTTTATGCAGGAGGTGCAAACAGCTTAAGGGGCTGGCAGGCCAGATCTGTTGGTCCTGGCTCAGCTCCAATGGACACAACTTTCTCTATACCTAATCAGACAGGTGATATTAAACTGGAATTCAATGCCGAATACCGCTTTCTTATGTTCTGGAAGGTTGAGGGTGCGCTCTTTGCAGATGCTGGCAACATCTGGACTCTTAAAGCAGAAGCGGGAAGAGAAGAGGGGAGGTTTGACATCAGGAATTTTTACAAGAGTATTGCTTTTAACTGGGGCTTTGGAGCCAGGTTAAATCTTGATTTTGTTATACTCAGACTTGATCTTGGAATGGTTGCCTATGATCCGGTTCAGAAAGCATGGATAAAACCATTTAACTGGTTTCAGAAGAATACTTATAGCTTGCAGTTTGGTGTCGGTTATCCTTTCTGATAAATTACTTTCCAATACAGAATTTACTGAAGATATTTCCAAGTATCTCCTCCGTATTGATCTCTCCCACAATTTCACCAAGGTGAAACAAAGCATCCCTGATATCCTGAGTCAGAAGATCAGTTGGAATTGAATTATCCATTCCATCTTCAACACGATTAAGTGCTTCTAATGCAAGCAAAAGAGCCTGATGGTGTCTTACATTTGACACAAGAAGGTCATCGGAACCGGAAAAAGTGAGATTCTGACCAGAAACAAGTGCTTTTTTAAGCTCTTTAAGACCTTTGTCAGATTTTGCAGATATTCCCATTACTACGTATGGGTTAAGGCCGGATTCAAGGGATAAGCTGCGTGCAACCGAACATAAACGGTCCATTTCTGCTTTACCTCCTTCAATTGAATCGGTTTTATTGACAAGAATAAAGAGAATCTGGTCAGAAAAAGCCGGACTATCTGCAATCTTCATAATGCTCTCCCTAAATGAGTCCTCCTTTTCAGAGTCAAGCATCAACATTACCACAGATGCTTTTCTTATCTTTTCATATGTTCTCTCAATACCAATTAGCTCTATAGTCTCATCGGTCTTTCTTATACCGGCGGTGTCAATAAACCTGAATGCAGTTCCGTCAATATTCACAACATCTTCAATAAAGTCCCTGGTAGTACCATGAATATCTGAAACAATTGCCCTCTCTTCGCCTAAAATTGAGTTCAAAAGAGTACTTTTTCCGGTATTTGTTGCACCTACAATAGCCACAGGTACACCATTTTTAATTACATTACCTAATTTAAAAGAATCGATAAGTGTCTCAATATGTGTTCTGACTCCGTCAAGCATGATTCTAAGCCTTGTTCTGTCTGCAAACTCAACATCTTCTTCACTGAAATCGAGTTCCAGTTCCATCAGGGATACCAGATTAAGCAATTCGCTCCTCATTTCGGAAAGTTTCCTGGAAAATCCACCCTTCATCTGTTGCATTGCAATTCTGTGAGCAGCGGAAGTTTCAGATGAGATGAGATCTGCAACCGCCTCTGCCTGTGCAAGGTCCATCTTTCCATTGAGAAATGCCCTCATTGAAAATTCACCTGGGGCAGCCTGCCTTGCTCCTGAAGCAAACAAAAGCATAAGAATCTCTTTCTGAATGTAAGTAGATCCGTGACAAAAAATTTCAGCTGAATCTTCTCCGGTATAAGAAGCCGGTGAATTAAACAGTGCAACCAGTACTTCGTCAATTAAGGAATCGCCTTTTTTAATTGTACCTAAGCGCATGGTACGGCTTTTCCCGGCCATCAGAGAGGGACCGCTCAGAGGTGTGAATATGCTGTCAACAATGGAAATAGCTTTTGACCCACTAACTCTTATTACAGAGATAGCAGATGAAATACCCGGTGTTGCAAGTGCGCAAACAGTATCATTTTTATCGTCCATATGTCTCATAATCTCTCTCTTTTTCTGTTAATTACTTTCAATGCCTCTCTTTTGCTCAAATTACTCATTTCATTTTTGCTTACAAAATCTTCAACCCATCCGGCATCTGTTTTCGAATACTCTCTTAAAGCCCATCCTATAGCTTTGTTAATAAAGAATTCATTTGTCTTACTGTTCTGAAGTATTGCTTTGGTTAAAACCTCCAAATTAGTATCTTTCTTATATTTAAGCTGAAATATGATTGAAATTCTCACAAGCCACTTTTCGTCAGATGTCATCCATGGAACAATGTATCTCTCAATAAGACCGGGGTATTTTTTGCATACAAAGCCTACAACAGGTGCAATTGAATCAATGCTGTCCCACCATGGTTTCACAAGTGCAATTTTCTCAAACCATCCAAAATCTTTTTCAAGTATATCATCTCTTCGCCTGAATAAGTATTCGCAGGCAAGGTAAGCAAATTCACGTTCATCTTTCTGAAAGCAGTCCAGCACAAAAAACCAGTCTACCGGAGCGGTTTTATCCAGACTTCTGAAGAAAGGTCCGGATAGTTCCCTTCTTCTTACAGAACCAATACCCAGGTAAGAAAACTGACTTCTCATATAGGCAGACATCTCTCTGCCTCTCTGAAGGTCTGCATTTTCATGAAACAGAGCAAAGATGTCCATATTTCAGGTCTTTTAACAAAGTAAATTTAATTTTTTATCAACTCAAGAAGAGCAACATTCTCCAGATGATGTGTATGCGGGAACATATCAACCGGCTGAATTGCAACTACCTTATAGAACTCTTTCATAAGGGAAATGTCTCTTGCCTGAGTAGCCGGATTACAACTCACATACACTATTTTAGATGGCCTTGCCTCAATAATTACTTTAGCAACATCGGGATGAATTCCGGCTCTTGGAGGATCGAGTATTATAACATCAGGTTTGCCGTTTTCTGCGATAAAACCAGAGGAGAGTACATCTTTCATGTCTCCGGCATAAAACGAACAGTTCTCAATCTTGTTCATCTCTGCATTTGAAAACGCATCCTCGATAGCTTCCGGAACATACTCTACTCCAATTACTTTTTTGGCATTTCCTGCAAGAAAAAGTGCAATAGTACCGGTACCTGTATAAAGATCATAAACGATCTCTTCACCTGTAAGTGAAGCATAGTCTCTTACAATTGAGTAGAGTTTGTATGCCTGGTGAGAATTGGTCTGATAAAAAGATTTCGGACCTATTCTGAAACTTAACTCCTCCATCTTTTCGTATATGGCATCAGCTCCGTAGCAGTTAAGAACAGGCAAGTCAGAGATTGTATCATTTCGCTTTCCGTTGATTACATAATTAAGTGATTTAATTACAGGAAATGTTTCGGTAAGAGATGACATTAATTTGTCAATCTTTTCTTTATCATTATATGCAAAGACCACAATAACCATGGTCTCGGCAGTTGAAGTGGTTCTTATAATAAGTGTTCTGAGGAAGCCGCTTTGCTCTCGCAGGTCAAAGAAATCATATTTGTGTTCGAGGGCAAACTTCCTGATAAAATTCCTTATTTCATTTGAGGGATCATCCTGAAGGTAGCACTTATGAATATCCAGAACCTTGTCAAACATTCCCGAAATATGAAATCCCAGACCCTGTCTTTCTTCAGCGGGGATATCACCGGCTTCGGAAAGTGACTCTATCCATCTTTTATTGGAAAATGTGAATTCTAGTTTGTTCCGGTAATATGTTGTCCTTTCTGAACCCAAAATTGGAGAAATTTCCGGCAAATCCAGGGAACCAATCCTGCTAAGCTGATCTTCTACCTGCTGCTGCTTGAACTTAAGCTGCATAGAGTAGGGAAGAGGCTGCCATTTGCATCCTCCGCAGGTACCATAATATGAGCAAAATGGCTCAATTCGGTCAGGGGAGGGGGTTGTAATCTGTTTTACAACACCTTCCATCCACCCGCTCTTCTTTCTGTGAACCTCTACATCCACGATATCACCGGGAATTGCAAAGGGAACGAACAAAACTTTGCCGTTAATTTTTGCAATTGCTTTACCTTCAGCTGCAATAGACTCAATAACAACGCCATGCAGAATTTCTCTCTCTTTTCTTCTCATTTGTTTCATAATTCAGCTGCGAAATTAGCTTTTTTCCTCCTAATGAATGATTCTGTCTCCCTTTTTTCTTAAATTCGCACTGGTATCACCAATAAATTTTTGGTTATGAAAACACTATCCAGACTTCTAGTTTTAGTGTTGATGCTAAGCATCAACACTCTGGTAGCTCAGGAGTTCTACTCGGTTTCGGGCAGGGTACAGGATGCCTCAAACAGAAAGAATTTAAGCTACGCAAGTATCCAGTTATTATCTACCAGCATAAGCAATGTTTCAAACTCCGACGGTTATTTTGTCCTTAAGGTTCCAAAACATATAACAGCAGATACAATTTTAGTCTCTTACCTGGGATACAGAACCCAGAAAATTGCAATAACTCCGAAATTAAATCAGGAGATCTCTGTTAAACTCTCTCCGTCAGAAATTAACCTTAAACCAATAACCATTCGGCCACAGGATGCAGATCTGCTGATAAAACTAGCAATCAGCAGAATTGACAACAATTATCCTGTTGACCCAAAGCAAATGACAGCCTTTTACAGAGAAATGATCAAGAAGGGCAGTAGTTATGTTTCTATAAACGAGGCCGTTTTGGATATTAATAAGGCTCCTTATTCGGGTTACAGGGCAGATCAGCTTGGGATCTACAAAGCCAGAGGAAACTATGACGAAAATCGAGTTGACACACTTATGGTTAAATTTCAGGGCGGACCAAACTCTGCAATTGAAATTGATGTTGCTAAGGATCCGTTTCTTGGCGTCGATCCCTTTACAATGGATCAGATTTACAGGTTCTCATTCGGCCCTCCTGTAACTATTGGAGACAAATTCTTTTATGTGATTGAATTCAATGAAAAAGAGGGACTTGAAGAGATTTATTTCCGTGGCAGGGTATATATTGAGTCTGAATCTATGGCAATTGCCAGAATTGAATTTAACATGAATGTAGAGGGCCGGGAGAATGCAAACAGCTATTTTGTCAAGAAAAAACCGGCCAATCTCAAAATGGATGTGATTTCTGCCTCATATCTGGTAAATTATAAGGAACTAAAAGGTATCTGGTATTTTGATTATTCCCGGACAGAAGTGAAATTTCAGGCTAAATGGGATAAAAAATGGTTTAAAAATAATTATACAGTTTATTCAGAACTTGCTACAACCGACATTTCTGACAGACAAAGGAAAATTGAAACAGAAAACAGAATCCGTCCAAAGGATATTATATCAAACAAGGTTAAAGATTTTACAGATGATAATTTCTGGGGAGGGTACAATATAATCGAACCTGACGAGTCTATAGAGAACGTTATTTCACGTATAGTCAAGCAGTTAAAGAAACGAAACCAGGAGTAATTGCAATAGACAAGGAAAAGACATTATAACAAGACAATTTATATTATGTTAAATAGCACAGAAGAGCAAGAAAGAGGCACCCCCGTTCCTCCGCTTCCGGAAAGGCTCAGACCCCGTACACTTGATGAATATGTCGGACAGGAACATCTTGTTGGAAAGGATTCAGTATTGAGGAAAATGATTGAGAGCGGAAATATCTCCTCTTTTATTCTCTGGGGTCCTCCCGGTGTTGGCAAAACAACACTTGCAAAAATAATTTCAAACCAGCTCGACAGACCATTTTATATTCTCTCTGCAGTAAGTTCGGGTGTTAAGGATGTTCGTGAGGTTATTGAAAAATCAAGATCAAGGTCAATTTTTTCCAAAGGAAGGCCCATTCTCTTTATTGATGAGATTCACCGATTCAGCAAATCTCAGCAGGATGCCCTTCTGGGTGCCGTAGAAGATGGTACCATCGTTCTTATAGGTGCTACCACAGAAAACCCCTCTTTTGAAGTAATTACTCCTCTCCTCTCCCGCTGTCAGGTTTATATCCTTAAATCACTTGATATTGAGGATCTTGACAAGCTAACTCAAAGAGCTGTAAAAGAGGATTCTGTACTCAGCAAAAGAGATATTGAAATTTCAGAAAATGAAGCATTATTCAGATTTTCCGGTGGAGATGCAAGAAAATTACTGAATATTATTGAGTTAATTGTATCTGCTCATCTTCCGGGTGAGAAAATCTTAATTGACAATAAAACTGTAACTGAAAAGCTTCAGGAGAATATTGCAATCTACGACAAGAATGGCGAACAGCACTATGATATTATATCGGCATTCATTAAAAGCATAAGAGGATCAGACCCCAACGGAGCAGTTTACTGGCTTGCCAGAATGATTGCTGGTGGCGAGGATCCTCTCTTTATAGCCAGGCGAATGGTCATTCTTGCATCTGAGGATATCGGTCTGGCAAATCCCAATGCTCTTTTGCTTGCAAACTCTTGTTTTGATTCCGTTCACAAAATTGGCAATCCTGAATCCAGAATAATATTGTCTCAGGTTGCTGTTTACCTTGCAACATCACCTAAAAGCAACGCATCATACATGGCAATTGATGACGCGATTGCAGAGGTTGAAAAAAGCGGCAACCTCCCTGTTCCGCTTCATCTGAGAAATGCTCCAACAAAACTCATGAAAAGCCTGGGCTACGGAAAGGAGTACAAATATGCCCACTCCTTTGAAGGAAATTTCACGGATCTCGAATTTTTGCCGGACAAGTTATCGGGGACAAAATTTTATAACCCCGGTAACAATGCAAAAGAGAGCGAGATAAGGCGCTACATCGCCAAACTATGGAAAAAGTACAATTATTAAATAGTTTTTTTAACTATTTTTGCAGCTCGATTGTTACCTGTCAATGGTAATCAATAATTATAAATTGTAATATTATGATAGTTCACAGTGATTTCACAAAACGTTACGAGAAGATCCCGGTAGACATATACGAGGACTCATCTGCGGCCTCTGCGATTGTTGCGGAAAGCATTTCGGAGTTAATCAGAGCAAAATCCCGCAAAGGACAAAATTGTATTATAGGTGTAAGTGCCTCATCTTCTGCGATACAGGTTTATGAAGAACTTGTTGCAATTCATCAGAGGAAAGAATTGTCATTCAAAAATGTTCATCTCTTCTCTGTAGACGAATACTGGCCACTGAACAAGAATGAACTTCAGAGCCATTACCGGTTCCTGAAGGAGTATCTTATAGATTTTATAGACATCCCTGCAGAAAACATCCATTTTCTTGACGGTGAGGTTGCTAAAGAGAAAATTCACGACTATTGCGTTGAATACGAAAACAAAATAGTGAAGCTTGGCGGAATTGATGCACTTATTATCGGAGGAATGGGCTTTAACGAGCCAGGATCTGCCTACAACTCACGCACAAGACTCATTACCCTCAACTACTCTTCACGAGTATCTTCAGCATCTGAGTTTTTTGGTGTTGAATATGTTCCTTTCCACGCTCTGACAATGGGTATTGAGACAATCCTCTCGGCAAAGAAGATATTCTTCCTTGCCTGGGGAGAAGGAAAGGCATCTTCAATTGCCAAGATGGTAGAGGGCCATATTAACGAGCAGACCCCTATCTCCTATCTCCAGCAACATGACAACCTGGAAGTAATTATTGATTATGCTGCAGCAGCTGAGCTTACAAGAGTAAAAACCCCATGGTTAACCGGCACTGTTGAATGGAATGATTTCATGATTCGCAAGTCTGTTTTCTGGCTTTGCAAAAAACTGGACAAACCCATACTGAAGCTTACAGACAGAGACTATAATGATAATGGTATGAGTGACCTGGTTACTGAAAAAGGACCGGCGAGCAAAATCAACATTAAAGTTTTCAATGACCTGCAACATACAATCTCCGGATGGCCGGGCGGAAAACCGAATTCTGATGACTCTACCCGTCCCGAAAGAGCAAAGCCTTTCCCAAAAAAGGTTATCATATTCAGTCCTCACCCGGATGATGATGTTATCTCTATGGGCGGAACAATGGCAAGGCTTTCTGAGCACGGCCACGAAGTTCACATTGCATATCAGGTATCTGGCAATATTGCAGTATTTGATCATGATGCAATCAGGTTCCTTGACTTTTTGAGAGATAGTTCGAAAATCTTTGAACTTGATATGTCAAAAAGCGAAAATATTTATGCTACGGCACAAAAGGAGCTCAGCACAAAGCATCCGGGAGAGCCGGACACTCCAAGCATCAGGGCTGTCAAGGCTGCAATCAGACGCGGAGAGGCAAAAGCTGCCTGTCGTTATCTGAAGATTCCTGAAAACAGGGTACACTTCCTTGATTTGCCTTTCTACGAGACAGGCGGAGTAAAGAAAAAACCAATCAGCAAAGCAGATATTGAGATTGTTAAAGAACTTCTTCAGAAAGTTAAACCTCATCAGGTTTACGCTGCAGGTGACCTGAGCGACCCTCATGGCACACACAGAGTTTGCCTTCAGGCAATATTTGCTGCTCTTGAGGAGCTTAAGGAGGAAAAATGGATTAAGGACTGCAGAGTCTGGCTGTACAGAGGTGCATGGCAAGAGTGGGATGTTGCCGATTCAAACATGGCAGTTCCGTTGAGTCCGGAAGAGGTTATCATTAAACGTGAAGCTATCTTTAAACACCAGTCTCAGAAAGACAGACCGCTCTTCCCGGGTTCTGACAAGCGGGAATTCTGGCAGCGTGCAGAGGAGAGAAATCACAATACAGCTGTTCTTTTTGACAAGCTTGGAATGGCAGAGTATCAGGCAATAGAGTTATTTGTAAGATACGATATCTAGTATTCTGTTCTTAGATTTTATAAATTTAAAGAGTTCTCTTTCAAAGGGAACTCTTTTTTTTTGTTCAGATATTTGAATAACCCACTTCTGAAATTCTGCTGCTCAACAAAATGACATATTGTTTGTTTTAAGTAATAAATCAACAAAACAATCAAGATGTTCAACGAATATAATCCAATAGATAAGAAGGTGTTTCAGGTTATTGACGACAAAGGAAAGGTCGTAAATAAAGCGATGATGCCTTCAATTTCAGATGAAAAACTGATTAAGGCATACAAGGATATGCTTTTTGCAAGAACAGCAGATTTACAGATTGTCTCATATCAGCGCCAGGGCAGAATCTATACC
>Ga0366819_10307_pt1 | contig 20321 bp, 22 predicted proteins | sample TotcelFGM3001N15_FD_207091 | JGI IMG/M metagenome (GOLD analysis project Ga0366819, IMG submission 207091) | Enriched cells from coal bed in the Powder River Basin, Montana, United States - Total cells FGM rep3 HSBNCT.FGM.300.1.N15 ... | reverse complement strand
GGTCTGGTTTTGGGGCATCATCTGCGGCACGGCGGCGGGCGTGGGGATGCCGCGGCTCTGGTCCATGTATCCGCCCACGCTCATGCCCATGGTGCGCTCCTCGTCCCCGGGCATGTCAAAGCTCATGTCCTCGTAGGATGGAGCGGGGTAATCTTGCCGTACCAGCGGCGTTGGGTGGTAGTTGCCGGCATAGCCGCCGCGCGGTTCGCTGCTGCCCATGGAGCGCGTCCAATCCCTGTCCATGCCGAAGCTCTTGCCCTTGGAAGGTTCCTTCTGCGGAAAGGGTGTTTTCTCAAAGCCGGTGGCGATCACGGTGATGCGCACCTCATCGTCCAAAGCGTCGTCAATGCCAGCGCCAAAGATGATGTTGGCATCCGGATCGGCGGCCTGCATGACGAGGTTTGCTGCCTCGTTGATGTCGATGATGCTCATGTCCTCGCCGCCGGTGATGTTGATGAGCACCGCGCGTGCGCCGTCGATGTTGGTTTCCAACAGCGGGCTGGAAATGGCGTTCTTGGCGGCCTCCACCATGCGGTTTTCGCCCTTGCCGCTGCCGATACCCATGTGCGCCAGGCCGCCGGACTCCATCACGGTCTTAACGTCAGCAAAGTCAAGGTTGATGAGCGCGGGCACGGCAATCAGGTCGCTGATGCCCTGTATGCCCTGCCGCAGCACGTCGTCCGCGATGCGGAAAGCTTCCAGCATCGTGGTGCCCTTGGTGACCACCTGAAGCAGGCGGTCATTGGGGATCACCACAAGGGTATCCACGCGCTGCTTTAAATCGATTACGCCCATTTCGGCGTTCTTCATGCGCTGCTTGCCCTCAAACTGAAAGGGCTTGGTAACCACCGCGATGGTCAGGCAGTTTAAATCGCGGGCGATTTCCGCCACGATGGGGGCCGCGCCCGTGCCTGTGCCGCCGCCCATACCGGCGGTCACAAAAACCAGATCGGCACCCTTGATGGCCTGCGCGATCTCCTCACGGCTTTCCTCGGCGGCGCGGCGGCCGATATCCGGCACCGCGCCCGCACCAAGGCCCTTGGTCAGCTTTTCGCCGATCTGGATGGTCAGGCTGGCTTTGCTCATGGACAGCGCCTGACGGTCTGTATTGATGGCGATAAACTCTACGCCCTTGAGGCCCGCGTCTACCATGCGGTTGACCGCGTTATTGCCCGCGCCGCCGCAACCGATCACCTTGATGGTCGCAAAGCTTTGCTGGTCTTCGATCTGGAATTCTAGCACAATGCTTCCCCCTAGTCTTGCTTAGCGTTTGACTGCGCCTGCCGCCACGGCTCAACTGCCAATCAGGCTTTTGAAGAAATCCTTGATGCCGCCTGCCACGCCGCCCGAAGGCACATTGCGCGATTCGATGGTGTCAATGATCAGATCCATCAGGCCCATGCTGCTGGCATAGATGGGGCTGGACAGCTTGATGGTGCGCTTGACCGTCTCGCGCACGGGTTTGTCCAGCTTGCTGGCAAGGTAGTCGCGCCCGCCGCGGTTCAGGCTCAGGCCGCCGCCGGTCAAGTAAATGGCGCTCCAGTTGCCAAGCTTCACGCCGCTTTCTGTAATGCACTCCTTGATGAGCTCAGCAATCTCGTCCACGCGGGGCTCCAGCACAGCCGCCACCTGATCCTGCGCGAAGGTTTCGGTCTTGAGGCCGTCGCCGCTGGATACGCTGTAGTTCTGCGTTATGGTGGAGATGCCGTATACATAGTCGCGCTTGATCTGCTCGGCGGCCAGCAGCGGGATCGAAAGCCCCTCCGCGATATCCGCGGAGATATGCCCGCCGCCCACAGGCAGTGTTTTCTGAAAGATAACCGCGTCGCCCTCTACAGCCATCACATCGGTGCAAAGGTAGCCGATGTCAATGAGAATGGCCGTGCGGTCGCGATCTTCCTCAAGCAGGTAAAGCATCGCCTCGCCCGTGGAGCTGGAAAAAAAGCCGCTCACGGTGATGTTCATGTCCCGAAGGCGCGCCATCACGTCGTCCAGAAAGAACGTATCGGCCACCACAAACGACACGAGCGCTTTGAGCTCTGTGCCCTTCATGCCAACGGGTTCCAGCGTTTTCTTGCCGCCATCTACCATGAACCACGCGGGGCTGCGGTGCACCACCACGCCGCGCACGGGTGAAAGTTGCTTGTCCGCGCTCGCGAAAATCTTTTCAACATGGCGGGGCGTCACACGCGGATCCGCGCCTTGGATGGTAACCGAGGTTTCCACCGCATATACACGGGTAAACTCGCCCGGTACCCCGACATTGATTTCACGGATTTTACGTTTGGCCTGCAACTCCGCTTCGGCGACAGACTTGCCGATGGCTTCATTGAGCAGCAACGCGTTGTTCCACTCGCCTTCCAGATAGCCGTCGTAGAGCGAGATGCCCGCGCCGATGATATCACAACGCTGCGTGCCGCTGGTTTCCGCCACGAGCGTCACGATTTTGCTGGTGCCAAAGTCGATGGCTGCAATCGTTGATTTCATAGTAAAACATACCCCTGTTCCTAAGGAATCAACCGCGAGCCATGCTGGCCCGCGCCCGTGGGCGGTGTGCACATACCACAGAATGACGGATGGCAACGCAGACCCAAAGTACCATCATTTATTGTAACCTTTTTATGCACAATTCGCAAGAGCGCAGGCCGCTTTTGCTATTCTTTTTTTACGTTTTCCATACACAAGCAACATGATTTCCATACTCTTATCCATCAAAACGATATCGCACGCGCCTCCCTTCCCCCTTGTGCGCAGAGCATAGCACAGCGCAGCCTATTTCACCAGCACAAAATTGTAACAATTCTGTCATACGCAGCGCAAAGGCAGGCATGAGCGACCTCAAGCACGACATCGCGCGACGCGCTCCGCCTGCGCCGCACAACTGCCGAACCCATCCAAAGGGCAGGGATACTCAGGCGACGTCCGGCGCGCGAAAATAATCCGCCGCCAGCAGGCAGACGGGCAGAAAGTACAGACACCAGCCGATGAGCATGAATACGCCCGCCTGCGAAGCGCCCGCGTTTTCCGCGGTGAAAACGGGGAACATCGGCATGACAAAGCAAAGCGGGAAAAACACGCCGTGCACCCAGAGCAACCACCGCAGTGCTATTGCACGCATGTTGACCGGCCTGATGACAAACCCGGCGAAGAATGTCGAAAGCCCCATGAAGCCGTAGCCAAGCAAGTCGTAATTGAAAAAGAGACTGCCCGTATGGCCATAATTAATAAGGGCGAGCGCCTCTTCGCTTAAAGAGGGATTCATGCGCACGGTGGTGCACATGGCATAGTATACCAGCAGCACCAGCACTGCATACACCGTGCCGAAAGCCACGGCTGCGACGCTCACGCCGCTACGCTGCGCATTTTGGTTGGCGCCCGCCAGCGCGGCCAGCCACGTCACATGACCGATGGCGATAAACATGCTGGACAGGCAACTGACAAACATCAGATCAGCCCAGAAACCCGCCAGCAGCGAGAGGCCAAATACAAGCACCCCGGCACCGGATACAAGCGCGCCTGTCTGCCCCAATTTCCTGTTCATGGCTACTTCCTCCAATCCCGCCGTAAGGCAGGTAAATGACACGCACAGAGTATACCATCTCCACGATGCAGGAGCAACGCCTCGTCGCATGCAAGTCCTGTGTTGGGGCAGGCTTCATACGACCTGAAATCCTTCATGCGTCATCGATCGCGAGCGGTTGTTTTCGATGACGAGTCGCGGAGTCGTAGGCTAGCGGTGTTATGTGGTGCTTTTTCGACGAGATCAGGGGTCAAAACGCTCGCGATCCGGAAGTGTAGATGTTTTGCAGCAGTTTTACTACCTAACGGCAAAACTTGTTCACATAGGCATTGACGCATTTTTCGATCACTTTTTGCGCTTCCGCCGCGCCGCGCACCTCATCCACCACGGTTTCTTTGCCTTCCAGGTTCTTGTATACCGTAAAGAAGTGCGACATTTCCGAGAAGATGTGCGTGGGTAACTCGCTCACGTCGTGGTAGCCGTTATACGTGGGGTCCTGAAACGGGATTGCGATGATCTTCTCGTCCAGGTTTCCCTGATCAAGCATCGTGAGCACCCCGATGGGAAAGCAGCGCACGAGGCTCAGCGGTTGAATGACCTCGCTGCACAGAATCAGCACATCCAGCGGATCGTTATCATCGGCATAGGTGCGCGGAATCAGCCCGTAATTGCTGGGGTAATGTGTGGAGGTGTACAGGATGCGATCGAGAATCAGCAAGCCCGTCTGCTTGTCCAGCTCATACTTCTTCTTGCTGCCCTTTTCGATTTCCACCACGGCGATGAAGTCGGTCGGCGTGATGCGCGCGGGCGAGATGTCATGCCAGATGTTGCTCATGCAAGGCCTCCTCTACAAGTTCGCCACCATAGTAACAAGCAGTGACTTAAATGTAAAGAGCCGTATGATGGTTTAATAAATACCATGCAAATCCTTCATGATATGTCGCGCGCGTACGTTTTTGGTTAAAAGGGAGGAGCGTCAGGCTGCGACGTAGCGGGGCACATTAAACCTTCGCAACAAAGTCAGGGGCCGATAATGCCGCAAGATAGTAGTGTTAAGGTTTAAAATCGGTTCACACAAAAAAGCAGCGATACCGCTGCCTGTGTTTTTCGTCCGTATCATGGGCCGTGTTGCCATCGCAAACCTCGAACGGCTACTTGCGTACGCCCTTACAGCGTTTCCGGATCGATGATGCCCGCGATGGACAGATCCGCAGGCGGCGGCAGTTGCTTGCTCAGCAGCAGCGCCGCTTCCGCGCGCCCGATCATATATACCGTATCGCCAACGCCTGCCTGCCGCGTGCCGTCGCAGGCGATCACCAGCCCTTTTTCCTGTCCGTTCACCAGCTGGCGCACTACCATGAGCTTGTACCCCGTCAGCGACGGCGCTTTGACCGTGCAAACCACTGTGCCTACCACGCGCCCGATGTTCAAACCGCCGCCCCCTTTCAGTGGCAATGGGTCGTTTTACCCTGACAGGTGAACGAATCCACCACGCCGCAGATGGTCACGCTGGCAATAAGCGCACTGTCGTCTAACACCATCTGCGCCGCACCGCCGTCGTTGTTCACCAGCACAATATCGCCCACGCCCGCGTGCGCCGCGTCAAGCGCTACCAGCTCTTCCCCCACCTCGTTCATAGCGAGGTCCAGGTGGCGCACCTTGAGCAGCTTCATGCCGCCGTACTTCTCATATTTCACGGTGGAAACCACCGTGCCCGTAACGCGCCCCAGCTTCATAGGCCGCGCTCCGCAAGCGCCTTGTCGTACTTGCGCAAGCCCAGCACATCCACATAATCCACGATGCCCACAATGGCGCTGTCCACGGGCTTGCCGGTGGTTTGCTCCGTCTGGCGGCTGCTGCTGCCGCCAGCCCACATCACAATTTCGCCTTCGCCCGCACCCACTGTGTCCACGGTCACAAACGGCGCGCCCTTCTCCTGCATGGTATCCATATCGATGGGCACGGCCACCAGCAGCTTGAGACCGTTAAGCCGTTCGGACTTGCGGGTGCTCACGATGGAGCCGATCACCCTTGCCAGCTGCATGCGTCCGCCTCCTTCGCCTTGTCGTATGTGCGCGTGCCCCGCAGCGTCACCGTGTCTAAAATGCCGTAGATGGTATAGTCTGACGCGAACACCTTGGACGTGTCCGATTGGCGCGCGGAGCTGCCGTAGGCGCAAAACACAAGATCGCCCTCGCCAGCGCCCACATCGTCTACGCAGATCACGTAATCATCCGCCATGGCAAGGGTATCCAGCGCCACCGGCTGCACGATCAGCATCTTCGCGCCCAGCAGCGAAGGCACCTTGCCGGAACTGACCACGTTGCCCGTCACCCGCCCGACCAGCATATATACCCCCTCCTTTTCACGGCGTTGTTGCTTCTGTACCTCTATTCTTCCGGCTTGCGGATGGTGCTGCCGCGCACCACCAGCCTGCCCGACACCCGCATATGCATACTGGGCCAGTTTGGGTACTTAATGCGCTTGCGCAGCACATCCACCGCCAGCGTGCCCAGCGCAGAGCGCGAAATGCGCATGGTGGTGAGCGCAGGCATCGTCATGGCGGCAAAGGGGATGTCGTCAACACCGATGATAGAAATATCCTCCGGTATGCGGTAGCCCGCCTCGCGGATGGCTTTCATCACGCCGATGGCAACGGTGTCGTTGTCTGCCACGGCCGCGCCGTGGGGCAGAAACTCCCCTTCCTCCAGCATCCGCTTCATGTCGCGGTATGCGCCGTTAAGCGTAGGCATGATGAGCGTCGGCTTTGGGATGGGCAGCCCGAGCTGCTCCATCTGCCGCGTATAGCCCAAGTAGCGTTCGTCGCAATTGTGCACCGGCAGACTGAAGCGCAGGTAGCCGATATCACGGTAGCCCAGGCTGTAGAGGTAGCGCACCGCCTCAGCGCTGACGGCTTCATTGTCCATGAGCACGCTGTCCACATGCACGTCGTTCATGCTGTTGTCCATCACGATGGTCGGCACGGTCAGCAGATCAAGCACTCTGTAGTCGCTCTCGCTCAGTTCTGTGCCCATAATGATCACGCCGTCCGGCGGGGTTAGCATCATCTCGCGCAGGGTTTCGGCGGCGGTAGCCACCTCGCAGTTGACCATCGCCAGATCGTACCCGTAGTGGCGGCACTCGCTCTCAATCTGGTCGATGATGGAGGCGATGAAGCCCTGGTTCTCCTCCAGCGCGATGCCGTGAGCGCGAAACTTGATCACGCACAGGCGGAAACGCTTGGGTTTGCCGGTCGTGCGCTTCTGGCCGGGCACGGTGTAGTTGTTCTCCTCGATTACAGCCTGCACACGGCGGCGGGTTTCCTCGCTCACGCCCTTTTTGTTGTTGATGACCAGCGAAACCGCTGCCGGAGAAACCCCTGCCAGGTTGGCAATTTCCCTGATCGTCATAAACGTAAACCGTCCTATCTCAACAAGGTTTGGGCGAAGCCGTCCATGAGCAGCGCCGCTACGGCTGCGCCGGGGTCCAGGTATGCCCTCGACTGCTCGCCGCGAATGGCCATGCGGCCATGTTTAGCCAGCATCCCCTCCGTGGCGAGGAATGCATCGTTTGCGGCTTTTGCGGCCATCGGCGCGGCGGCTTCCATGTCCGGCGCGCCCCGCTCCAGCGCTTGCACGGCGGGGTAGAGCCCGTCCAGAAAGGTCTTCTCACCCACCTGCGCCTTGCCGCGCGCCTGTACCCCGTCAAAGTAGGCACGGAAGAATGTGGGCCACGCGTAGCCGTCCATGTTTTCGACGCCTCGCAACGCTTTTCCTGCATTCATCAGGCCGCTGGCCATGAGCGTGCCCATGGTGGAGGGCACGGCGTTGCCCATGGCTTTGCCCGCCGCGTAGGCAAGCTTGCCCAGGTCGGTTTCGGGGCTGTCCTTGACGGCCTCATGCGCAGCGCCAAAACCGTCGGTCATGGTCAGGCCCAGGTCGCTGTCACCCACCAGTCCGTCCAGCTCAATCAGGCGCTGTTTGTTGGCCGCCATAATGCTGGCCCAGTTGCGCAGCAGGGTTTTCAGATCCGCCATGCGTATGCCCTCCCTTACAGTGCGAACTGTTTGAAAAACGGCGTATCTGCGGTCGCGGAGAGAAACGTCTTGAGCTCGTCATCCAGTTTCAACAGCGATATGGAGGCCCCCGCCATCTCCATGGAGGTAGCAAACTCGCCCACATACGCGTGGAACACCTTGATGCCTTTGGCGACCAGCGTTTCATTCACGCGGCGGAACATCACATACAGCTCTTCCAGCGGGGTCGCGCCAAGGCCATTGATCAGCACGGCCACCTCGTCGCCTGCCGCGTAGGGGATATCGTTGATCACAGGGGCGAGCATCTCGTCCACGATTTCATCGGCGGGTTGCAGCTTGCCGCGGCGCACGCCCGGCTCGCCGTGGATGCCCATGCCGATTTCCATCTCGTCCGCACCGATGTCAAAACTGGGGCGGCCCACACGCGGCACCGTACAGCTGGACAGCGCCACGCCCATGGTGCGCACGTTTTTGCACACCTTGTCGGCCACGCGTTTCACCCCGTCCAGATCAAGCCCGGCGGAAGCCGCTGCGCCCGCGCACTTGAACACAAAGTAGATACCGGCCACGCCGCGGCGCTTGTTGGCTTCGCCCGGGGCGGCGGCGGGGCCCGCCACATCCTCGCCCGCAACGCAGCTTTCCACGCGGATGCTTTCCTCAAAATCCGCCATTTCGGCGGCGCTGTCGAAGTTGAAGATATCGCCGTTGTAGTTGCCGTAGATGTACAAAACACCCTTGCCCTGGTCAATGTGCTTGGTCACGGCCAGCATCTGCTCCGCACTGGGGGACTGGAACACATCGCCGATGGCACAGCCGTCCAGCATCCCCTCGCCCACAAAACCCAAAAACAGCGGCAGGTGGCCGGAGCCGCCGCCGGTGGCAAGGCCCACCTTGCCAGCGTGGGTGCGCGCGTTCACCAGGCAGTGCAGGTCGCCGTTGACAAAGGCAAGCTCCTTGGGGTGGGCTGCATAGATACCTTCCAGCATCTCAGGCACAAAGCGTTCGGCGGTGTTGATGATCTTTTTCATCGGTTACAGTCCTTTCTTGGGGGCGCTTCCAACTCGCCCGCACAATGCTGCGGCGGCTCGGTAGAACCGCCGCAGCGCCATGCGGGGTACAAAAGGCGCGGCGGGCCTCGTCGATGGCGGAGAATACGCATATGCGCAGGCCGGAAAGCCATCCGGCGGAGACGCGCGCTTGGCGCGCACGCTGAAGCGAACGCGTGTCTGCGGCTCCGCCCGCATAGCCGGGCGCGGGCGGAGCCGGATGCGCGTTACAGCACGCCTTTTTTGAGAATGATACAGGCATACAGCGAGCGCTCGCCCGTGGCCACGGTGGCATACGCCTTGCGCGCGCGGTCATAGAAGGCAAACCGTTCGATGTGGCCAACCGCAGCGCCGGGCTGATGCTTTTCCACCGTGGCGGTAAACGCTTGCCATACGGGCGGGTCGCCGTCCATTGTGCCGGGCACCACCTGCATGAGCGTCACGGGGGCATCCACAAACGTATCCAGCGGCAGCAGGTTCAGGATGGCGTCCAGCAGTTCCACGCCGCCGTGGCCGTCCGCGCGCACGCAGCGCTGCCCCATGCTCTGCGCCGGAAAATTGGCGTCGCCGATCACAATCTCGTCGCCGTGGCCCATCTCAGCCAGTATTTTCAGGAGTTCCGGGGTCAGCAAAGGCGATATGCCCTTGAGCATACGTACTCCTCCTTACAGCTTGGGCAGAATGGCTTCGACATCGTCATGCGGGCGGGGAATCACATGCACGCTCACCAGCTCGCCCACTCGCTTGGCTGCCGCGCCGCCTGCCTCCACCGCCGCCTTGACCGCTCCCACATCGCCGCGCACCATCACCGTTACTAGCCCGCCGCCCACGTGTACTTTGCCGATCAGGTGAACGTTGGCCGCCTTAACCATCGCGTCCGCCGCCTCGATGGACCCTACGAGGCCCTTGGTTTCAATCATGCCCAGTGCTTGCTTTTCCATGTTATTATCTCCTTTCAAGGCGGGTTACGCCTTGGCCTTGGGGGTTTTGGGCGCTGCGGGTTCCGCGTCCGCGCCGGGCAGCACGGCCTCCACGTCGCCATGCGGGCGGGGGATCACATGCACGCTGATGAGCTCGCCCACACGCTTGGCCGCCGCGCCGCCAGCCTCTACCGCGGCCTTGACCGCGCCCACGTCACCGCGCACCATCACCGTTACCAACCCGCCGCCCACATGCTCCTTGCCCACAAGGTGCACATTGGCCGCCTTGACCATCGCGTCCGCCGCTTCGATCGCGCTCACCAGTCCGCGGGTTTCGATCATACCCAGAGCTTCCTGCATACTGAACGACTCCTTACTATTACCAAATTAGAGCAACGCCTTGATCATATCCAGATGGGGCGCGGGGATCACGACACTTGCCCCGATAAGCCCCTTGGACCCTTCATCCGCCTCGGCAGCGCGCGTGGCCGCTTCGACCGCCGAAACCGCCCCCGTGTACACCACGAATGACTTGCCGCCCATGCCCCTGCCCAGCCGCACCTCGATCAGCTCCACATCGGCGGCTTTGACAGCCGTATCTGCGGCGGATATAGCGCTGGCCAGCGAGAATGTCTCGATCACACCCACCGCGTCCGCATGGTCGATGGCGGGCGCGCCGTTCATGGCGCAAATGACCCGCTCGTCCACATTGGGGATGACGAGGCTGTCCACCAGCGCGCTGGCTGCGCTTGCCACCCCAGCGGCCACCGAAGCCTTGACTGCCGCCACATCCCCCGCGACGATCACGATATACTTGCCCGCGCAGGCTGTCTGCGCCGAAGCAAGGGTTACGTCCGCGGTTTTCACCATGCTGTCGCCCGCCAAAATACCCAGCGGGATGCAGTTGGTTTCCACAACGCCGATTGCCATCATGGTTAATGCCCTCCCGCCTCATTCGCTATTATGGTGATTGCGTTTGCCGTGACTGCCGAAACCGTACCGCCGATGGAGGCGTGCAATGCCGCACCCAACGACTGATCGGGGATGGCCGCGATCAGTTGCCCCCTGGCAACCATGTCCCCCACCTTGACAACGGGCTCGGCAGGCTTGCCCACATGCTGCCTGAGCGGCAGTGTGACGCTTGCGGGTTTGACCGTTTTACTGGACAGCGGTGCATCGCGGTCAAAATCCGTGAGGTTCATGCGCGCGATCAGGCGTTTGACCGGTACTTCCTTGAGCGCGATCCACGGCTCGGGCACAATGCCCGTCTCCGGCACTGGCTTTACGCCCGCCTTGGCAAGCTCGCCCTTGAGCATGGTCATGATAATGGACGGCGTTAGCCCCATCTCACACCCGAAGTTGGTGCACAGGCCGCAGCTGGAGCAGGCAAGCACGCCCGCCGCGTTGCCCAAAAGGTCTGCATGGCCGGTGGAAATGGCGCGCATGGCCTTGTGCGGCTCGACAGGCAACCCCATGGCGTTACGCGGGCAGATTTGCGTGCAGCGGTTGCACTGGCAGCAAATGGCGCGTGCGAGCTTCGCCTGCTGTTCCACCGTGAGCAGCCGTCGTGTGATCTGCTGGTGGTTGCGCCGCAGCGGTATCAGCCCGCCGGTGGTCTTGGTAACGGGTTCGTCCCAGTTTTCCGCAAGGTTCCCCATGCATGGGCCGCCCACCAGCAAAGCATAATCACGCTCGTCGCCCGCAAAGCCGCTCAGGCGAAGCACGTCGCGCATGGAAACACCTATGGGCACGGTCACGGTCAAGGGTTCGGGCACATCGCCCGCGATGGTCACAGCCTTCTCGGTCACAGGCACGCCATCCACCGCGTCCGCAATGTTAAGCGCCGTGCCTGCGTTGATCACCACGCATCCCAGGTCGATGGGCAGCTTGCCCGTGGGCACCACCTGCCCCGTGATCTCAAAAATCACGTTCTTCTCATCGCCGGAGGGGTAGTAGCTCTCCATCAGGTGCAGGTGCAGGTTGGGTTTACCCGCGATGGCCCTTCGCAGCGTATCCACGGCTTCATGGTAGTGCTTCTTGGTGGCGATCACGCCCTCGGGCGCGTGCGCCGCCTCCATGGCGTAGAGCAACCCGCGCACCATCTTCTCCGCTTGGTGCTCCATGGCAAGCTGATCCACACGCAGCAGGGGTTCACACTCCGCGCCGTTCACAATCACACGCGCTGCGTCAACCGCCAGCTTCACATGGGTGGGAAACCCCGCGCCGCCTGCGCCCACCACGCCCGCATCGCGGATCGCCTGTATAATGTCCATCCTGTCACTCTCCCCGTCAGCTGATGCGGAAATCCCCGTACAGCACGCAGCGGCGCAGGCGGGTGAACGTACGGGCGCTGGTCACGCCCTCGCCGGTGGGCGTGGCGATGGTCATGGTCGTGTAGCCCTCGCCGCCAAAGCCCAAGCCGGAAAAGCTGGGCGCGTTTTTCACAAAGATGGTGGTGTTCATGCGCCGCGCTGCCTTGCTCATGTTGTGCACGTTGGTGGAGTGGATCATGGCGGAGTGCTTGCAGTTTTGCTCCGCGCGGAAGCTTTCTTCAATGGCCTCGTCGATATCCCGCACGCGCACGATCGCCAGCACCGGCATCAGCATCTCGGTCATCACGAAGGGGTGGTTTTTGTCCACTTCCGCGATCACCAGCCGTGGGTTGCCAGCAAAGCTCACACCCGAATCCCGCAGGATGACCGCCGCGTCGCGACCCACATACTTGCGGTTGATCACATGCCTGCCGTCCTTGGGGATCAGCACCGTGTGCACGATTTTGTCAATGTCCGCGCCGTTTACGCGATACGCACCGTTCTTTTCCATGGCGGCCATCAGGCGGTCTGCCACCGAGGATACCACGAACACTTCCTTTTCCGCAATACACAGCACGTTGTTGTCAAAACTCGCGCCATCCACAATGTCTTTGCCCGCCTTGTCGATATCGGCGGTCTCGTCCACTATGACAGGTGGGTTGCCGGGCCCTGCCGCAATGCACTTTTTGCCGATCTTCATCGCCACCGACACCACCGCTTCCCCGCCGGTAATGGAGAGCATCGCCACATCGGGGTGGGTCATGATGGCCTGCCCGCTATCCAGCGTGGGCTCCTTAACCGTGGTGATGAGCGTTGCGGGGCCGCCCGCGCGCAGGATGGCATCGTTTAAGATGCGCATGGCCTCTTGCGAGCTTTTCTTGGCCGCGGGATGGGGGTTGAACACCACGCTGTTGCCCGCCGCGATCATGCTGATGGCATTGTTGATGACCGTGCTGGTGGGGTTGGTGGAGGGCGTGATGGAGCCGATGACCCCGAAGGGTGCCTGCTCAATCAGCATTATGCCGTTGTCGCCGGTCTGGCAGTAGGTGGAGAGATCCTCCACGCCCGGGGTGCGCCGCGCCACCAGCAGATTCTTCTGGATTTTGGCGGCAACGCTTCCGTACCCAGTTTCCTCGTTGGCCAGCTTGGCGAGGTGCTCCGCGTTCTCAATGGCGGCTTTGCGCATGGCGTCGATCAGTTCGGCACGCTTTTCCAGGGTGCTGTCCGCCAGCAGCTGCTGTGCCGCCTTGGCGTTCCCAACGGCTTCCTCGGCGGTATCGCACAGCCAGCGGCCCGTGCACCCCATGGCCGCGGGCGCGGCGGCAGGCGTGGCGGGCGCGTCGGCTTGCAGCGCGCCGGACAGGCTCTTGACGATTTCCTCGGTAATTTTCAGGATATCCTGCTGTGTAAGTGCCATGGTCATCGGCTCCTTATATCAGTTCAATCAGGGCGATGCCTTTCGCTGCGGCCGCGTCCCGCGCCAGCGGGGTGATAATCGCGTCTGCGGCGTGGCGGATGAGCTTGTATTTCTGCCGGTCGGCTGTCAGCACGTCGTCTTCGGAGATAAAGCAATGCGGCTCGCCGGAGAGATCCAGCATGGTGGTTTTCATTTCCGCCGCCTTCTGGGGCACGTAGGTTTTCAGCTCTGCGTTTTGCGCGGATTTAGCGGGTGACGGCACATACGTTTGAAATGCCGATTGCGCGGGCGCGACGATGGTCGCGGGTTTTTCTGCCTGCCCCCCGCCCCGCAGCACGATGCGGCATAGCTGCCCATCCGTAACGCCGCAGGCGTTGGCCTCGTCCTTGTCGATGTGCGCTTCCAAACTGTGCGCCTCGCCGCTGCGCACCACCAGATTGTCAAGGGTGGCGGCCCGTTCGCCCTCCACCGCAAGCGCCACCACGTCGCCGTCTTTCAGCCCGTAGGCGGCGGCCTCGGCGGGTGACATATGCAAGTGCCGCGCCGCCACAATCACGCCATGTTCGATGGTCACACGCCGCTCCCCGTTGGTCAGCGTGCAGCCCGGTGTGCCCGCCGTATCGCCGGACATGCGCAGCACGGGCTTAACCCCCAGCTTGGCGCAGTCGGTATAGCTCAACTCAATCTGCGTTTCTTTGCGCGCAGGCCCTACCACGCGCAGTGATACCTCGCCCTTGGGGCACACCATGGTCACGGTTTCGTTGCAGGCAAACTGCCCCGGCTGCAACAGGTCGCGCAGCCTGGTGAGCTGGTAGCCCACGCCAAAGAGGCGCTCCACATCCGGCTGGCTGAGGTGCACATGGCGGTTTGACGAGGTGACGGGTACGAACCGCTCGCCCCGCCTTGCCACCTCCGTCAATACGATGCGCAGCACCACACCCGCAAGCTCATTCTGGTTCATATCATTTCTTCTGCGCTTCCTGCTTTTTGCGGAAGATTTCCTTCAGGCTTTCGCTGTAAGGCGGGCGGGCGATGCCATATTCGGTAACGATGCCTGCGATCAGCTCGTTGTCTGCAAAGTCAAAGGCGGGGTTGTAGACCTTCACACCGTCGGGGGCCATGCGCTTTTTATACCACATCTCGGTCACTTCTTCGGCGGGGCGCTGCTCAATCACGATATCCTCGCCGCGCGCAATGCTCATGTCGATGGTGCTGGTGGGGCCGCACACGTAGAAGGGGATGCCGTAATACTTGGCAAGGATGGCCACGCCGCTGGTGCCGATCTTGTTGCACGCGTCTCCGTTGGCGGCCACGCGGTCGCAGCCGACGAACACCGCCTGCACCCAGCCGTTTTTCATGACCTGCGAGGCCATGTTGTCGCAGATCACAGTGGTATCCACCCCGTCGGCGTGCAGTTCAAAGGCGGACAGGCGCGCGCCTTGCAGCAGCGGGCGGGTCTCGTCGGTATACACCTTGAAGTTCATGCCCCGCTCGCGCCCCAAATGGATGGGTGCCAGCGCTGTGCCGTACTTACTGGTGGCCAGCTGCCCCGCGTTGCAGTGGGTCAGGATACCGTCCCCGTCTTTGATGAGTGTCAGGCCGTATTCACCGATCATCCGGCACATCCAAACGTCCTCGTCCTTGATGGCAACGCATTCTCTGTGCAGCAGTTCCTTGAGCTCCGGCACAGTCTTATCCGCGTTATCAAGCACCACCTGCTCCATGCGACTGAGCGCCCAGCTCAGGTTGACCGCCGTGGGGCGCGAGGAATCCAGATACGCTTTGGCAGCTTTGAACTGGGCGGCAAAATCGGCATAGGCATCAGCTTTGATGCCTTTGGCGGCAAGGTAGACGCCAAACGCCGCCGCCACGCCGATGGCTGGCGCGCCACGCACCTGCAACAGGTAGATGGCATTCCAGATATCCTTTTGCTCGGTCAGGTGCAGCACTTCCACCTCGGCGGGCAATTTGGTCTGGTCCAGGATCACCAGCGCGCTGTTTGCGTCGTCCAGCGCCACGGTTTCATAGCTCATGATGTTCTTCTGCGTCATGGCAACCACCCTTTGCGTGTAAATTTCGGCCTGGGCAGGCCGCTTGTTCGTGGCAGGTCAGGCTATGGCGGAGGCACGCTTCACGGCGGCCACAAAATCCGCGCCCGACTGGAAGCTGTCGCGGTGCATGATGTAATCCTTCGCGCACAGGATGTTCAGCCGCTCGGCATAGGCGCGCTTGTCCGCGTCGGCGATGGTGGTCACGTCTTTCACCTGCGCCATGCCAACCGTGCGGCGGATCAGCTCAGTGCCCGCGTAGGCGGCGGTGTCCGCCATGATGGTTGCGAGGTACCAATCCTTGAAGCCCGCAGTCTTCGCCATCACATCGGTCACGCACTCGTCATACACCGTAAGGAACTTGGCGCGGAACAGGTCTAGCGTCTCCTGAATGGCTGTGAGCGTCCAGTCGCAGAAGGCCGCGTCGCCCGCCGCCACGCCGTTGTCGTAGGCAAAGATCAGGTTGGCGACCACGTTGCCGATGTCGTACCCCATGGGGCCGAAGAAGGCAAACTCCGGGTCAAACACGCGGGTGCTGTCCGGCTTAACAAAGATGGAGCCCGTGTGCAGGTCGCCATGGATCAGCGCCTGTGCGTTGTTCATAAACGCGAACTTGAGCTTGGCAATCTCCAGATGCAGCGCCTTGTCCTCGTACAGCTCGCGCTTCACGAAATCCGCATTGGCGGGAAACACGATGTTGCGGTGGTTCACATCGTTGTAGGGTTCGGTCAGCACCAGATCCTCGGTGATCTCGCACAGCTCGGGGTTGATGAAGCGCTTGACCAGATCCTTCTTGGCCTTGTGCTCCATGGCCACGTCGGTGGTTTTCAGCAGCGTGTTCACCATATAGGTGGAAACATCCTCGGCAAAGCGCGGGAATGTTTCATGCCGCATGAGCGCGTAGCGCATCAGCGCGTGGTCGGACAGATCCTCCATCACACAGGCACTCATTACAGTGTCGTAGCCGTAAATACGGGGCACCAAGGCAGGCGCATACTGCCACTGGATTTCCAAAATCTCGCTTTCAATGCGGTTGCGGTCGGTGGATACGCGCATTGCGGCGGAAATTCGCAACGCTTCGCCCGCCTGTTTGACGATCACGCTTTTGCCGGTTTTCTCCTCCACGACGCGGTAAACATAGTTCAGGTTGCCGTCGCCAATCTCTTTGGCGGTCAACTCCGCATCCGCGGGCATGTAGCCCTTCTCCTTGACGTATTCGGGCACGTCGGCGGTCTTCATCAGAAAATAGGTGTCGAAGCGAGACATGTGCGATACTTCCTTCCTTTTATCATTTCGTTGGCGGTGGCGTGGTCAGGCCTCGTAGGCAAACTCCAGGTTGCGCAGGTCGCCCGGGTCGACGGCCTCCAGCGCGCGCAGCTCCGCGTCGGTGGGCGGGGGCGTGCGCCGCAGCTCGATATAGCGGATGGGAAAGCCTGTGCTATCCGCAATCTCCTCAATGCTGGCCGTGGGGTGGATGCTGGCGAGCGCCAGCTCTCCCCCGTGCATGGCAAAGTGGCACAGCGGGGTAACGATATCGCTCACGTTGCCCCGCGCCGTCACAAAGTCGAGCGTCTCGCAAAACGTGCGGCGGTCGTGCTTCGTGCGCCAGATGATGGCGCGCTTGGCCGTAGGGATCAGCACCGCGCTGCCCGCGCCGCCCGGCAGGCGAACCTTGGGCTTTGCGTAGGGCCCGATGACCGATGCGTTCACCCCGCCGCGGTTGTCAAACTGCACGCCGCTTAAAAACGCCACATCCAGCCCGCCACGCATACTCAGGTCAAATACCTCGCTCAGCGGAAAATCCGCTTCGCCCGCCTGCCACAGATCGCACCCCGCGCTGGTGAAGGCGTTCAGCTCCAGCGCAAGCGAGTCCACCCCACCGGGGATGTTCAAATGCACGGCACGGGGCGCGTGCAGGTGTTTGGCCAGCAGCACGGCCACCAGCGGCAGGTGGCTGCTGACCCCGTGGAACACCGTCTCGCCGTCGCGTATAAGGCGCGCCATGCAAACAACCATGATATCGCAGGTTCGCAGCATGTTATGCCCTCCTTGCCAGCCACCGGTGCAGCGCGTCTACATCCGGCAAAGCGAGGTATTCCTGCATCGCATCGTCCGCCACGCCGCTTACATCGTGGCAGGCGCATGGCCATGCACCGCGCGGGGCGTGCACGACTGTGCTCACCAGAAAGTGCGGTATGTTGGCCTTGCGGCCCTGCGCCGCAAACCAGCCTTCCGGCACGATGCGCTCGGCGGTCACGACCGTGGTCTGGGATGCGCGGGTCAGCAGCACATCGTCGTATGCGGGGCCTTCGATCAGCGCGTTACCCTTCTCATCCGCCACATGCGCGTGGATGATGCACACATCGGGGCGGATGGCACGCACGGCGTTGAGCGTTTCGTCCGTAAATGGGTCGCGCACGGGGGCAAAGTAGTCGTTCACCTGCGTGAGGTCGCTCACCGTAAGCCCGCGCACCGGCATAAACGGAATGCCATAACTGGCGGCACGCAACGCGCTGATGACTGTGTAGCAGGCGTGTTCCTCCGCCTTGACCTCGCCCGCTTGCACCGCCTTGCGATAGCGCTGGCAAAGGCCATACTGGGTTTCAAAACTCACAAACCCTGCCGCCACGCTGGCCACTGTGCCCGCCATGCATAGCAGATCCACGTCCATGCCGCCCGCAGTTTTCACCAGCCGCAAGCCCTGCTTTCGCTGGCGTGCAAGCTCCATCACGGCGGCCATGGGCGCACGGTTGAGCGTGTTTCCGCCAAGCCCCAGCAATGCTCCGTCCGGCACGGCGCGGATGGCGGCCGCAAGGTCGGTCAGCTTGCTCATGGCTTTCCCTCGTTTCGTTCAGCGTTTATCGGTTCACTTGGCCGCGTTGGCCGCGATGTGCACCGCATCCCAAACACCGGCAAAGGGCGGCGCGTAGGCCAGATCCACCATGCCCAGCTCGTCGGTGGTCAGCCCCGCGTGAATGGCGGTGGCGAAGATATCGCAGCGCAGCACCGCGCCGCGCGCGCCCGCGATGTTAGCGCCCAGCAGGCGTCGGCTGCCCTTTTCGTATAGAAGCTTCACGGTCAGCTTGACCGGGTCGGGGTAATAGGCTGGGTGGTCGCTTACCGTCACCAGCTTTGTGGCGTAATCGATGCCCTTGCGTTTCGCGTCGTTTTCGGTCATGCCGGTGCGCCCCATCTCCAGCCCGCACACCTTGATGGCCGCCGTGCCCAGCGCGCCTTCAAACACCTCGTGCGCGCCCGCCATGTTGGCCCCTGCGATGCGCCCGCACTTGTTGGCCACCGTGCCAAGCGGCAGAAAGAAGTTTTCCTGCGTGACGCGGTTCCAGCACACGGCACAGTCGCCCGCGGCAAAAATATCCGCCAGGTTGGCGCGCTGTTGCCTATCCACCACCAGTGCGCCGTTGCGCGCCATGTCCAGCCCGATGCCGCGCAGGAAATCAGTCGCGGGCACCACGCCGATGGCAACCACCACGATATCCGCCCTGTACTGACCGCCGGTGGTGTGCACCAGCCGGTGCGTCTGCTCCTCGGTAAAGGCGGAAACGCGTTCCTTCATACGCAGGGTAACGCCGTTTCTTTCCAGTTCCTGCGCAGCCATCTCACTGAACTCCGGCTCAAACGGCGCCAGTAGCCTGTCCGCGGCCTCCACGATGGTTACTCGCTTCTTCAGATGCAACAGCGCCTCGGCCATTTCCACGCCGATATAGCCGCCCCCCACAATCACCACATCGTTCACGCCTTCGATGCGGGCGATCTTCTCAAACAGCAGGCCGTCCTCCATGGTTTTGACATACATCACGGCGGGCAGGTCCGCACCAGGCACGTTCGGGGTCACGCTGTCGCAACCCACAGCGATCATCAGCGCGTCGTACGTATCCCAGAAAAGCGCACCTGTATCGAGGTTCTTCACTTGCACGCGCTTGGCGGCAGGCTCCACACGCACGGCCTCGTGGCGCAGGTGTGTGGTGATGCGCATTTCATCATATTCCTTACGGGTACGCGCAATCATTTTCTGTGGGTCGGTATTGAACCCGCCGATGTAATATGGCAGGCCGCACGCGCCATAAGATAGGAAGTTACCCCGCTCATACACCACAATCTCCGCGTCTGGCTTCTCCCGCCGCAGCTTGGAGGCGGCGCTCATGCCCGCGGCTACGCCGCCCAAAATGATGGCTTTCATCCGCCAGCCTCCCCTTCCGCCGCTTGTCGCGGCGGTATGTACATCCTTGGTGTATGGTTGCAGGGGGCGTGTTCCCACGGCTGCCCTTCCGTGCGTCAGCGGTTCAGATTCTTAAGCCGCTCCAGCACTGCCTGCGTGATAGCCTGCACATCCAGCTCGCTTTGCGCCTGGCTGCCGGCACAGCCGCAGCTGCCGCCCGGCGCGGTTTCGGCGGGCGAATGCCCCGCTAGCACATCGCGCGTGTTGGTGGGGCGCGCCGAGCAGGCGGGCACCCCGCCGGAGGTGATGCCCAGCTTGTTGCGGATCTCAATCAACTCGTTGACCTGATCGCAGCTCAAGACATTCGCCTTGCCGATGATATTGCCCGTATACATGATAACCATGGCGTAATGCTCGGTGGATTCCAGCCTATACCATGCCTCCATGACCGAGCGCCCCCACGCCACCGCGCCGTGATTGGCCAGCAGCAGCGCATTGTAGTCGCGCGCGTAGGGTGCAATGGAATCCGGAATGCCCTGCGAGCCGGGCGCTTCATAATGCACGCAGGGCACGGTGCCCAGGTTCACTAACGCCTCGGGGTAGATGGCCTTGTCCAGCCCCAGCCCCGCAATGGCAAACGAAGTGCTGATGGGCGGGTGCGCATGGCAAACGCCGCCCACCTCGGGATTCTCATTGTATATGCGCAGGTGCATCTTGCACTCGCTGGAGGGGCCGCTTTGCCCCTGCGAAATCACGGTGCCGTCCAAGCGCATTTTAACCATCATATCCTCGGTCATAAAGCCTTTGGACACGCCTGTGGGAGTCGTCCAGATGATATCGTCCGC
>Ga0366819_10294_pt1 | contig 21588 bp, 24 predicted proteins | sample TotcelFGM3001N15_FD_207091 | JGI IMG/M metagenome (GOLD analysis project Ga0366819, IMG submission 207091) | Enriched cells from coal bed in the Powder River Basin, Montana, United States - Total cells FGM rep3 HSBNCT.FGM.300.1.N15 ... | reverse complement strand
GTAAACTTCTATTGCAAGGGACTCGGAATTGAACCTGCTGCCATTTGGAACAACGGGCAAGGTAAGGCACTTGTCCTCAACATGGGGAAGGCTACATTGGAAATTTTCGACGAAGCACAGGCAGAAACGATTGACCAACTCGAAGTTGGGCATCGAGTTAGCGGCACGATTCGATTTGCATTGGAAGTACCTGACTTGAAAGCGGCAATGGAGCGGTTGATTGCACATGGAGCGACATTGGTTCATCCACCCATCATGACGCCATGGGGTGATTATAATGTGCGTCTCCAGGACCCCGATGGTATGCAGATCACTCTATTTCAGACAACAGAAATTAAAGAACAGAGTAAATAATCCTTGATGAGTAGATGGAGGAAATATGAACAATTTATCCATAAAAGAGCTCAATATGGAAACCTGGAAAGATTTTGAGAGATTAGTACAAAAACACAATGGTATTTGGGGAGGATGTTGGTGCAAATATTTTCATCCTTCACCTCCCCAAAAAATTGATAGTAAAGAAGCCGCTAAATCGTACAAATTGTTGCTCGTCAAAGAAGACAGATCTCATGCTGCCTTGGTATTTGATGGAGACACTTGTGTAGGCTGGTGTCAATATGGTCCACCAGAAGAACTTCCCAATATTATGCACAAAAAAGAAGTTGAGTCAAAAATGACAATGCCCGATTGGAGAATTACTTGCATTTTCGTTGACAGAGATTATCGTAAAAATGGCCTATCCTTATTTGCCATGAACGGTGCTTTAGAACTCATTAAAAAATCAGGCGGTGGGGTTGTTGAAAGCTATCCACAGGATACCGAAGGCAAAAAAATAAACAATTCGTTCTTATATAATGGAACAAAGGAAATCTTTGAAAAAGCTGGCTTTCGTTATGAAGGAAAAAAAGGGAAAAATCATTGTATTATGAGAAAGATAGTTTAAGCTTGCCTGGATATGGGCAGGCCCAATTCACAGCACTTTTACACTTCAATTGCACTCCTTCCCTGAACATAGATACCTAAGGAAACATCAGCAGGAAGAATGGTGACGGAAGCATGTAGGAGTGAAACTTAGCAATTCATGAAAAAAGGCTATTCTTAGATCGAAATAAACTTACATGACTTGAATATTCAGGTTTCTTTCACTATTATAGAAAATAAGGTTGTTTATACTGTATCTTTGCAGCCTATCAACATCCATTATCAATAAAGTGAGGCAGTAACCAACCTATCGGTTCGCACTAGTATAACTGGAAGGTAGGTTCTGCAATGACTTCTCAAATACTTGGTTACGCAGTGAAAGAGATGGGTGGAACACTCAACCCATTCACATACGCTCCTCCCAAACTCGGTGGAAATGATGTTCGCGTTGCGGTCACACACTGCGGTGTATGCCATACTGATATACAGGCCATCAACGATTACTATGGGATCACCCCGTATCCTTTTGTACCCGGTCACGAGATCGTGGGGTTCATCTCGGAAGTTGGTACCCATGTCTCCAACCTGAAGGAAGGTGATCGGGTTGGTATCGGATGGCAGGCTCGTGCATGTGGTGAATGTGAATGGTGTCTGGAGGGAGAGACCCAGCTCTGCATGAAGATAGAGGACACGACTGTCATGGTTCCCTATGGAGGTTTTTCTTCTTCTGTTATCGCGGATCACCGTTTTGTCTACCCGCTGCCTTCATCCATGCCGGCTGAAGTTGCTGCAGTACTTATGTGCGCAGGTGTCACTGTCTATTCAGCGATGCGAACACATATAACAAGACCAGACCTTAAGGTTGCCATCCTCGGCGTGGGAGGACTGGGTCATCTGGCCATTCAATTCGCCCATGCGTTCGGTTGTGAGGTCACAGCAATGTCCTCCTCACCAGATAAGATGGAACAGGCTCTTGGATTTGGCGCAGACCACTTCATTAATTCGAATGACAAGAGTAGCATGCGACAAGTCGATTATGGTTATGATCTGCTCATCTGCACAGCCAACAACGGGATCAATTGGTCGCAGCTGCTTATGTCTTTGAAGAAGAGGGGGAAGTTGGTATTGCTTGGGTTCCCGGACATTGAACTCAATTCGACCAATCTCGTAGCCCATGAACTATCAATCACAGGCTCGCTCATCGGAAATCCATCCAGAATGCGCGCCATGCTCTCATATGCACAAGAACATAACATCAAACCTATGGTCGAGTTGATGCCTATGGCTTATGTAAACACCGCACTCCAAAAGGTGGAGGAGAACAAGGCACGTTACCGCATCGTGCTGGTCAATGAAACATAACATACAAGGCACGCATGAACACCTCAGAAACCGAGAAGTACACATGACACGAACTACAGTAAGTCTTAATTTATCTGCAGACTCGACAGTCGATCTTCACCTGCACACCACCTTCAGTGATGGCATTTGGACTCCGGAACAATTACTGGATTACCTGATGCAGGAGAATTTCGGCCTGGCAGCAATCACTGATCATGATCGGGTAGATACCGTTTCAGCACTCCAACAACATTCTCTGGATAGACACTTGCCTTTGATCGCTGGCGTTGAAATGACCACGCTGTGGAAAGACGAAATGTCTGGCAAAGATGAAATGTCGGGGTTAGACAACATGACGGATCTGCTTTGTTATGGGTTTAGACCACCTCCAAATATCTTGAACGACTTAGCTCAGGATCTATTGCGTTGTCAACGTGAGAACACCCGGAAAGTCTTTGAAAACCTGAAGCAGAAGGGGTACAAATTTCCTACGGAACCCGACGCTTTGAATGTCCTCCTCGAACAACCCAGTCCTCAGCAACCGCATGCCCTGGTTGCTCTATTAAAAAGACATGGGTTTGGAACTGGGCAACCATCGGCAGGGAGAATCGTTCTGGAGGCCGGTTGTGCTTTTGCAACGAACGATTTGGCTGCAGTGGTGGAAGCTGCTCACCAGAGTGGGGCTGTGTGTCTCATTGCCCACCCAGGTCATAAAGACGGATTTGTGACTTATGATGTTCAAATGTTGGAGAAACTCCGGCAGAGTATTCCGATTGACGGCCTAGAGGTTTATCATCCAAAACATACTCCAGTTCAGACAGCGCTATACCTGGAATATGCTAGCAAACACCATTTACTGATTAGCGCTGGTTCCGACTCGCATGGTCCGGAGAAACCTCCGCTGAAATATAAGGCTGAATTGTGCCAAGAACTATTAGATCGATTAGGGTATCAGCTTGATACGAAATATTAAATAAGAGAGAGGTTAAAATGTTCATTATATTAAAGGAAAATTTACAGCGTGCTTTTACATTAACACATGATCTGGTGTTGTATATTGAAGAAAAATCCTTAACCCTAGATTTGCCAAATTTACCTTCCAACCAAATTGCTGGGCAATTATGGTGTATGGTGGGGGCACGAGAAAGTTATCTCAAAGCAATTGAAGCAGGAGAGTGGTCAGGTTTTTCGTGCAGCCTTAAATCACCGCGTGAAAAGCAATCTGTTCTTGAAGCTTTGGAAGGTTCGTTTCATCGTTTGAACGATATTGACTTTACAATTTTTTCCGAAACACAGAAAAAACTCGCTTTCGATCTTCTGGAGCACGAAGTCCAGCATCATGGTCAATTGATCCGCTATGTCTTTGCCAATCAACTTACCTTCCCTGATAGTTGGAAAAAGCGCTACACAGTTTAGAGGATTTTTTACAGATAATCTGAGAAGATCAAAATAATAAACGCTCATTCGGATGAAAGCGTTTATTATTGATTGGAATGTGATGAGAGGACTTCTGGAAATATTACTTTATTTCACTGACACTTATCAATTGATCCATGAATTATTTATTTTTTTTCTTCTGAGAAACACTGATTATCACAGCAACTGCAAGAACAAAAAGAGCTGCAATGCTTGAACCTGTATCCATTTTTTATCTCCTAATTGTTTAATTTTTTTTCGATGGTAATTCTACTTTTATCGGATTGATTAATCACCCACCAAACGATGGTTTTCAAACTGGTCAAGTAGGCAGTAGAACCCAACAATTTTTTCATTCTAATTTACTGCCCATTTTGCATATATTTACTGCCCATTTTGCATATATTTACTGTACATAAAGGCAGTTTGGGAAAAATGAATTTTTGTTATAAATAAGCCGTGATCGCTCAAAAATTCATCTTAATGAACAGAAAAAGAAAACTTATGACCATTCAAAAGAGAATTCCAAGAAACATGATCCCAACAAGATTAATTGGAAGGTTTATTATGACAATTGCGATAATTGGACTTTTTTTACTGCTCATATTGTTTGGAATACTATTCTCTTTGAGTAAAGGAAATCCAATTCCATTTACGGATGAAAATGGGCTCCCTTTGTCTGGTAGTATTTCTGAAAAGATCTTTATCGAAATTAATGGTGTTAAACAGGGAATGTTCATAAAAAGCAAGGATGAAACAAATCCAGTCCTGCTTTTCATGCATGGTGGACCAGGGATGCCTGAGTATTTCCTGACGCAAAAATATCCAACCGGACTGGAAGAAAATTTCACAGTTGTTTGGTGGGAACAACGTGGAGCTGGCCTTTCCTTCAGCACGGATATTCCATCCGTAACAATGACGATTGATCAATTGGTAGCGGATACATTGGAAGTTTCCAATTATTTACGAAATCGCTTCGGAAAAGAAAAAATTTATCTGATGGGGCATTCTGGTGGAAGTTTCATTGGTATTCTAGCGGCTCACCAAGCACCAGAGTTGTTTTACGCCTACATTGGAGTTGCGCAAATGTCCTATCAATTGACATCTGAAAACCTGGCATATACTTATATGCTTGCTGAGTACAAAAAACTTGGAAACAATAAGATGGTGGAGAAATTGGAAAAAGCTCCTCCAGGTTTGGTAAGTCCTTTACCGGATGCTTATCTTATGTTAAGGGATGATGCCATGCACCGGTTAGGAATCGGAACAACGATGGAGATGAAATCGGTGATATCAGGAATTTTTATCCCTTCTTTGTTAAATAAAGAATATTCACTTAAAGAAAAGTTAAATATTTGGCGAGGTAAACTTTACTCGGCTGGCCACTTACGTAATGAAATGTTTTCAATCGATCTGACCCAAAAGGTGCAGAGACTCGAACTCCCTGTTTATTTTTTACATGGAAAATACGATTACACCTGTTCCTACGAAATGGCGAGAGATTATTTAGATACTATCCAAGCACCCGTGAAAGGGTTTTACACATTTGGAAATTCTGCTCATAGTCCCCTATTTGAGGAACCAGAAAGAATGATGAAAATCCTGCTGGATGATGTCTTAGGAGGATCGAATACACTCGTTGACCGGTAATTTTTAAAAATCTAATAGTCCATTCGACAAAAGTTTGTTAGTAATTTAGTAGTAACAGAGGTTATCGAACCAGAAAGTTACCATAATTATTCCAGAAACTACGATAATTTCCATCAACATAATACAAAATTCTTCATTTTCCTGGGTATATTGTATTATGTGAACTCTTCCATTGATTAGAAATGGAAACTAATGAAAAAACAATAAAAATTTTATTTCCAGGAGATATGATGTCAATTATCCAACCTGAAGATTACCTTGCGATCCCGAAGACGGAAATTAGTGGAAGGATATTAGTACTTCATGCCTGGTGGGGACTGAACAACACAATCCGCTACTATTGTGATCGATTAGCGAAAGAAGGCTTTGTTGTGTATGCCCCGGATTTGTATCATGGCAAACTCACCGACCAGATTGAAACTGCAGAAATTTACAGCAATGAATTGAGCCTGGAACAAGCTCGAATCGATATGGATAATGGTTTAAAACTCCTGGAGAATCAAACCCCCCATTCAGAAGATGGTATCACTGTCATTGGATTCTCATTAGGAGCTTTCCTGGCATTGGATCTCTCAAACAACCGTCCCAATCCAATCAACAAGGTTGTTGTCTATTACGGTACCGGACCAGATGATTACAGCAATTCCAAAGCAGCCTATCTAGGCCATTTCGCAGAACTTGATGTGTTTGAACCTCAGACAAATGTCGATGAACTTGAATCTGCACTGAAGAAATCAAACAGACCGTACACCATTTACCAATATCCGGATACCAACCACTGGTTCTGTGAACCAGATCGCGTTGATGCGTATAAAGAAGAAGCAGCTACTCTTGCCTGGGCGAGAACCCTTGAATTCTTACGACACCCTTAGTCCCAGAAGCTTCGTGAAGTATCGTAGGACATTTTTTAGCTTTCGAATTTAGCGAGGAAGCCGTCTGCGGTTTCTGGATTGGGAGGATGAATTGTTCCCTTTTCGTTCCGACTCATTCCCATAGCGGGGTCTTTGAGAACGAGAAATGCGTTGACGGTCCTGCTGATCATCCGATAATGGAGGTATGATTGGTGAGTAGAAGGTATCCTGATAAAAATCATCCAGAAGCATTGCCATTAAACCGGTTTCTTCATCATTCTCGCTCAAGCTCCGGGCGAGTGGCAGGAAACGGTGCATGCGTTCTGTCCGCAATTTATCCCTGGTACGTAATTTTGCCTCGAGCAGGGTGATGATACGCTCTGAAACCACCTTCTCAACAAGTTCATCATCGGGTAAATCCCGTTCCTCAATTTTTAAGGAAAATCGTTTGCCAATAAGGCGCAGTTCAGCTTGTTCAGTGATGTTAACCAATGTGATAGCTGTCCCACTGCTACCAGCTCGTCCCGTGCGACCGGAACGATGGATATACGCCTCGGCATCTTCAGGGGGCTCATACTGGATGACATGGGAAAGTTCGGGAAGGTCGATCCCACGGGCAGCTACATCTGTTGCCACTAAAAAGCGCAATGTACCACTACGAACCCGCGCGAGCACCTTCTCACGAGCGGATTGTGACAGATCAGAAGTCAATAAATCGGCATCATAGCCAAATCGCTGCAGAACAGTGGTTACATATTCGACATGCACCTTGGTATTACAGAAGATGATGGCTGAAAGTGGATTTTCGACCTCAAGTATGCGTACCAGACTGCGATCTTTATCCATCCCGGGGACTTTGTAGTAAACATGTTCTGTCTCCGTGACGTGGATGTGTTCGCTGCTGAGATTGATGAATCCTGGATCCCGAAGAAACTCACTGGTAACACGCATCACCTGCGGTGGAAACGTGGCTGAGAACATATATGTGCTGATGGGATGATCCGGCAAATAAGATTTCACTCGACGCATATCGGGGTAAAACCCCATCGACAACATATGGTCGGCTTCATCAAGAATCAGGAATTTCAAATCTTTGAGGGATAGAGACCGGCGAAGCAAGTGATCGAGTAAACGGCCGGGTGTACCAATGACAATGTGTGCACCCTCCTTGAAGGCATCCAGTTGAGCACGATAGCCAACACCTCCATAGACGGCGATGGAACGCACGCCTATCGCCCGTCCAAACAGTTCGGCTTCTGTGGCAACCTGCAGAGCTAATTCACGCGTCGGTACCATTACCAGAACTTGTGTCGAATTCTGAAGAGGATTGATCATTTCCAGCATGGGGAGCAAATATGCACCCGTTTTCCCACTACCAGTATGGGATTGAATCATCATGTCGCGCCGGGAGAAAAGATATGGAATGGCTTTAGCCTGTACGGGTAGTAACTCGTCCCAGCCAGCTAGAGCAGCACCCTGGCGCATTTTTTCGGGTAAATCCGCCAGCCTGGCTTCCGGCAATATATCTTGTGGTAATTTATTATCTGGTTGTTGAGTGGAATTGTCACTCGATTGAGGATTAATTTCTTCCATTATATTTAATTCTTTCTTAGTATTTAATATTTTCAAATTTTTCACCTTTAATTGTAACTTGTAAGCTCGCTTCGTGATAGATATTAGTTGAGGTCGAATTGAAATTTCCTCAATTTAGTTGTTTTATTCTAGATTATATTAATAATTGACTTATTGGATAAAATTTCTATTATATAAGTAGAATCTGCGCTCAAATTAATTTGTAATAATCTAATATCATTAATAATCAAATAATTTTATGCCCGCCAGGGGGAAAATCAGAAATGTAAATCCGATTCAGTTTCATACGCTTGTAAAATTTTTTTAAAGGAGTTTGTCAATGAAATTAAAAATTATTGTTTTGGGTGCTGGTTTTGGTGGGCTTGAACTCAGTTCCATATTGTCAGAAGCGTTGGGAAATTCCATTGACCTTACTTTAATTGACAAGAATGATTCTTTTTTCTTTGGATTCTCAAAACTTGATGTAATGTTTGGTAAGAAAACGCCTGATTCTGTACGACTTTATTACAAAAATGTCATAAAAACAGGGGTACACTTTCGACAGGAAGAAATTCTTGTTATTGATCCTGCAACCCGGCGGGTTACAACCAACAAAGGTATTTATGATGCCGATATACTTGTCATAGCGCTGGGAGCTGATTATGATCTTGAAGCCACACCCGGGCTTATCGAAGCAGGAAACGAGTTTTACTCTTTCGCCGGTGCTGAAAAGTTGAGAACTGTCATTCCGACTTTTACAAAAGGACATGCCATCATAGGAGTAACCTCCACACCATTCAAATGTCCACCTGCGCCAAGTGAAGCTACGTTGTTACTGCATGATTACTTATCCAAAAAAGGAATCCGGGATAACTGTGAAATTAGCCTGGTGATGCCATTTGGGATCCCGGTTCCCCCTTCTCCTGAGACATCCTACGCATTACTTGCTAAATTTTCCGAGCTTGGAATCCGATATATTCCTGATCGACTGGTTTCTGCTTTAGATCCTGAGCGCAAGGTTGTGATTCTGGATAATAAGAGCGAAATCCCTTTCGATCTCTTCTTAGGAATACCAAAACATTGTGTACCGGCTGTTGTAGCCAGGAGTGGAATGACAGAAAATGGATGGATCCCGGTGGATTCGCTGACACTCAAAACTAAATATCCAAATGTATATGCCATTGGAGACGTAACAAGTGTGGGAACCCCAAAAGCTGGTGTATTTTCGGAAGGGGCTGCCCGAACCGTCGCAGCAACTATCATCGCAGAATTAAATGGGGGTGGGATTCCACCAACGTATGATGGAGAGGGAACTTGTTATATTGAATTTGGGAGAGAGCTTGTTGGTCGGGTGGATGTGAAATTTCTGTCTGGAGTCAAACCCACTGGAAAGTTCTACGAGGCTTCTGAAACCCTGGTTAGCGAAAAAGAGTACTTTGGTTCATCCCGCCGTGAAAAATGGTTTGGATTGAAGTAAGATCCTGAAAAGTTAATTCTACAAAACGGTTATCACCACTTTTCCCTGCGCATGACCTTGCTTGAGATACTTAACCGCTTCAGAAGTTTCCGGAAGCGAATATTGTCGATCAATAACCGCTTTAATCTTTCCATTCTCCATCAATTGAATAACAAATTCTAAATCATTCACATCTGGTTTTGCTGCTAAAAATCGCATCTTTTTTCCACCAATAGATAGGATTTTCCCAAACAATAACATTCGTATGATTTGTGAAAATGCTCCTCCCACCAGGACAAAATTGCCATTGGATTTTAAAACCCGTTTGTAATCAATCAATGGACGATTTCCATTGACAGCTACAATGAGATCGAATTTGGTACTACTATTCAATCCATCCGATTTGGAATAATCGATGACATGGTCTGCCCCAAGAGAACGTGTTTGTTCTACATTTTTTGGGCTACAAACAGCAGTGACTTCCGCACCATAATATTTCGCAAGTTGAACAGCAAAAGTTCCCACACCGCCACCGGATCCGTAAATCAATACATGCTGACCAGGTTGAATTTGACCCAAATCACGTAAAGCCTGTAAAGCGGTAAGAGCTGCCATAGGTGTTGCTGATGCATCCTCAAACGAGACCTTCGCAGGTTTGATGCCAAAGGCGGATTCTGGAGCGGTCACATATTCCGCAAAACCACCAGAACCGCTGGCGGATAGATCGCCAAAAACCGCATCACCGATTCGAAGTTTTTTGACATTATTTCCAACAGCTTCAACTACACCTGAAACATCAGCACCAAAGATTTTCTTTTTGGGGACAATTCCAAGCTGCATCGACCGATAATCGTATGCATTCACTGAGACCGCATGTACTTTCACCAATACCTCATTTTCCAGGGGTATCGGTTTTTCTACTTCCTGCAGAACGAGTTTGTCCAGTTTACTATTTTTATTAAATACAACTGCTTTCATTATTTTTTCCCTTGTTCAACTTTTACTTCACAAGAGAATACCTCACCGATAGCTACCTCAAATACATCTGCAATCCGGAATGCCAATTCCAGAGATGGTGAGTATTTTCCCGCCTCGACTGCGAGGATCGTCTGTCTTGATACACCAGCTTTTTCAGCCAGGTCTTGCTGGGTCATCTCATTGGCAAAGAATCGAAGTGTACGAATATTGTTTGAAATTACATACTTCTTAGGCATTGTTTATTCCCCTTCTGTAATAGAATATCTTCACAAATCCTTCAAGAATGGATCCAACACTAAAAGAAATGAAAAAGATGTTCAACATCACAACCGCTGAAGAATTCAAAATCAAAGCAACAAGTCCCCCGATGAAACCGATGCCAGCAACGATGAAGCCAAAGCGCATTGATTTTAACTCAATCATTTTATCCATTTCATCTTCAATCATATCTACCTGGATTGCTTTTTCAATTTCCTTGTCATCATAATTGCCATCTTTTACAGCTTTCGAAACTGCAATTGAAATAGAAAGCAGAATATGAAAAATAATCAGGATAACAATAAAAGCCACAATCCCAATTCCAATAAATATTAATATGGTGGATGCCCAAAATTTCAGATCTTCTGGCCCATCCAGTCCTGACTGATATTTACCGAATGCATAGCTGCAATAGGCAGCTAAAATGATTGCCCCTGTAATGATACTAACAATTGATCTCTTTTCCTGGTACGACATTATCTTACTCCTTAGGTTTAATTTTATAGACATAATGTATCATTAATTAAACATAATGTCAAGTATTTTTTACTTTTAGTCTAAATATTCATACTATAAAAATCAATCAATAGTCATTGCCTTTGATCTGGGGTTGATTTATATCTACGGAGGAAATTTCAGATGTTTTTACCAATTGCATTGAGATTGAAAATGCAAAGGTTAGACATCCTCCTCCCGTAGGTACAGAGTTTTGATTAATTTGACCCTGATTCATATTCCGAGAACCTCACCGATTTCAGAGCAATCATTGCAGGGAATAAAAATCCCCAGGGATATTTTGATTGGTAAAAGGTTCATATAGCAAAATTCATAGAAGTTCAAAAAATTAAAACAGGATGGGTTGTGAACAAACCACAACCCATCCCAACAGAATTTATAGAATTATTAAAGTAAACGGAAGTCGTATTTTTTAGTTTTTGTATATAGGCAATTATGAATTAGCCATATATAAATTTTGACAGTCTTATAAACCCCCTTGGTCCCGTGCTGGCAACGATTGCAGGTAAAGCCACATGGCTTTCAATTCATCATCTGTCATCTGGCTAAAATTCTTCCACGGCATTTCTTCGCTTAATGGTCGCAGATTAGGCGTCATACCCGTTCTCATGGTTGTGAAGAAGTCGTCTTCTGACCATTTGGCCAGACCACCTCCCGGCGTCAAGTTCGGTGTTGGGATTTCCTGTCCGGGAGGTCCAAATGGAGCTCCATTCAAGTTCATACCATGGCATTCTGTGCAATTATGAGATAGGTATTCTCCATAAGCAACCGACACTTCAGGTTCAGGTGAGGGTGGCAGTGGACCGGTGTGATTGATCTTTTCAACTGCGGGGGTCGGAAACAAACCTACCGCCATCATCAACTTTCCCAAGAGTTCGATACGTCTTTCTGAAAGATTGTTGTCCACTGGGAGTATGGTCTTGAGGTAGGCTATCAATGCACCCAGATCATCATTACTCAAATAGTAAAAAGCATTCGACTGCATAATCATTAACGCTCTTCCGTCATGTCCCACGCCATGACGGATTGCGCGAATCCAGTCTGCATCGGAATAGAAACTACCAACTCCTCCTGCCCCACTGGTGAGATTGGGTGTTGGGATGCTTACCATACCGGGTACATCAAATGAGAGTTCACCGCTAAGGTTTGCAGTATGACATTTCGTACAGGTGAAAATAACAGCAAGGTGTTCGCCGCGCTTGATTGCCTCCACGTCAGTAGGAATCGAAATCTCATCAACTGGGATATCATAATTCTTATTCGCTTTAGCTCCTCCCACAACAGCTAAACTGAGAACAGCCAACACCAAAAGCCCAATCAGACCCCCTACGATAATACCAACCCATTTGATTGTTTTTTTCATATCAATATCTCCTCAATTAATTCTTGTTTTGATCGAAAGATCTTGCATTAATACAGCCCACAAATACCAGGTATCCCTATTTCAATTTTTGCTTCTGGTCTTTTCACCAAATTGAGATACCAATCAGGGTGCCAATCCATCCCTCCAGTGGAAGCTGAAACGAGATAATCCTCCCCCTCTTTCAGGTATACAACCGGATTTGTGTACAGCTTACCAGATTGTCTACCAATTGTTGTGATGAGTAAGATTGGTAAATTCGCAGCTTTATTAGCAAATTTTCCAGAACTCATCCGGTAGAGACCATTATGTAGGGGTAACCGATGTATGTACAAGCCAAGAAGTTCGTGGGCAGACCATGAGGCAATTGTTGGGTAGACTATTTACTTGGTTGGGCTTTCCACTACTGGCAAGCTGTGCAGATATGCATACATGGCCTTCAGTTCATCATCCGTTGTGGCAGCCCTTACCATAGTCCAGGGCATTCTGGGCTCTGAGAAACCACTTTTCAGCGTGAGTATGGGGACCTGCGCGCCGCCAGGCATCGTGCCGTTGTTGAAGTAGGTCATAAACTGCTCCTCAGTCCACTGGGGAACGATCAACGTAAGGTTGGGTCCAGGGGTTGGGCCGGGCTGGCCATTGTCCACCTTACCCTGCAGCTGGTCGCCGTGGCAATCCCGGCAGCCAATGATATCCACTAGGTACTTGCCGTATTCCGGTGTCCCGGTCTGGGGGGCGGTCACCGTGCCTGCCGGCTGCTGGGCAACTCGAAAATCCATCAAATTCATAAAGATCGCACCAAGTACATTAAATTGATTGCTCGGAGTACGCCCGCCACTGGTGGGCTGTGAGCGCAAATAAGCGACCAGGGCCTGCACATCGTCGTCGCTCAAGTTTCGGAAATTATTGGATGGCATGATTAGCAAGGAGCGCCCATCCTTACGCACCCCTTCCCGGATAGCGCGAATCAATTCACCATCGCTCCAATCCTGAATATCACCTGAGGGGGTAAGGTTAGGAGCGTATAGCTTGCCGAGCGGCGGCATTTCAAACTTCACCCCGAAATTCGATCCGGAGAGCGGAAGCTCGTTGCCCGGCGAATGGCAGCTCGAGCAGGTGTGGGCCAGTTGTTCACCGCGGGCGATTTGCGCCGGGGTGCGAGTCACCTGGATATCGGCAACCGGGTTGTCGTACCGGGCGTTAAGCTTGGAAAAGCCAACCAGCGCCAACGCCAACAACGCCGCCGGGATCAGGGTCAGCAGCCCGGTCAGGAATACTCCAGGCCATTTCAGAAAGGCGTTCTTCAATTTCCAGGTGCGCGTGGCCAGGAAGCCAAACAGAGCGATCAGCATAATGAGGATAAGGATTCCAATAGTGTCGAACATAGAAAGTCTCCTTTATTGACTTGCGTTCATTTCCGTAGCTCAATATGGATCAAGGCCAGGAGGGTCAAGATGAGATGTGTTGACTGAACCCATATCGAGAAGGGGCGCTAACCCCTGTGATTAACAATGCCATAAGCAGAACAAACAACAGCGCGCCGAATACTTCACTGCCGCCTGGTGTGACAGTCGCTGAACCGGCGGAAAAATATACTCCATACACCGCTCCCAGGATGAAGAACAAGCTGAGCAGGCCAGAAACCCAGCGGGTCCACAGCGCCCCAAATCCTGAAAAAGCATATCCACCCAACAGACCAATCAGGGCAACCCCGATAGCGCCGCCGCCCATTCCGGTCGTGACGAGAATGGAAAGGAAATCGTCGGTAACAATGGCAGGCCCCAAAACCAGCAATAGGGGTAAAAGGGTTGCCCACCGCCACCGCTTTCTATCCGAAGTCTCTGCAACATAGATAGCTCCGCCGAGCATAGCTCCCACGAGCGCTGTGGGAAGCAGAACCGCTCCAAATGTGCCGTTCCATGTGAATTGGGGAGGCTCCTCAAATTTCAATGCAAGCAAAGCCATCCAGGCACGCAGGGATGCCCCCCATGCTAAACCCAGGAAAGTTCCGATGGCAACTCGTCTGGTAATTGCCTTGAAGTTGCCGAGACCGGCCAGTTTAGTAGTCATGTTGATGCTCATTGCGGCTCCAACGCGTCGTTGGTTAGGTAAGCGGCGATCCGCTCATTCGGTTCATAGCCGCTGAACTCCTCTTGCAGCCGCGCCACGTTCTGCTTCCAACGCGGTTCGCCCAATATCCGCTCCACTGCTCGTTTAATGTCTGCCGGCCTTGGGCTCTCGGTGTGCAGGTCAATCCCGACACCGAAGTAATCCACGCGCGCATTGACATCGTTCTTACCTTCTCGGACGCCAGCTCCCAGTACCGGAACCCCCTTGCTGAGGTTGAGCAGCGTGCTTCCATAGCCGCCGTTGCAGATGAACAGATCGGTATGCTTGAGGATAAAGTCGAAGTCGACGTAATCTTCGATGATGATATTGTCCTGCGGATAAGATTTACGCAGCTCTTCGGTCCTGCTATACCCGGTGGCGACGATCAGCAGCGCGCCGCTATCCTTGAGGGCTTCCAGTGTCGGCACGATCAGTTTGCCCGGGTTTTTGTTGTCAACGGTACCTTGCGAGATGAGGATCACCCGTTTGTACTTTTCGAGCTTCTCCGCTTGGGAAAAGCCTGCCGCAATTCCTGCTTTGTAGGGCAGCAGCAGGCCGACGAACTTGACCTTTGGGTTAGGATTCCGCCGAGGGTAGGCAAATCCCGGCATACCACTCTGGAACAGCACGTCTGGGCTTCGATAGCTGACATCGAACAGCGATCCCTGGATGGGAGGCAGTCCCTGGGCGCCGAGCATGTGATTGTAGATTCCCTTGCCTCCCCTCATGACCACCAACTCCATCATCGCCCGCATGCCCTGGTGAACAAGCCTGCCCATGGCGGTCCTGGCCGGCTTCATGCCGGCGAAGTTCGGCGGAGCGTCCTTCGCCGATTCCAGCGACGGGGCCACCCCGAAGGCATAAACCCGCTTGCCTAGTTTTTCCTTGACGAGGGTCAGTACGTAGAAGGCGCCATCGCAGAAGAGGACCTCGAACGGGAACACTGCGTTGATCTCTTTCAAGTCTTCGAAGTGCATCTCCGTATTGGCGACGAAGATTTGGTTGAGATCAAAGCGCATGAGCGCCAGGCCGTGTAGCCCGGCGCGTTCGGGGAATTGCTCGTCGATGTTGTCCGCATTGATCTCCATTGCCCGCTTAAAGTGAAAATGTTGGATACCCAGGCGGGATAGCTTTGCAGCGTAACTCGGCCAGGCGTACCAGCGAACGTCATGACCGACAGCCTGGAGATGCATCGCGATGCCGGTAAGTGGGTTAAAGTGACCATCGAATGGTAGGGTGGCGAAAAGAATTTTCATATAATTGTCTCCTTTTTCTCGTGGGAAAAGCCTCTGTAAATCATGGCCGCATGCCCCTCAACCAGCACGATGGAAGCCGCCAATACAATGGCACCGAGCAGGATAATGCCTTTTCCGGTCGCGGGTTGGTTGCCCAGGAATGGGACGTTATGCCCTGGCCCCAAGGCGAATACAAAACTGCCCGCTTCGTTCACCCGATCAGTCACCCTGCCAGACCACCGATAACTGCCGCTGGTAAGAGCAAGTCGCACACGAAGATAACCGCCGCCTGGACATTGAACGTCTTATCGCCAATTTCAATTTTGGCTTCCGACATGTGCTTTAAATTGAGATACCAATCAGGGTGCCAATCCATACTCCCAGCAGAAGCTGAAATGAGATAATCCTCCCCCTCTTTCAGGTAAACAACCGGATTTGTGTACAGCTTACCAGATTGTCGCCCAATTGTAGTTATAGGCAGGATTGGTAAATTCGCAGCTTTATTGGCAAATTTTCCAGAACTCATCCGGAGAAGACCAGTATGTACTTTATTTCCGAAACTAAAAATTCGATTTAGGTTTTTTGAAGGTCTGTTTTTCATTTAATTTCTCCTTAATTATTCACTAACATCTAAACACTTTATTTAGCGAGGGATGATCCCCAGTTGCTGCAACATCCCATATTGATCAATTAACATCCAATATTCTGCAATCATTCCATCCACGAGCCTGGCGAAAAAGACACCATGAATCTCCATTGACATACCTGTGGGGGTAATGCCCATCAATAATCCTTTATGTGTTCCACTCAATGTCCAGTGTGTCGCAACCTTTTCACCTTCTAGAATTTCATCTTCCACCATACTTTGAAGATCAGGGAATGCGGTACGCAAAGTTGAAATCAACCGTTTTAAACCATCAAAGTCATTCGTTAATCCGATTGTGCTGTTGTGGACGATATGGTCAGATGATAAAACCTCATCCACAACAGCCATATTACCATTGTCAAAAGCCTCTCTTAAAATTCGTTGAATGGGGGAGTGAAAATGAGTGGCTGACATGATCTTTCTTTTTATGATGCTGTGTTTTCTGGTATCCGGGTTTCGAGAAGATCTTTCAAATCGCCAAAATCGGCATCCATTTCACGCTTTAGACTACCAACAATCATTGGTTCCGCCAAACCCATCAGACCAGAAGTATGTAATTCGAAAACAGTAGAAAGCTTAGTACCATTCGATGTAGGCTCAAAGAGATATGTTTCTTCAAAAGGCGCAGTACCGGAAGCACTTTTGATGACAAATTTGCTATTTGGCTCGTATTCAGTAATTTCTACAAGACCTTCTACCTTCCGTCCAAGGAACTTCCGAACTGAAGAAAATTTTGAACCAACGCCTAACGACCCCTGGGTTAAGTTACGTGATTCCAAAAGTCCTGCTTGCCATTGTGGTGCATTTGTAAGATCGCTTAGAAAAGCAAAGACTTCCACAACAGGACGTTGGATAACGATGTTTAATTTGTGCTTAACCATTTTTTTACTCCTTTTGTATCTAATTAAAAATTTGATTGACTAATAGAGTTATTGTGACAAAGTAGATAGTTTTTGTCGTCAGTACAAACACGTAGATTCACACGTATCTTAAGCTTTCTTGAGGTTTATCTAATTCTTCAGACTGATTTTTGAATACAAATCAGGTATTGTCAAAACTCAAGGTATGAGGACAACTAAGTCATTATCTGGAAATAAGTTATGTGTGATTTATTTCAATTTATGATCAATTGCCCAACGCATAATTTGGGCACGGTTGGAAAATCCCAACTTCGAAAGAATGTGACTGACATGTGTCTCGATCGTACGCTTACTTAAAATTAAATCAGCTGCAATTTCAAGATTAGACATCCCCCGCCCAATTAATAATGCAACTTCAAATTCTCGGGTAGTCAGGCTTTCTAACTCATTCACATCAGGTACTTCAATGCTCGATTTAAATTGGAGTTTCATAGCCCAGGCTATCGCTTGCTCCAGTGACATTATGCGTCCAGACAATTGTTCTTCCTGGAGCTCTTTTTTTGAGAGATTGGATTGAGCAACTCCAAAATATTTTTCTACTTCCTTTTGTGTAGTCATCCATCTGGAGATATCATTTTGCCCACTAATTTCCGTGGAAGCAGCAAACAAACGAACTCCAGTTCCATATAGTCCGGATTTAACCGCACAGGCTGCAAAACCAATCAAGCACTCGATCATGCCAGGCTTGTTTTGCTGAGAAAGATGGATTGTCATACTTTCCTTAAATAAGGTTTGAGCCTGTTCAATTTCATCTTGATGCAAATAAGTGAATCCCAAATTAAATAATATGGATGCCAAATCATGTTGCGCACCAAGTTCACGCAAAAGTACTGCGCTTTTCTCATACGAATTTTGTGCCTCTGCATAGCTCTGTTCACATCGTGAAAGATCTCCAAGGAGATTGAGGGTGTGCGCGATACGGAAGGCATCGCCATCATTTAAAGCCAATTCAAGACATTCATCAAGCCTTTCCCGAGCTACATCATAATATCCCAATTGAATCGCTATTTCTCCCTGCCCCAATAATCCCATGCCTAAATAAAATTTATTTTCAGTTGTCTCACGCAACATTTTTACAACTCTTTCCCCAACCTTAAATGAAGTCAGGTAGTCTCCTATTGCTTTCGCTCCAGATGCGAAACCTGCGAGGGCGAATGTAAGGGCTGGTTTATTTTCAGGGATTATCTCCTCCGCTAACTTAACAGCTTTCTTTCCATAGTCAAAAGACTCCTGCTGATTTCCAAGGAACATTGCTAAAAATGATGTAAAGACTATAGCATTCACACGTACAACCGAAGAAATTCGTTCATCGGTCTGAGAAAGCAAACGTTCGAACCATGTCATCGCTTCTTGCACAGAACCACGAATCTCCCAAAATCGAACAAGTGCAATGGCAATACGCAATCCTTTCTCAATGTGTTGACTACTCCGTTCATTCTGCAACGACCAGGACAAAGCAGCACGTAGATTATCGCGCTCACCCTCCAACCAATTCAACCAGAGTTGTTGGTATGATTCACCTAATTTCGGAGATGCTTCTTCAGCACGAGCTAGAAAAGTGTCCAAATGACGATCACATAGTAGTGCTGATTCACCACCTTCAACTAATTTTTCAATTGCATATTCACGGATCGTTTCGAGTAGCCGGTAGCGTGCTTTCGTGCGTCCACTGGTCTCCACGATGATGAATGATTTATCCACCAATGAAGTGAGTAATTCAAGAATATTTTCTTTTTTGATTCCATTTCCAAGGCATACCTGTTCGCACACATCAAAAGTCCAACCACCTGAAAATACTGCAAGACGATTCAACAAAGTTTGTTCATTAAAAGAAAGTAATGTATAACTCCAATCGATAGTTGTTCTTAAAGTAGAATGACGAGACTTAAGACCTCTGCGGTGAGTTGAAATAAGCAAAGAAAAGCGATCATTAATCCGTGAAGCAATCTCTTGAATCGTAAACACATTGATCCTCGCGCTTGCTAACTCAAGCGCTAATGGAAGACCATCCAATCGCGTACAAATATCAGTGATCGTTTTAGCATTTTCAGTGTTGAGATTGAAATCAGGAATTATCGCCTGAGCCCTTTCAACAAACAATTGAATAGCGTCATACTGAATCAAGGAATGTATGTCTTTTCCCATCTCTACGTCCGAATTCGGTAAAGTCAACCCAGAGATTGAATAAATTATTTCACCTGTTATAGCCAGGGATTCCCGACTGGTCGCTAAAACACAAAGTTCTGGTGCCTGACATAATAGTTCCTGACAAAGCTGCGCACAAGATTCCAGCAAGTGTTCGCAATTATCAAGGATTATAAGTATTTTTTTTGACCGGACAAAGTTCGACAAAATTTCTAATGATGGTTGTTCGCTCGTCGGATGTAAGCCTAGTGATAGCAATATAACCTGTGGAATGAGTTCAGGGTCACTAATCGGTGCCAGGTCAACTAACCAGACACCATCCTTATACAGATCGCGAACTTCATTGGCAATCTGAATGGAAAGTCGTGTTTTACCACTACCTCCTGGACCTGTAAGTGTGATCATATGCGCATCAAATAGGAGGTATTTAAGATCAGCTATTTCTTTTTCTCGTCCGATAAAACTCGTTAACTGAATTGGCAAATTCGATTGGATCATTATTACTCTTGTCAAAATCAATTTCAATTCTATAAACTCCATCTGATTTAACGGAGCTAGATTTTTCCATTATAGATCAATGGTAAAAAATAATTTTTTTCTGTCCAATGCTATAGCAAATAACCTACTTTATTTGAAATATAACTCCTTAATTTCATCTCTCATAACAAAATTTAATTATGATTCTACCCAATGTTGGGGTAATGCTTGCGAAGGAGAAAGGCCAAAAGGAGTTGTGTAAAGGGTTTGTGTTGTATGTGCAGTAGAAATTCATAAAATAAAATCATGATGGACCTTTAATGAACCTTATCACTACAACCCTTATCACCAAAATAATCACACCCAATCAATCTGTTAAAAGTTTCTGAAAATTGAAACACAATTATTTTTTCAAAACCGAATAACATGTGAGTCCAATATGATTAATTACAATTCTGAACACAAAGTCTTTCTCGATAAACTCCTCTTGGATTATCCTCATGTACGACCTGGCAAGATGTTTGGCTATCCAGCCTATTATGTTGTTAAGAAGTTAGCTATCTGTCTTTTTGAACAAGGTGTTGGCGTCAAACTTCCGGAAAAATCTGTAACAAAGCTTCTGGAAACAGACACCAATACAGTGCCATTTCAACCAATGGGGAAACCGAAAATGCGGGAATGGGTTCAGATAAATCTGAATAACTCTGAGGATTACATCCAGTACAAAGCTGTCTTTGAAGAATCGATTCGTTACTTATTGGAGATACAGGCGAAATGACACCAACCCGATTATCCCGATTAGAATCAACAACCCGTCTTGTTTTAGAGTTTAACGATGCTTTCAACCGTCATGATGTCACACACATGATGCAATTAATGAGCGAAGATTGCGTTTTCGAAAACACGACACCTTTCCCCGACGGAACAATTTATACAGGTAAGGAAGCTGTTACTCAGTTTTGGCTGGATTTCTTTCATAATTCACCAAACGCACAGATTGAAATTGAAGATATTTTTGGTCTAGGGATGCATTGCATTATGCTTTGGAGATACTCCTGGATGGATACAGATGGTAACAAAGGACATGTGCGGGGAGTCGATATTTTTAAAGTATCAAATGGACTCATCACTGAGAAGCTGTCTTATGTGAAAGGATAAATTTGTCAATTTTATCTAAAAAATGAAATGTCTTTAGAAACGATCATCTAAAACTATTGGAGGATTGTTGAAAAAGATAAAAACAACAAACAATCCTGAAGGAAGTAAAAAGTGGAAAAAATTATTGAAATTAGGTCTAACTCGCTTGAATTTCTACAGATGGTTTTCGAAATGCTTATCATCATGAATAAATTGAATCAATCGGAAAAGATCGTTATGATGTCCGAAGCAGTGCGCGAAGCAAATGGTTATTTTACAGAAAATCGAAGAGTGTTTGTTTACAAAATCAAAAACAAAATGGTGGGTTATTCTGTGTTAAAGATAGAAGACCAGGTTTGTTGGTTGGATTGGCTGTATGTTGATCCTGATTATCAAGGGAAAAATATCGCGTCAAAGTTATTTGATCATGTGGAGGAAATTTCCCTGAAATTGGGTAATGATCAACTTTATATCTGGGTACACCCCGATAATCATCGCATGCTAAAATTTTTAAAGAAAAAAGGCTATGATGTGCTAAATTTAATTGAAGTGAAAAAAAAGAAACCATCAACCAGTAGATCAATTTCAATAATGGGTAAT
>Ga0366819_10289_pt1 | contig 21902 bp, 16 predicted proteins | sample TotcelFGM3001N15_FD_207091 | JGI IMG/M metagenome (GOLD analysis project Ga0366819, IMG submission 207091) | Enriched cells from coal bed in the Powder River Basin, Montana, United States - Total cells FGM rep3 HSBNCT.FGM.300.1.N15 ... | reverse complement strand
CCCTTTCTACAAACAATAACAAAAGGGAGGAGAATGAAAGATTTCCAATGGGCAGAGGAGCTCGACTGTGCAGTGACTGTCTGCGATTTGAATACAATAGTTCTTTATCAGAATGCTAAGGCTCGCAAAACCTTCGAAAAATATGGCGACCTCATAGGTAAAAACCTTATGGATTGCCACGGAGAGAAATCTGCCGCGAAGATAAGAGAGATGATGGCATCCGGAACTTCAAACGCATACACAATTGAGAAGGAGGGCAAAAGAAAAATGATTTATCAGGCTCCGTGGAGAGAGGCCGGAGAGGTGATGGGACTGGTTGAATTTTCAATTGAACTTCCCGGCGAGATGCCTCACTTTATCCGCGGATAAAATTTTGAAATATGGCACAATTCAGATTCGTACATAACAACATCAATGTTCTGGACCTCAAAAAGAGTATGGAGTTCTACAAAGAGGCACTGGGACTGACAGAGGTGAGACGGATTGAGCCGGAAGACGGCTCCTTCGTAATTGTCTACCTGGGCGACGGACTTTCAGGTCATCAGCTTGAGCTTACATGGCTTCGCGACTGGGAGAGACCTTACAACCTTGGGGATAATGAGATCCACCTTGCTTTCCGCACAGATAACTACGAGGAGGCATATAAAAAGCACCGGGAGATGAATTGTATCTGTTATGAGAATCCAAAAATGGGCATATATTTTATAAACGATCCGGACGGATACTGGCTGGAGGTTTTACCAACAAGATAAAAAATGATAAAAACACTGAAACTGACAATAGCTCTGCTGCTCCTTACGACAGCAGGGCTATTCTCGCAAAATGAAACAGGCATGGCCCTCAGAAGACATGCCGGAGCGCTTACTGCAGATTCTCTGATGGGAAGAGGAGCCGGGAGCAGGGGTGAAAAGATTGCTGCCGCATATATTGGAAAAGTATTTAAGGAGGCTGGGCTGGATTTGCTCTATCCACAGCCCGGGCAGGATTTCTCGATAGTTAATTCGCCTGGGGATACACTTCACTCTGCAAATATAATTGCCGTGTCAGAGGGTTACGACCCGGCGTTAAAAGAGGAGTTTATCCTAATTGGTGCACACTATGACCATCTGGGTTCGTATACTGCAAAAATTAACGGAAGGGACACAGTTCTCTTCTATCCGGGGGCCGACGACAATGCTTCAGGTGTTGCAGTTATGCTGGAGGTTGCAAAAATGATTAAGACTCAGGCGTTCAAATTTAAACGCACTGTAATTTTTGCTGCTTTTGGAGCAGAGGAGCGGGGAATGCTGGGTTCTTGGTACTTTGCCAACAGGGGATTTGGTCAGAAAGATAAAATCTCCCTTATGATAAATCTGGATATGGTTGGCCGTGGACAAAAGGGTGACGGACTTCACGTCTACACAATGATGCCGCACGCAGAGCTGGTAACCCTTCTCAAGGATGTGGCAGACCAGCCGCTTATGGTTACACCTTCAATTCATACAGCCCCATACTTCCCTAGCGACCATCAGGTCTTCTCATCTGAGGGAATTCCGGTGGCTCTCTTTACAACAGGCCTGCACCGCGACTATCACTCACTCAGGGACAGAGTTTCAGAACTGGACTATGTTACAATGGAGATGACTGCTCAATATGTTTTTGAACTGGCTTTAAGTTCTGCAAACATGATGCGCCCTCTATCAAGAACTTCGCTTGCCGTTCAGCCGAATGAGCCGGGAAAGACAACAGGAGCTTCAGAGGAGAATAAACTATATAAAAACTACGAGACTGATGTTCCTGCAAAATTCCTTCAGGGCGGGGAGCAGCAGTTTCTGGACAGATGGGTTTACAAATACATAAAATATCCGCAGAGTGCAGTTGAGAAGGGTATTCAGGGAAGAGTCCTTATTGAGTTTACCGTAGACAGGGAGGGAAAGGTAAAAGATGTAGAGGTAATCAAATCACTTGACTACGATCTGGACGAGGCTGCCGTGAAGGCAATATCGGCTTCGCCGGACTGGAAACCTGCCATCAAAGATAAAAGGCGTGTGGCCGTGAGAATAGCCGTGCCTGTAGAATTCAGACTTAAAAGATAGCATTTTTTATTACTTTTGTCGCCTGATTTAATAGTAGCAAAATGGAGTACAATTTTTCGGAAATAGAGAGAGAGTGGCAGTCCCGCTGGGCAAATGAACAGACATTCAAAGTAGAGGAAGACTCTTCAAAACCAAAGTTCTATGTACTGGACATGTTTCCCTATCCTTCGGGAGCCGGCCTGCATGTGGGTCACCCGCTGGGATACATTGCCAGTGATATCTACAGCAGATATAAGAGGCTAAAGGGATTTAACGTTCTCCACCCCATGGGCTACGACGCATTCGGCCTTCCTGCAGAGCAGTATGCAATTCAGACAGGTCAGCATCCGGCAAAGACAACAGAAAAAAATATTGCCAGATACAGAGAGCAGCTGGACAGAATAGGCTTCTCTTTCGACTGGAGCAGAGAGGTGCGCACTTGCGAACCCGCTTACTATAAATGGACACAGTGGGCATTTCTGGAAATGTTTGGCCACTGGTATGACAACAGCGAGCAAAAGGCAAAAAAGATAGAGCTGCTTGAAGAGATATTCGCATCTGAGGGTAATGCAAAAGTAAATGCAGCCTGCGGAGATGTAGAGACCTTCTCTGCAGAGCAGTGGAAGGGTATGAGTGAGGCCGAAAAATCTTCTGTTCTTATGGCCTATCGCATAGCCTATCTTGGCGAGACATCGGTTAACTGGTGCGCAGCACTTGGAACCGTTCTGGCTAACGACGAGGTGAAGGAGGGGCTATCCGTAAGAGGCGGTCATCCTGTTGAGCAGCGAAAAATGAAGCAGTGGCAGCTAAGGGTATCGGCCTATGCCCAAAGACTTCTGGGCGACCTGGACGAACTTTCCTGGAGCGACTCTCTTAAGGAGATGCAACGCAACTGGATAGGGCGTTCGCAGGGAGCTGAGATGCTTTTTAAGGTTTTTAACGGCAGTGAGGAGTTTGAGCTTGAGATCTTCACAACCCGCGCAGATACAATATTTGGAGCCACTTTTATGGTGCTTGCTCCCGAAAGCGAATGGGTGGCAAAACTTACCACACCTGAGCAGAAGGCTGCAGTTGAAGAGTACCTTATAAATGCGAAGAAGAAGACAGAGAGGGAGAGAATGGCCGAAACCAAAAAGGTTACAGGCGTCTTTAGCGGAAGCTATGCAATAAATCCTTTTACCGGCGACAAACTCCCAGTATGGATAGCTGAATATGTTCTTGCCGGTTACGGAACCGGAGCCATCATGGCTGTTCCTGCGCACGACAGCCGCGACTACGCGTTTGCAACACACTTTAATTTGCCCATAATTCCTCTTATTGAGGGATGCGATGTCTCTTCTGAGAGTTTTGATGCCAAGGAGGGAGTTATGTGCAACTCCGGTTTCCTTAACGGTATGACCGTCAAAGAGGCAATTCCTGCAGCAATTGAGGAGGTAGAGAAGAGAGGAATAGGTCGCAGAAAGGTTAACTTCCGTTTAAGGGATGCAATTTTCTCGAGACAGAGGTACTGGGGCGAGCCGTTTCCAATCTATTACAAGGATGGAATAGCTACCCCGCTTCCGGTGGAGAATCTTCCGCTGGAGCTTCCGGAGGTAGATAAGTTCCTGCCTACAGAGAGCGGCGAGCCCCCTCTGGCAAGAGCAGAGAACTGGAATTTTGGAGAGTGGCCGCTCGAGAAGAGTACCATGCCGGGTTTTGCAGGCAGCAGTGCCTACTATCTGCGCTATATGGACCCGCACAACAACAAGGGACTTGTGTCAAAAGAGGCTAACGAATACTGGAGAGATGTAGATTTGTACATAGGAGGAACCGAGCATGCAACAGGTCACCTTATCTACTCACGTTTCTGGAACAAATTCCTCTACGACATGGGTTATGTCTGCGAAAAAGAGCCGTTTAAAAAGCTCATTAATCAGGGGATGATTCAGGGCCGCTCAAATTTTGTATACAGGGTTAAGGGAACAAATACCTTTGTATCACTTGGTCTTAAAGATAAATACGATACAACAGAGATACATGCAGATGTGAACATTGTAAGCAATGACCGTCTTGACACGGAGGCATTCAAAAGATGGATGCCTGAGTACAAAGATGCTGAGTTCATTCTGGAGAACGGCGAGTACATCTGCGGATGGGCTGTTGAGAAGATGAGCAAATCAATGTTCAATGTGGTTAATCCGGATACTATCTGCGACAAATATGGTGCAGACACTCTCAGGATGTACGAAATGTTCCTGGGTCCGCTCGAGCAGAGCAAACCATGGGATACAAACGGAATTGACGGAGTGCACAGGTTCCTTAAGAAATTCTGGAGAATGTTCTTTAACAAGGAGGGATTTGCAGTCTCTGCAGATTCTGCAAATGCGGCAGAGCTTAAAGTTTTGCACAAGCTCATTAAGAAAGTTCAGGAGGATATTGAGAACTTCTCTTTCAACACCAGCGTCAGTGCATTTATGATTGCAGTTAATGAACTGAACGATCTCAACTGCAGCAAGAGGGAGATTCTGGAGCCAATGGTTATTCTTATCTCTTCATTTGCACCTCACATTGCAGAGGAGCTGTGGAGTAAGCTTGGGCACACAAACAGTGTCTCCTTTGCATCCTTCCCGGAATATATTGAAAAACATACAATTGAAAGCTCAGTAGAGTATCCTGTTTCATTCAACGGAAAGATGCGCTTCAAAATTACTCTTGAGGCATCGCTCTCATCTGCAGAGGTTGAGGCCATTATTCGTGCAGATGAAAATACCGGGAAATTCCTGGGCGGCAGTACCATCAAGAAAGTGATAGTGGTTCCAAAGAAAATCATTAACATCGTTTGCTGATGAAATTGCAGTCATATCAGGTAGATTCGTTTACCGACAAGATTTTTTGCGGAAATCCCGCAGTAGTTGTTGTTCTTGATGAGCAACTTCCGGACGATATTCTGAAACTCATTGCCAGAGAGAATGCGGCGCCAGAGACGGCATTTATCATAAGGCAGGGAGAGGAGTACTGGCTCAGATGGTTTACACCCGATATCGAAATGGATTTGTGCGGACACGCCACGCTGGCCGCCGCCCACATCCTCTTCACAGAACTCGCCTATCCAAATGAGACCATTTTCTTCAGAACGGTTTCCGGTATTCTCAAGGTGAGCAGAGAGGGAACATATTATCTGATGGATTTTCCAATGAGGGAGGGTGTAACAGCCAGCCTGCCGGAGGAGATTCTGGATAGCCTCAACATTAAACCAAAAGAGGTTTACAAAGCACGCGACTATATGCTGGTTTATCCTTCTCAGAGGGAGATTGAGTTAATTGAGATTAACAGGTCAATTTTTGACGAGATTAACCTTAACACCGGCGGCGTTATTGTAACTGCACCGGGCGATAACTGCGACTGTGTCTCAAGATTTTTTACACCACAGGCAACAATTCTGGAAGATCCGGTTACCGGTTCTGCACATTGCACAATAGCACCATACTGGGGCAAAAGGCTCCGCAAGGAGACAATCCATGCAAAACAGCTAAGCGCCAGAGGTGGCGAGATGCACTGCACACTGGCAGAGGAGCGTGTGATTATCAGGGGAACAGCAGTTACATACTCAAAAGCTGAGTTTTACATTTAAAAGAGAGACTATGAAACTTTTCAGAACAGTAAAATCCTACATCCTCATGACTGCAGGATTGTTCATCTATGTATTCAGCTGGACAGCCTTCCTTATACCGCACGAAATTGCGGGCGGGGGAGTGAGCGGTTTGTCATCGGTAATCAATTATGCAACAGGTTTTGACGTTTCATACTCATATTTAATAATCAATGCATTCCTTCTGGGAATAGGATTTCTCATACTGGGAAAGGGATTTGGTTTCAAAACCATCTACTGCATCCTGGTGGCGGCGCTCATGTTCAAGTTCCTGCCGCTTATTCCGTGGATATCCGACATTGACGACAAACTAATTAACGCCGTACTTGGGGGAACCCTCAGCGGAATTGGAATCGGCCTTATTTTCCTTCAGGGCGGAAGCACCGGCGGGACTGATATTATCGCCCTCATAATTGCCAAGTTCAGGGAGATGTCGCCGGGACGCGTCTTTATCCTTTGCGACCTCATAATTATTGGCTCTGTATTCTTTATACCCGGCAAGTCGCTGGAAGATGTTATCTACGGATACATTGTAATGGTCTCCTTCTCCTATGTGATTGACATGATACTCACCGGAAACAAGCAGTCTCTGCAGGTGTTTGTCTTCTCTAACAAGTATGCCGAGATTGCAGACAAGATTACTAAAGAGATGGGACGAGGAGTTACTGCCGTAAATTCAATAGGGTGGTACTCGCAGAACGAAAGCAAGATGCTGGTGGTGATTCTCAGAAAATCGCAGCTTGCAGACATTAGTGCAATCGTAAAGGAGATTGATCACAACGCATTCATATCTGTTTCGGCAGTAATGAGTGTATACGGACAGGGTTTTGACCAGATTAAAAGCGGAAAACTGCAATGGAAATTAAAACAAAAAGAGTCTTAGGGGTATTCAGGGAGTACACCATTATAACATTCGGCCTTCTGCTCTATGCACTTGGCTGGAGTATTTTTCTTATTCCAAACGGCCTTGTTGGGGGCGGAGTAACGGGTATCGCGGCAGTTATCTACTATGCAACCGGTTTCCCGGTGAGCTGGTCATTCCTTATCATAAATGCTGTTTTGCTTGCTATTGCCCTTAAGGTTCTGGGAAAAGGGTTTGGTGTAAAGACTGTCTTTGCAATAGTTGCAGTAACTGTCTTTCTGGACAGGGTTCCTGGAATTGTTCCGCCTGAACTTATTCAGGATATCTCAATAGGCAACGGAAAGCTGCTCTCTGCAATCATGGGCGGAATCTTCTCCGGGGCGGGTATTGCCATCACCTTTACCCAGGGCGGAAGCACCGGTGGCACAGATATCATTGCCCTCATGATTAACAAGTACAGGAACATCTCTCCGGGCAAGCTCATTCTCTACATGGATATCTTTATTATCCTCAGCTCGCTGCTCATTCCGGGTGAGACAACAACAATAGGGGAGAGAGTTGCAATTATCATTTACGGCTTTGTCCTTATCTCTGTCACAAGCTACACAATTGACCTGATTCTCTCCGGCGCACGCCAGAGTATTCAGATTTTTATCTTCTCTCAGAAGTACGAACAGATTGCAGACGCAATTACCTCAATTGGAAGGGGCGTTACAGTCATAGACGGCATGGGCTGGTTCACCAAAAAAGAGGGTAAAGTGCTCATGGTCATAGTAAGACGCACCGAGAGTAACTTTGTCTTCCGGACCGTCCGCGACATTGATAAAGAGGCCTTCCTGAGCGTCGGAAACGTAATGGGAGTCTACGGAAAAGGCTTCGAGGAGATGAAAAAATAGAATTGGAAAAATTGGTGATATTTTCACTTTAATTTTTAAAATCAGATAAATCGCTAATAGTTAGTAATTTAGTTTTGTACCATAGAGTTTTTTTACTATTTTTGGTATAACTAAAATATTAACTATGAATAATTTAATTTTTGCATCAGGAATTACAAACTCTACGATTGAATTTTTCTCATTTGTAGTATTCATTGCTTTTTGCACCAGTCTTGTTTTTCAGCAGGTTTTCATCAGGAATATTAATCATGCAGAGAGTGACGGAATTGGAGTTATTACAGTCGTTTTTGGATTAAATGCATTTATTTTGCTTTTACGTCAGGTTATAAATGTCAATACCACTAATGAATACCTTTCTGATTTTTCCTATCTCTCACTGATACTTCAATTGCTATATCCAATAATATTTTATCTCTCATGGAAGTCTGAACAGATTTTTAAAAACCAGAGATATTTCATGACAGGAGCTGTGGTATTATCTCTTGTTAATATAATAATAGCACTGGTAATCCATACTGAAATTCCAGCTTCAAAAGAGATAATCGTTTTTGGCGGAGGAACTATAATTACTCTTGTGGCTATCAATATAATTTTCTTTCTGTTCAAGTACATTGTTTTTGTTAATTCTGTAAGAAATGATATCCAGCTTATGAGGTCTGAAAGAGTGAATATAACTATATTATTCACATCTATTTTAACTGTTTCATCGGCAATAGTAAATCTCCTTCATACAGGTGTTAATAACCTCTTTGCTCCGGCGTTGTTTATTCTGATAGCTTGTACTTTCATAATTTTTTACAAATTGTTAAGGTCGTCTGAAAATGAGTTACCATACTTTGAGCATCATTCTGTAAATTATGATAATGTCCAGTTTAAAAATAATTCAGTAATACTGGAAGATGGTAAATCGGCAGATCTTAAACTCAGACTCGAAAAATATTTTGAAAAAGAGAGGCCTTATCTGAACAAGGACTTATCAATAAACGAAGTAGCCGTAATCTTATATACAAATAAAACATACCTCTCTAAAGTTATTAATGAGAGTATGGGCCTGAACTTTAACCAGTACTTAAATTTCTACAGGATGAAAGAGGTAGACAGACTAATTAATGATGATATTGACATTTCGATTCAGGAGCTTTGTAAGAAATCCGGATTTGGCTGTATGGCATCGTTTACAGTTGCTTTCAGACTATTCAAAGGTGCCTCTCCGGCAGACTGGTGCAAGCATAAGCGAATGCAATTAAATCAGGAGAATCTGGGACATTAAGATTTGTATTACAGAGCGTAATCCAAAAATCTGGTTTTTCTTGAAAATTAAAAGAAAGATATTGAGGTTTTTAATTCTGGCGGGTTTGCTGGAAGGCAAGCCTGCCGTTAAACAGAGTATCACTGCAATGCATGCTGAAGAACTTATTTCAAGGCTGGATAGAATTGTGGTAAAGAATCAGCTTTACACATCTCCGGATCTTACCATCCGTAAGCTTGCAAAAGAGGCGGGGACAAACAGAACATACCTTTCAAGATGTATCAGGATTGTAAAAAGAGTTAACTACTGCGACTATATTAACAGCTACAGGCTTGACCATGCAGTAAAGATTATTGAATCTTCTCCCTCCCGCAAACCTTGTCTAGCAGAGATATCTGAGCTTGCCGGCTTTCCTAATCACAGATCATTTAACAGAAGCTTTGTTTCCAGATATGGAAAGACACCGTCTGAGTATAGAAAGGAATATCTCCGCCGCAATTTCTGTTAACTGTTTAATATACACATAAATGCAAAACACAAACTTTTCATTTCGAAGAGTTTGTGTTTTATAATATATTGGTATACTGTATGTTAACAGAAATTGCGGCGCAGGTTTATCTCAGCTCATCCACAACCACCTCTTGTCTGAGGTTTGCGCGGATAAAGTTTTGTCTGTCCAGGGTGTTTTTGCCCATATAGAACTCGAGGAGTTCTGGGATGTTGTCGTCATTGCCAAGGCGTACTTTGTCAAGGCGGATGCTTTCGCCAATGAAGTTTTTGAACTCATCGGGGGAAATCTCACCTAGACCTTTGAATCGGGTAATCTCCGGATTAACGCCAAGTTTTTTGATTGCCTTCTCACGCTCTTCGTCTGAGTAGCAGTAGATTGTCTCTTTTTTGTTTCTCACCCTAAAGAGTGGTGTCTGCAAAATATAGAGGTGTCCCTGACGTACCAGATCGGGGAAGAACTGGAGGAAGAATGCCAGCAAAAGCATACGGATGTGCATTCCGTCTACGTCGGCATCGGTGGCCATAACTATGTAGTTGTAGCGGAGGTTTTCGAGGTCCTCCTCAATGTTGAGCGCAGCCTGCAGAAGGTTGAACTCCTCATTTTCGTAAACGATTTTTTTAGTGAGGCCGTATGAGTTCTGAGGCTTTCCGCGCAGCGAAAATACCGCCTGAGTCATTACGTCGCGGCTCTTTGTAATTGAGCCGGATGCCGAGTCGCCCTCTGTAATAAACAGGGTGCTTTCGAGAGAACGCTCGTGCTTGTCTGTATAGTGAATGCGGCAGTCGCGCAGCTTCTTGTTGTGAAGGTTAGCCTTCTTTGCCCTTTCGCGGGCCAGCTTCTGAATGCCCGAAATTGCTTTGCGCTCCTTCTCAGATTCAAGTATTTTCCTGAGAATTGCATCTGCTGTCTCGGGATGTTTGTGAAGGAAGTTATCCAGCTTCTCCTTGAGAAAGTCGCCAATGAAGTTCCTTACGCTCATTCCGCCCGGAGCTATCTCCTTCGAGCCAAGCTTAGTCTTGGTCTGAGATTCAAAGACCGGTTCCTGTACCTTTATTGAAACTGCGGCAATCATACCCTGACGAATGTCGCTCGGGTCAAAGTCGCGTTTGTAAAACTCCTTGATTGTTTTTGCAACTGCCTCGCGGAATGCCGCCATGTGAGTTCCGCCCTGAGTTGTAAACTGGCCGTTTACAAATGAGGAGATTCCTTCGCCGTAGTCGTTTCCGTGAGTAATTGCTATCTCAATATCTTCGCCTTTTAAATGTATAGGCGGATAGTTTGGTTCTTTTGTAAGTGACTCGTTGAGCAGGTCAAGCAGACCATTTTTTGAGACGAACTCCTTGCCGTCCAGTTTAATTATCAGCCCGCTGTTCAGGTATGAGTAGTTGCGGAGCATGGTCTCTATGAACTCCCTGTTGAATTCGTAATGTCCGAACAACTCCGGGTCTGCAATGAAAGAGACAAGCGTTCCGTTCTTTTCGTTCGAGAGCATCCTTTCCTGACCTGTAATTACACCTTTGCTGAATACTGCCATCTGGCTCTCGCCGTCCCGGAAAGATTGAATCTTGAAGTCAATGGAAAGAGCATTTACTGCCTTGATACCAACACCATTAAGACCAACCGATTTTTTGAAGGCCTTGTTGTCGTACTTTGCTCCGGTGTTCATCTTGCTGGCTGCAATAATCAGAGAGTCGAGCGGAATTCCCCGTCCGTAGTCTCTTACTGTAACAACCTTATCGACGATTGTGATGATTATCTGCTTTCCGTAACCCATGGCATACTCGTCAACCGAGTTGTCCATCACCTCTTTGAGAAGCACATAGATTCCGTCATCCGGTGAAGAGCCGTCTCCCAGTTTTCCAATGTACATTCCGGGTCTGCGGCGTATATGTTCGTTCCACTCCAGCGTCTTAATGTCGTTCTCAGTATATGTGTTCATTGTTACAGGTCAGTTTGACGCAAAGTTAGAAAAAAAAAGGCTGTGTGCCGAGAGGCACAAAACAAAAAAACATTCTGCGCCGCAATTTCTGTTAACATACAGTATACCAATATATTATAAAACACAAACTCTTCGAAATGAAAAGTTTGTGTTTTGCATTTATGTGTATATTAAACAGTTAACAGAAATTGCGGCGGAGAATCGCCTCCGCCACCATCACCGCATTTGTCGCTGCGCCTCGTCGCAGGTTGTCCGCCACTATCCACAGGTTTATTGAATTCTCTGCAGAGAAATCCCTGCGGACCCGGCCTACAAAGACCTCGTCGCGGCCAAAAGCGAAGAGGGGCATAGGGTAGAGGTTATGCTGAGGGTCGTCCTGCAGCACTACACCTGGCGTATCCCTGAGTATTTCAAAAATCTGCTCCATTTCAAATCCATTTTCAAAAGTCACATTCACAGATTCCGAGTGTCCTCCCTCAACAGGTACGCGCACAGTTGTTGCAGTTACCGCAATTGATGGGTCGCCAAAGATTTTACGGGTCTCATTTACCATCTTCATCTCCTCTTTTGTGTAGCCGTTTTCTGTAAAGGAGTCAATGTGCGGAATAATGTTTTTGTCAATGGGGTGGGGGTAGGCAGCGCTGATTTCTTCTCCTGATACAGCCTCACTTATCGAGTTAGATCGTAATGAATTCGCTTTGTTAAACGCACTTAACCGCTCTCTTTCCAGCTGTGCAATTCCCTTCTGGCCGCTGCCGGTTACGGACTGGTATGTAGAGACTACAATCCGTTTAATTCTGAGCTGTTCATGCAGGCGGGCAAGTGCTACCACCATCTGGATTGTGGAGCAGTTGGGGTTTGCAATTATCATATCTGAAGAGGTGAGTTCGCCTCCGTTTACTTCAGGAACAATCAGCTTAATTGAAGGGTCCATTCTCCAATATGAAGAGTTGTCAATAACCCGGCAGCCGGCGGCTGCAAAGCGTGGTGCCCATTCGCTGGAGATTGAAGCTCCTGCAGAGAAGAGTGCAATATCTGGTTTGAGATCCAGAGCCTCCTGCAGGGTTATAACTTTAAGTGTATAATCTGCTGTGCCGGGAATAGAAGGTAATTTTACTGTAATCTCAAGACCTGCCGACCTCTCCGAGGCCACAGGTATAAGGGTGTCGAGAGGGAAGCTGCGCTCTGCCAGCACTTCAATCATTTTTCTTCCCACGAGCCCTGTTGCGCCAACTACTGCTACCTTCATAGTCCGGCAATAAGTATGTCGTTGAACACTCCGGTTGCTGTCTGTCTGGCACCCGCTCCCGCACCTGAGATCACAATTGGCGAAGGGTAGTCGCTGCTGGTGATTATGATGGTGTTGTTGGTTCCTTCGGTACCTGCCAGCGGATGGTTTGCCGGCAAAGAGAGAATCTCTGCCTTGCATTCAGTTGCAGAGACGGTAGCAACATATCTCAGTTTTTCGCCCTTTGAACAGGCATCTTTATAGAGTTTTGCAAATTTCTCTTCCCACTGCTCAACCCTGTCGTAGAAGAGGTCGGCACTCTGGTCAAGAATGGCTTTTGGGACAAGCGATGAAATATTAACATCCTGTGGTTCGCGGTTAATTCCAATTTCACGGCTCAGGATAAGTGCCTTGCGGGCTACATCTGTGCCGGAAAGATCCAGACGCGGGTCGGGTTCTGTATAGCCAAGCTTTTTTGCCTTTTTAATAAGTGTGGCAAGGCTTTCAGTGCCGTTGTAAGTGCTTAGAAGATAATTGAGAGTGCCGGAGAGAATCGCTTCAATTTTCTCGATTTTATCTCCTGCCTGCACCATCTGGCGGATGGTTCCTATGACCGGCAGAGCTGCTCCAACGGTTGTTTCGTAGAGAATCCGCCTGCCCGAAGAGGCAAATGCCTCCCTCATTCTGCTCCAGCTCTCAAGCGGAGCGCTCAGTGCAATTTTGTTGCATGTGACAACTGAAAAGCCGTTTAAGGCAAATTCAGAATATGAGGAGGCGACAATCCTGTCGGCAGTGCAATCTGCAAAAATGCTGTTGTTAAGCCCAAGATCGGTTGCCTTTGAAAGGAACTTTGCTATATCTGCCTCTTCACCCGACTCAAGAGCCTCTGCAATTTTATCCGGGCCGATTCCTCCCTTTGAGATAGCCATTTTGCGGCTGTTTGAGATTCCTGCAATTGCGATATCATCCCTTTTTGAGATAATCTTGATTAGCTCTTTTGCCACATTTCCATAACCGGCTATAAAGAGGTTGATTCTCTCCCTGCGCTCTCCAAAGAACTCTTTATGAACAACACGCATAGCCTCCTGAAGATCTTCGCTTGCAACCACAACAGAGATATTCTTCTCACTGGAGCCCTGTGCTATTGCACGAATGTTTATCCCCTCGCTTCCCAGAGCGTTGAACATTTTTCCGCCTGTGCCGGACTGGTTTTTCATATCGTCTCCAACCAGAGAGATAATTGAAAAGCCTCTCTCCACTGTAAGCGGGTTAACCTTTGCCAGACTAATCTCGTAGGCAAATGCACTGTCTGCAGCCTCTTTTGCCTTGTCTGCATCGGACTCGGAAATAGCCACACACATCGTGTGAACAGATGATGCCTGTGTAATAAGAATGATATTGATTCCGGCAGATGCAAGGGCTCCAAATAGTCTTGAAGAGTAGCCCGGGATCCCAACCATTCCGCTCCCCTCCATTGACAGAAGAGCAATGTTGCTGCTTCCGGATATTCCCCTGATTTTACCCCTGGTCTCAGGAGGCGAAGATTCAATGTATGTTCCTTCTGCTTCCGGTGCAAATGTATTCTTTACCTCAATAGGAATTCCGCTCTCAATTGCAGGCTGAATTGTTGGCGGGTAAATTACCTTTGCGCCAAAGTGCGACAGCTCCTGAGCCTCTTTATATGAGATGTGTCTTATACATTTTGCATCGGGAACTATACGCGGGTCTGCAGTCATCATTCCGTCTACATCGCTCCAGATTTGCAGAACCCTTGCACCTGCCGCTGCAGCAACAAGTGATGCGGTATAATCCGAGCCACCTCTGCCCAGTGTAGTAGTCCTCTTTTGAGAATCGGATGAGATAAAACCCGGAATAATATGAAGCCTTGACTTCTCGCTGCTGAGCAGTTTGCGGATATTTGAATAGGTTTTGCTGATATCTGCTGTATTTACTTCACCATGCCTCACAGTTCTGATGATTTCGCGGGCATCTGACCAGTGGTTGCTAATCCCCATTGAGGTGAATTTTACGCTCGCTATTCTGGTGGAGAGAAGTTCCCCAAAGCTCATAATGAGGTCAAGTGAGTAGGGACTCAGCTCCCTGAGAGAGTAAACGCCCTTGCATACATCCCTGAGCTGGTTGAAGAGGTTCTTTACCTTTAACTCTATTGCAGGGCGATAATCGATAGGAATAAGTTCATCAATGATTTCGATGTGACGGGATTCAAGATTGTCAATGATTGTAAGGTAGCGCGGGTCCTGTATGGCGGCTGCGCGGCCGGCCTCAATGAGGCCGTCCGTGCAGCCGCCAATCGCCGACAACACCAGAACGCTCCGGTCCCTCTTTACTGCATCTGCCGTGATAGCAGCCACTTTTGATATGTTTGCGGCGTTAGCTACTGAGCTGCCGCCAAATTTCAATACTTGCATATTAGTTAATGAAGTTTATGTGTCGCTTCACAATCTCTGCGGTCTGTTCCCACTCAAGCAAAAAGCCATCGTGACCCCACTTAGATTCAAGAAGTTCGAATTTAGAATTTTTAATGTTCTTGTGGAGAAATTTCTGCTCCTCAAGAGGAAAAAGATTGTCGCTGTCTATTCCAGCTACAATCGTGTTTGCCCTTATCTTACCAAGAGCCTCTTCAACCCCGCCTCTTCCCCTGCCGCAGTTGTGACTGTCAACTGAGCGGGTGAGTGTATAGTATGAATATGCATCAAATCTGTCTGAGAGTTTCTTTCCCTGATACTGCTGATACCTTCCCGCCTTCGATGCAAAGAGCGTGTCCTCACTCTCCTCCTGCTGGGTGATCCCGTACCCTTCAAAGGAGCGGTAGGATATAAGAGCAACAGATCTTGCTGCCCTTAATCCCGCTTCGCCTCCGCGGATACTTTTTTGCTGTGCAAAGGTGCTGTCTGCAAAGAGTGCCATTCTTTGAGATTCATTAAAAGCCGTTCCCCACGGAGATACCCGTGCATTGCAGGCTATCACAAGCAGATTCTTAATAATATCCGGATACATAATGCTCCACTCCAGAGCCTGAAATCCACCTATAGAGCCTCCGGTTACCAGGTCAATCGTCTCAATCCCCAGCTCCTGCATCAGCAGATTGTGTGCGTTTACTATATCTCTCACAGTTACCTGCGGGAATGAGAGCATGTAAGGTGCACCGGCGGGTCCGGCAGTTGCCGGACCGCTGCTACCGTAGCACGAACCTATCATATTTGCACAGATAATATAGTATCTCTGAGTGTCGAAGAGTTTTCCCGGACCAACCAGACCGTCCCACCACTCCTCAGGGTCTGAATTTGCAGTAAGAGCGTGGCAAATCCAGATTACTCTCTTTTCAGGAGAATAGTTTCCGGTGTGGTGGTACACTATCTCAAGCTCATCAAGCTTTTCACCGCTCTCAAAGAGAAATTCTCTGTTGTATCTGAATGAGTCCCTGATCATAAACCGGCCCTCCTGAATGCCTGTTCAATATCCTTCTGGATGTCTGATATGTGTTCAATTCCAACAGATATTCTCAAAGTGTTTGGCCCAATCCCTGCAGCCCTGAGCGCATCTGCTCCCAACTGTGCATGTGTTGTTGAGGCAAAGTGATTGATGAGGGTTTTGTTGTCGCCCACATTCACCAGATGGCTCAGCAGCTCCAGAGAGTTAACAAACTGAGATGCCTGCTCCCTGTCGCCTTTGACATCAAATGAGAGCACTCCGCCAAACCCGTTTCTGAGGTATCTCTTTCCGTTTTCATGGTTTGGATTGCTCTTTAGCCCCGGATAGTTCACCCTCTCAACCCTTGGATGAGCATCCAGCCATTCGGCCAGCTGCTGAGTGTTTGAGAGTATTCTCTCAAGCCTGAGTGAAAGAGTCTCGCTTCCCTGGAGAATCAGAAAAGCATTGAATGGAGATAGAGAGCAGCCCCAGTCGCGAAGCCCTTCTGCCCTTGCCTTAACGGCGAATGCTATATTTCCTGCCTCGCAACCGGGCCCGAATGTCTCCCAGAAACTCAATCCGTGATATGAGTCAGATGGTTCAGTGAATCCCGGGAACTTCCCGTTGCTCCAGTCGAAGTTTCCGCAGTCCACCACTATTCCGCCTATTGAGGTACCATGTCCTCCAATCCATTTGGTGGCTGCATGGGTAATTACATTTGCTCCCCATTCGCACGGTCTGAAGAGGTATCCGGCTCCGCCAAAAGTATTATCTACAATAAGCGGAATGCCATGCTTCGCTGCCAGCTCCCCAAACTTTTCAAAGTCCGGGATATAAAAGTCTGAATTTCCTATTGTCTCTATGAATATGGCTTTGGTACGCGAGTCTATCAGCCTTTCGAAGTTCTCAATATCCCCTTTTTGCGCAAAGCGAAAATCGATTCCCAGTTTTGCAAAGCTGATTTTAAACTGATTGTATGAGCCGCCGTATAATGAAGAGGAGCTTACGATATTGTCTCCGCTTCCGGCTATGTTCTGGATTGCCAGAAACTGTGAGGCCTGCCCGGATGATACTGCAACGGCAGCAGTTCCTCCTTCAAGTGCGGCAATTCTCTGTTCGAGAACATCAGTAGTCGGGTTGGAGAGCCTTGTATAGATGTGACCGGGTGCCTTGAGTTCAAATAGCTTTGCGGCGTGGTCTGAGTCGTCAAAAAGAAATGATGAAGTTTGAAATACTGGTGTGGCGCATGGTCCGTTTGAACCAGATTTTATACGGCCTGCATGCACCTGCAGGGTGTCAAAGTGTTGTGCACTCATGATAATTGAATTTGATGATGATTTATTAAGAAGTTTCTGAAGGGGATTTTATGGGTCCTGCCCAATGGATCTGCGTAAGACCCGGAATTATGCCAGCATCTTGCGATGCATTCGCATCATCATCATCATTGATGAAAACATGAGAGAGAAGGCAGCAAATGAATTGCTGTCCGGCTGAAATTGTATGAGGTTCTCTCTGTTCATCACTATTGCGAGTTGCAAATCTATTGATTCTTGCAATTCGCTCCAAATTTATTTTTTCTGAAGCCCTCTATTTTGCGGATTTATTGGCGATTATAAATTGTTATAAAAATATTACAATTTGTAACTTCTAATATCTACATTTGCCCCCGAAAACTTAATGATATGTACCACCAGGCGACGGAGATAAGAAGGGAGCTCCTACAGAGAGTATGCGAGCTGAGTTTTAAAGGATTATTAAGAGAGGAGATAGACAGGATTCCCCTGGAAATGCGACCGAGATCTGCGGCACTAAGCAGGTGCTGCATTCACAAAGACAGAGCTGTGATCAAATACAGGCTCATGACCATTCTCGGATTCAATGTCAGCGACGAAACAGATGAACTTACAAGACTAAGCGAATATGTAGATATGTCCTCAAAGAGGAGTGAGTTTACAGATGTCATGCTTACTGTTGTAGATGAGGCATGCAGTTCATGTGTAAAACAAAGCTATACAGTAACTAATATATGCCGCGGATGTGTCGGCCACCCGTGTACATATGCCTGCAACAAAGGGGCCATCACAATAAGAAAGGGAGCCGAGATTCATCCGGAGATGTGTGTTAACTGCGGAAGATGTATGGCGGCCTGCCCGTTTCATGCTATTGTATATACACCTGTTCCTTGTGAAGAGTCTTGTCCGGTAGGAGCAATCTCAAAGAATGATGTGGGTGTTGAGGTTATAGACTGGTCAAAATGTGTTTTCTGCGGAAAATGCAAGGAGGCATGCCCGTACAGTGCAATAATGGAGAAAACCTACCTTGTTCAGATTATTGAAAATCTGCTGGATCCGAACAAAAAGGTTGTGGCAATGGTTGCTCCTGCTCTTGCGGGGCAGTATCAGGAGTCATTCTCAAAGATACTCGGTGCTGTCAAAGCGGTTGGATTTGATGAGGTGGTAGAGGTAGCTGCCGGAGCTAATATTACTTCTCAAAATGAGGCAAAGGAGTGGGAGGAGAGAGTACTTGAGAAGGGAGAGCCGTTTATGACAACCTCTTGCTGCCCATCTTACAAGGCCTGGGCCGAGAAGAAAATGCCTGAGCTTGTTCCTTACATATCTCACACAAGAACACCGGCTTCATATACTGCAGAGATGGTTAAAAATTCAGATCCTGATTCAGTTACAGTATTTGTAAGTCCCTGCATGGCAAAGAGAGTAGAGGGTTATTATGACAAGAATACAGATTTTGTAATAACATTTGAGGAGTTTGATGCCATGATTAAAGCCCTCGGAATAGAAATTGCACTATGCGAGCCAATATCACCAGACAGTTCAATTGAAAAGAGCGGAAGACTATATGCAAGAACCGGCGGAGTTGCAGCCTCAGTGGCTCAATACACCAGGCATAGCGATAAACTCTCTGCTGAGGTTATTAACGGACTGGATAAGGATGCCGTAAAGCTCCTTAAGTCAATGGTTGTATCAAAAGAGTCAGACTCATCACTCATAGAGGTTATGATGTGCGAAGGGGGCTGCGTAAACGGATGCAGCGTAATCACCAGCCCCAAGGCAGCCGCCAGACAGCTGGGAGCACTTGATAAGAAGGGATTTTTATAAAACATACGATTATGGAACGGGGACTCGTCATTTACACCGAAAAGATTAATTGTCAGGATTGCTATAAATGCATAAAGGTATGTCCGGTAAAGTCGATCAAGGTTGAGGCATTCAGCGCCTCGGTAATAAGCGGGACCTGCGTTCACTGCGGACAGTGCATCAATGCATGCCCTGCGGGCGCAAAGAAATACAGAGAGGAGTCGGACACAGTCCGCGACTGGCTCGACCAGGGATATGATGTTATTGCGTGTCTGGCTCCCTCTTTTGTTTCTGATTTTGATGATGTCCCTTTCGAGTCTTTTATCAAAACCTTTCATACACTTGGTTTTAGAGGAGTTTCTGAGACGGCGCTTGGTGCAGATGTTGTGGCAAAGGCAACATCAGATTATCTCTCACAGAGCAACATAGATGTGGTACTGGCAACATGCTGCCCCTCTGTTGTAGACTATATCAAGATATACTATCCTGAACTGGAGAAAAACCTTGCACCTTTTGTCTCGCCAATGATAGCCCATGCAAGAATGCTCAGGGCAGCCGGATATTCAAAGTCAAGGCTTGTATTTATTGGCCCCTGCATAGCAAAGAAACAGGAGAGCGATATCTACGGCGACGAGATTGACGCAACTCTCACCTATGAGGAGTACAGAAAGCTCATGGATATTGAGGGAATCTGCTTTGAGGACATGGAGAGAATTACATTGCCGGAGGGCTTTCTTATAGGAGCTTCTGAAAGGGCGGGTCTCTTTCCTGTTGATAACGGAATGATAAGCACAATGTGCAAAGAGATAAAGCCGGTTGATGCTGGATTCATGAGTTTTTCAGGAATGAAGTCAGTTATGGAGATTTGCGGTGAAATGGGATCCTGGGAGCCGGAAAACAAGCTCTTTATTGAACTTATGGCCTGCGAAGGAGGATGTATAAAGGGTCCCGCAACAAGAAAAAACGGAGGCATTGCTGCCAAAAGGAACAGACTTCTAAACGACTTCGACATCTTTAAACGCTCAGGTCTGGCAATATCACTTCCTAAAGTGAAAATTGACCTCTCCAGTGAGAAATATAAACTGCCATACAAAATAAACTGTGCATACAGCGAGAGCGATATAAAGGCTGTCCTGGAATCTATGGGAAAGCACTCCAAAGCAGATGAGCTTAACTGTTCCGGTTGCGGATACGACAACTGCAGGGAGTATGCAAGAGCTCTTCTTGAAGGGAAGGCAGAGAGAGAGATGTGCATTTCGCAGATGAGACGCGAAGCTCAGAACAAGGCATCCATTCTGCTTCAGAAGATGCCTTACGGAGTTGTGCTTGCAGATGAAAACCTAAGGGTTGTTGATGCAAACGACAAATTCATCGAGATGGGCGGAGAGGAGCTCTCAATGATTGCTGAGGCACTTGGCGGGCTTCGCGGAGCAGACCTGAGAAAAATTGTCCCTTACCATAAATATTTCTCGGCAGTACTTGCCTCAGGTGATGAGACTAGTGAATTTGATATCAGAGGAGAGCGTGGCTCTCTTTCCCTCTCAATTGTATCAATTCAGCCCCACAAAATGCTCTTTGGAATTGTCCAGAACATTGACGATTCACAGGTGATTAAGGAGATTATTTCTGATAAAATTCGTGAGGTTATAAGACATAATGCTGAGTCAGTTCAGAGGATTGCCTATATATTGGGAGAGAGTGCCTCATTTACTGAGAGCGTTCTGAACTCTGTGATTGACAAGGATAAAAGGAGGTAGTTATGTTCTTTGGAGAAGATACTCAGTTTTTTATTGAGATTGCGCACAGTCAGCAGTTCAAAAACGGCCAGATTGTGGGAGGTGACACATTTATCTCCAGAAGTATTTCCGGCGGGGAACGATTTGCCGCGGTACTTTCAGATGGTCTTGGCAGCGGAATAAGGGCAAATGTATTAAGTACCCTTACAGCCTCCATGGCCATGAATTACCTGCTTCAGAACAGACCAATTGTAGACTCTCTCAGTACAATTCTGGATACACTTCCCGAGGATGCAGGCGAAAAAATAAGCTATGCAACCTGTTCTATTGTGGATATTGACAAAAGCGGAGAGGCAAGGATAGTAGAGTTTGACAATCCCGATTTTATTCTGCTGAGGGGCAGCAAACATTTTGAACCGAGGAAGAATCAGCTTCGCCTTGCCACAAGGCAGGGTGAAAGAACTCTTTTAGAGAGCCAGCTTATGCTCTTTAAGGGCGATCGTCTCATTTTTCTGAGCGATGGAGTTACCCAGAGCGGGCTTGGCAGCACTGCTCTTCCCATGGGATGGGAGAGGAGCGGAGTTGCTGCATTTGTGGAGGATTATGTCACAAAACACCCGGATGTATCTGCCCGGGATCTTTCAAAGCTTATAATGCAGAAGGCTCTCCACAACGACCTTTTTATTGCCAGGGACGACATAACCTGCGGAGTTGTATATCTGCGTGCACCGCGCCGGCTGTTGATCTGTACAGGGCCTCCTTTTGACAAAGAGAGGGATTCAGAGATGGCTGCCATTTTTGATTCATTCCCGGGGAACAAGATTGTCTGCGGAGGTACAACAGCCCAGATTCTCTCAAGAGAACTTGGCCGGAAGATTTCGGGCGACGGTCGCCAGCAGGTAAAGGCAAACCTGCCTGCGACAGCCCGCATGGATGGAGCCCAGCTTGTTACTGAGGGAATTCTTACCCTGGGACACCTTGCAGATCTTATTCAGGAGTTCAGGGAGGGCGACCGTCCGGAGGAGTCCTCTGCCGGTGAGATACTTCGCTATATTCTCGATAGTGATATTATTGATATTCTAATGGGAACGCGCATTAACGAAGCCCATTACGACCCTTCGCTTCCGGTAGAAATGGAGATCAGAAGAAATCTTGTGCGCCGTCTGAAAGTATTGCTCGAAGGCTCCAATATGATGAAAAGAGTAAGAATCAAATACATTTAAAGAAATCATTCTTAAATTCGTGAAAATTTAAGATATGAAAGCGCCGCTG
>Ga0366819_10287_pt1 | contig 22073 bp, 16 predicted proteins | sample TotcelFGM3001N15_FD_207091 | JGI IMG/M metagenome (GOLD analysis project Ga0366819, IMG submission 207091) | Enriched cells from coal bed in the Powder River Basin, Montana, United States - Total cells FGM rep3 HSBNCT.FGM.300.1.N15 ... | reverse complement strand
CCGAGGGCTTCCTCTAGGACAACATAGCACGTATCGTCCGAGGTTTCCGGCCGATGCACCTCGAACAGTTTCCGGTTCTCCGCAGCCGATACCTGCTCTGCCGCCGCGACAAACTGTTCGATCGCCTCCGGACTCTCCGCCGCATGGCTCCGCGACAACGACCTTAACTCGGCCTTCTGCCCGGATTTACCGTGTTGCACGAGAAACGTTCTGGCGACGCCGTCCCCCACGGATTGATCGAGCAGCTTGTAAGGTCCCATCGTCAGCGCGTACCGCCCGTGCAGCAACTGCCGCGCTTGCCATTTGGTCAGCAGGCCGTCCGACAGCAATTTGCGAGCGACCACCTTGGGATCGCTTTCGCCTGCCGCTTGCTGACGTGCTGCTTGGATCTGCTCCGCCGCCAGGAGCGAACTCTTTTCGAGCACCAGAAAGAAATCATCAACGCTCATGATAGGCATATCCCATTTGTCACCGGGAGCGGCCTTGCGCGGCCCCTGGAGCCACTAGCAAACGCGCACCATCTCCGTGATTCCGATTTTCGCACCGCGCCGTGCTTGTGGCAAGCAGGTTGAAGGGCGCTTTCATAGGATTTACGTCGTTGGTGAGTTACAATATCCACGGTGGGGTTCGTCAACGACTCCGGGCGATTCTTCCGCTTGGCCCGAATTTTCGGGCCAGCGGGTGCTTTTCCGGCAACAGAGGACGCAACGTGTACGAGTTCCAGGCAATTGGCCCCGGAATCAAGCAGACTTGGTGCCGCCGTCTACCGGCCGAAGGACCGATCCGACTGGGACGCGCTCCCAAGTCGGGCTGGGCGGTTCCCTGGGACTTGAGGATCTCGCGGGAGCACGCCGATCTGGTTCCGGAGGGAGAGGCACTGCGAGTTCGGCGTCTGGCCACGGCTCGCAACTCGATCTACCTTCGCGGCGAACCCATGGACGAATTCATCATTGGTCCTGGCGAAGATTTTCGGATCGGGCAGACGGTTTTTCGGCTCGCTGCGGTATCGCCGGGCCAGGCCGAAGCGCGACGGCCGTCCTCGGTGTCCCTGCCGCCGCCAGCCGGTGCAGCGAACCTCTGGCTGGATGTCGCCGCTGCGTCCGAGCGGGAACGGCTGCAACTGGTGCTGGATCAATTCGAAGACGACAGCACGTGCTTGGAACCGCCAGGCGACGCGCCGCCGGCAGTGTGGCCCCAAGCGAGCTTTCCAACTCGCGACTTGGATGGCAATGCGCTGGGGCTGTACGAGTTGATGGAACCGCTGCACCGCGGCGTGACGGGGCAAGTGCTCAAGGCTCGGCACCTGTACCTCGATCGCTGGTCCGCGATCCAGATCCTGGCTTCATCCGCGTCGTCCGCTCAGGCCGTGGCTCGGTTTCATCGCAAAGCCCAATCAACCGCGGCTTGCGATCACGAGCATATCGTCCACACCTACGAAGGCGGCCAAGTCGGCGGTTTGCACTACCTGGTCATGGAGTACATCGACGGCTGTACGCTGGCCAAACTGCTCGTCCGCCAGCGGATTGCCGCCCAGGCGGCAGTGAGTTACGTGATTCAAGCTGCCCGCGGGCTGGCCCATGCTCACCAGCGGCAGATTGTCCATTGCGACGTCACCCCGGCACACCTGATGCTCACGAGCCGGGGCGCCATCAAGGTCATCGGCTGGGGCCAGGTTGAGCGGCTTGGCTCGAATTCGTCGAATGCCTGCCAAGATGCCGATCTCGCCTCGAGAGCGATGGGGAGCACGGCTCCGGAACAGTTCGCGCCTGGCGGGCGAATCGACCAGCGGACGGATGTGTACAAACTGGGCTGCACGCTGTATGCGCTGCTCGCATCCCAACCCCTGCTGCCGCTGGATTGGGCGTCCGCGAGGCCGGCGGACGAAGCTGGATCGAAGGCACCGCCGCTGCGAGGCATACGGCCGGAGACACCGGACCGTCTGGAGGCGGTTTACCAGAAAATGCTCGCCCACGCTCCGGAAGACCGCTGGGCTTCGATGGCGGAGTTGATTGAGGCGTTGCAGGGAGTCTTCGGATCGGCATAAACGATGACATACGCAAACAACACGATGTTCTTTTAGGTTGCCATGACGGATCACCCCTCCATCGCCGCCGTGCCATTGCACGAGCCAACTGGGCATCGAATCGACGATTTGGTCGATCGGGTCCAGGTCCTGGTGTCGGCAGGCGGGGAGGAGAAGTCGTTCTACGCGATCCTGCTCGATAGTGTGGTTCGCGCGACCGCGGCCGTGGGCGGAGCGGTTTGGACCGCCGAGACAGGCGATGAATTCAAGGTGATCGTCGCCTCCAACGACGGGACACCAGCATGGGCGGCCGGTGCTACGACAACCGGGCCGCACGCAAGGTTCTTGCAGCACGTCGCTGGCTCGCTCCAAGTCCGCAGCGCCGCACCGGGAGCCGCCGACTCGAAGGGGCCGATCAATGCCTCGCCGTATTGGCTGGTGGCATGTCCCGTCGTGTTCGAAGGCGTCGCGACGCGGATCGTCGAGATCGGCCAGTGGCCGGAGTTTTCGGCGGATACCGCGCTCGCCTGGGCGGAGATCCTGACGACGCTGTGCGAACTGGCCGCGGATTTTCATCGCCGTGCTCGGTTGCGGGAATTGCAGACGCGAGAGTCGTGGTGGGAACGAGCGGCCCAGTTCTGCGAACAAGTCCAGCGGCCGCTGGACTTGCCCAAAGTTGCCTATACCGTGACGAACGAGGCTCGCCGCCTGCTGGACGCCGACCGCGTCACGCTAGCCGTGCGGCGGAGCGGTCGTCTGCGCGTGCAAGCGATCAGCGGGCTGGACGCGTTTGACCCGCGGGCAACGCCGGTTCGGCTGGTCGAGCAGCTGGCCGACCGCGTCGCGGCGATTGCCGAACCGCTGGTCTATTTCCTCGGCGGCCCGGCGGTGGCGCCAGAGCTGTCAGCGGCGGTCGAGGAATACGTCGACCAGACTCATGTCCGCTCGCTGGCCGCCATTCCGCTGGCCGAACAGGCGCCGGACGGCCAGCCTCCGATTCCGCCGTACGGCGTCCTGGTCGTCGAGTCGTTTGCGTCGGCGGCCGGCGGCGGCCCGAATGGGACGGCGTTGGACTTCGTCTGCCGGCATGCTCGTCTTGCCGTCGCGCGGGCCGTGCGCTACGAGCGGATTCCCGCGGTGCGGCTGTGGGAACGGTTGGGAAGTTGGTGCAGACCGGGCCGCCTGACTCGCGCGGCGCTGTGGTCCCTGCCGCTGGCAGCAGTCATCGCCGCACTGATCTTCGTGCCGGCCGAGTTCCGCGTCACCTGCCGAGGCCAGTTGCGGCCACAGACCGAACGGCGAATCTTCGCCCCACGGGACGGCCGCGTCGAAGAATTGCATGCAGACCACGGCGATGCAGTGGCCACGGGCCAATTGCTGGCGACGATGCACAGCAGCGACCTGGAATACGAATGGACGCGGTTGGTGGGCGAGATCCAGACGACCATCGAACAGCTGCAGGCCGTTCGGACATCGCGTCTGGGCGCCAACCCGTTGACCGCCGGCCAGCGAGACGAATACGTTCGGCAGACGGCCGAGGAAGAGCGGTTGAAAACGTTTTTGGCCAATCTCCGGGAACAGCAGGAATTGCTGGATCAAGAACGCCACGCGTTGCAGATTCGCAGTCCGATTGGCGGCCACGTGTTGACTTGGGACCTGACGGACAGCCTGCAACAACGGCCTGTGAAACGAGGCCAACTGCTGATGACCGTCGCCGATACTAGGGGGGCGTGGGTTCTGGAAGTGGAGGTGGCGGATCAGGATGTGGGCTACGTTTTGGCGGCGCGGCACGCCCGCGGGCAGGAGCTGCCGGTCCGATTCTTCCAGGCCACAGACCCCCGTCGAACGTACGAAGGCCGTTTGGAGAAACTGGCGGAGATTGCCGAGTTGGACCCGCGGCAACAGTTGTCGGTCGCCGCGCTGGTCCGCGTCGAGACAGGGGCGATTCCGCACCGCCTGGCCGGCGCCGGCGTGGTCGCCCGCATCGACTGCGGCCGGCGGTCCCTCGGTTACGTGTGGCTGCACGACGCGATCGAAGCCGTGCGGGGCTGGCTGTTCATCTAGCGTTGGGCAAACGCAACTCGGGATGGTACGACAACGTCGGATCCTGGGTGTATCCCATCGAGTTCATGGTCGTCACTTGCCGGTATACGGGATCCTGCATCAAGCAGACGCGCCGGTCCATCGCTGGAATCGTCGTGGTATAGATCCGCAGTTCCCCGTTGAAGGATGCGATGATCTCCTCTCGCCAGTCACCCAGCACGTCCGCCTTGAGGATGACCCTGCCGGCGATGCCTTGCGTCAACGGACCGCTCGGATAGTCGGAAATCGTATTGCCTCGCAGGATTTCTTTTTGCAGATCCGCGTCCCAAAACAACGTGCTGATATCGAAGCCCCAGGGGCAATCCGTTCCGCTTCGCAGCAGCGTCCCGTCCGCAGCGAACAACCAGCGGTTTTCGGTCAACGTATGTCCGTCCGCATCGGCGCCGTAGACTTCGCAGCCGGGATGAGCCGGGTCGATGTCGGCACACATGCCTTTTCCATGCACGTGATGGGTGGGTGTCTCGAGTTTCCACAGCGTGCGGCCCGTGCGGGCCTCCACCACATTCAACCCGCCGCCAGCCGGTTGCCGCGTCTCCATCACGTAGGCGATTTCCAGCCCGGGATTGCTGGGCAGAACGTCCGTCAGGTAAAAGGCATCAGGATGGCCTCGCCCAGTGCTCCACAAGGGCACGCCGGTGTCGTCCAGCACGGCGCTGCCCAACAGCACTTCGTCACGGCCGTCCCCGTCGATGTCCGCGCACTGCGTAAAATGGGCTCCTTGCCCCCAATACATTCCGCCGTAAGGTTCGTTGTCATAATCCCATAACAACTCCAGCTTGCCATCCCGCAGCAGATAAGCCTGCACCAGCATGCGCGTATAGGTGCCTCGTAGCGTTAGCAGGCAAGGCGTCTTGCCGTCCAGGTACGCCACCGCGATTTGATTGCGACTGGCGTAATTATAGGAATCGAACAGGCTGCGGTCCGGCCAGGGGGCACGGGCGATCTCGCGGCCGGTCATGCCGTCCCAGACCACGACGTACTCCGCACCGCTGGTGACTTTGCCTTCTTCGTCCCGCGGGTCGCCTTCGCCGATCTTGGCGGCGACTTCGGCCCGGCCGTCTCCCGTCAAATCGCAGACAATGTACGGCGAGTACCAGATGCCCCGTTCGATGGCCCAGCCCAAGTCGTTCGACCACAAGCGAGTTCCGTCGCTCAGGTAGGCTTCGATCTTGTAGGTATCCGGAGATTTGTACCAGTACTTGTGCCAGGGATCGATATTCTCGTGGGGCTGCTTGATCACGTAATCGTACACGCCGTCGCCGTTGAGGTCGGCGATGCCTGCTTTTTGGAACAGCGTCTTCTCGTCTCCGAGGGGGATGCGGACGTAGGACGCTCCCTCCCCGGCCTCGGCCCAAACCGCGTCGCCGCCCGCCCCCGTACTCCCGGTCGCGGGCTGCACGGTGTACGTCGGGCGTGGCTCCTGACGCGACGGGGCGGCAGCAAAGAAATCCGTGGTTTGGACGATCGGTTGCGGGTTGAGCTTTACCGGCGCATCGTCACCGATTCGGCGGAACACGTCAAAGGCGATGTCCTCCGCATCCTCGGCCAACAGTCGCCAGCTGAGATACACGCCGTCGTCCCGCGGGATGGCCACCGCACCCCGTCCCAGGTTTTCCCGCACGCGAGACTCGGCCCACCCACGGACTTGAGGCCGCGGCGGATACGCGATCTTCTCGGCTCGCAAAGACACTTCGTCCACGGTCACGTCCGTCCGGCCGCGGCCAGTCAAGCGGACCTGCACCTCGTCGACCGTGTCCGGCACGCGCAGGAAGCCTTGAGCTTGGACCCAATCCCCGTTCATCGCCGCTCGCCCCCGCCCCAGCTGCCAGAAGATCGGCTTGCCGTCCTGATAGCCAACGACGTCGATCGCCACCGGTTCGCCCCCCGCGGGGCCGTGCATCCAAACGCGGACGCACAGCTCGTCGCCTGGCCGAACTTGCAGCCGAGCGGCATTGGTCAAGGCCCAATCCGCTTGGCCCTCGTAACGGATCCGCACGGCCTGGGCGCCGCTGCGGACCGTGTCACTCGACGACGCAGCCCCGCCGCCGTCGCGCGTCGACCAATTCCATTGGGCAACGGCCCCCTCCTGCGTCAACTGTTCGAAACCCGGATTGACGATGCCTTCTTCGAGGCTGCGATGCGGATAGAGCAGCACGCAGTCGTAATAGGCGGCCCCCCGCCCCGCCTCGTTTTCGACGGCAAAGCGATCGTCCACCCAAAAGGTGATCGCCTCCCCCGGAGCGACGCGATGGCGGCTCAGCAACGTCCCACCGGAGTACCTCTGCCACGTGGTGCCATCGAGCGAGACGCCGAGCACGCGGCCGGATTTGAGTTCGACCGTGTAGATCCCTGCGGGAACGTCGCGAAGGACCGTCCGCAACGGCGGCGCGCCGTCCTCGGGACGTTCCCGATCCGCCATGACCAGCGGACTGCGGAGGACAACCCCGCCCGACCACTTGAGATGAGCGTCCTTGTCGGTGCTCCACAGGTTCCACCGGTTGGCAGCGTCCTTGTCCTTGACCCAAGCGTCACCGGGTTCGGACACCTCTTCGGCCTCGAATCGCAGTTGCGCCTGCGCCGGCAGCGTACCTCTCCAGCGGCATCCAGGACGTCCGGCCTGCGCCAGCCACAGAATACACTGTGACAGGAAATAGAGACGTTACGGCCAAACGCGGGTCCCGGTCGCCTCGAATCCGCAGTTGTCTGCATGGAAACGGCCGCCAGCTCAAAGCAGCCAAGTCACGACCCGACATAAGCGATACGCCACAGGCTGAAGACGGCTGATTTCGCTGCTGATGGCTTGATGGCAGGCGTTACAGGCTCGTGGCTGCCGGCCTTGGGCACGACGGCCACTGTCTGGCTGGCCGTCTGATACACCCGTCACGGCCCGGCAAGCTGACGTAGCGTAAGCCGGCTTAGGGCATCATGGCTGTGGCCGCGAGGGACGCATAAAGCCGCGGCCATACCTGAAACGCGCGGATCAAAGAAATTTTTCATCTGGTTATGGCAAACCGCTACCCCGCCGGATAGACTTTTCCCTTGTGTAAGTACTTCCCGTGGTGGAAGCCTATTGAACTTGGAGGAACCGAAGCGACCGAAAGAATGCAAAATACGGCCGCCCGCTGACCTAGCGAGCGACTGACAATTTGAAATGACGCGTGAGCGTCAAGTTACTGCTTCCCACAAAACGACCAACCTGAGCCGCAAGGCTCTTGTACTAACGAGGCAGCTACTTGGCACCACGCTCCCGCAAGGGAGCGTCGGGCTGGGTGCTGTTCGTTAGACCCCTTGGTCGGGGTTGTGGGAGCGGCCTTGGTTTCGGCGCTCCTTTTTTGTTGGCACATCAGACTTCGTGTCAGCGAATGCCCCTACCCCTTGCCTCTTTTGGGCCAGCCAGTCTATGAACACAATAAACCAGCAAGTCGTAACTGCCAGAAAAGAAGTCGCACCAAGGCTGCGTGAAATCGTCGAACAAGCCCGGAAATGCGTCGGTGCGCTCGGGGATTTGGCAAATGCGGCTATTGAAATTGACGGTGCTACGGGGCCTTTGATGGAGTCGATCGAGCAATGCCGCGGGCGGCTGAATGCGATTGCCGAACGAGCACAGCTTCGCTTTGAGCGCTACGATACGGGCTTGATTAGCATCGCCATTGGTGGCATCGAGAAGTCCGGCAAAACGACGCTGCTGAAGACACTGACTGGTATTGAGGATTTGCCAGCGGCCAAAGAGCGATGCACCGCCGTGTGCTGCGAAATCATCTATGACCAGACGCAAAGTGCATTCGATCTGGAATTCCACTCCGTCACCGAATTCTGCCAGGGTGTCTTGCTTCCCCTGATCCAACGGTTTGACATGGCATTGGGCGAAGACAATGCAGATTTAAGAATTCGTGTTGCGCCGGACAGCCTCGAAGAATTCGCAGCACTTGCCTTGCCCTCGCTGGGACGGTTCGTTCCGCAAACGAAATCGTGGTTGTATCTTCGGGACCTGACCGACTTGCAGCAGAATCTTGCCGAGGTTCGGCACCTCGCCAACACAGCGCCAAGACGGGCGTTACAGCTTCAGGAACTGCGCCAGTGGGTAGCCAACTCGAACGACCCAAAGGTGAAGGCAAGAGTGGCGACTGTTGCGAGATGCACCATCCGCACGCGATTTGAAGGCGGCTCCGACAACCTTCGGTGGATTGACACCCCTGGAGTTGACGATCCGAGTCCCTTGGCAAGGGAGCGTTCTCTACGCACGATCGGCCGCGACGCCGATCTTCTGGTAGTGGCTACGATGCCCGAAGGCAAACCGGATCCTGTAGAAAACTTCGCCGACTTTTGGACTTCGATCCACAACCTGCCCGACGAAATCAGCCTCATGGATCGGCTTCTGATCGTTTTGAACTGGAATCAGAACGCAGACCCCACAGGCGAAGCAATCAACAAGCATCACCAGATTCTCAGCCCTGGCTTGGGCAATATCTTCTGCGGTCCATTGCAAGCGAATTCGCCGCAAGATGTGGCCCGATTTATGGACGATGTAAATCGGCATTTAGCTGCCAATCTTGCCAGCCAAGACGCTCGCGTAATTGAGCGGCTGGAAAACGATATGAAATCCTGCCTTGCAGACGTGCGGACCAGCGTCTTTGATAAGGCTCGCCGCCTCAGTCCCGCCGACGCTAGCCAATCCGACGTCGAAACTAGTCTTCTTCTTGATTGGTTCCATCGTACCAGCGGATCAGGGCAAGAAGAAGGTTTTTGGCCGCGGCTTCGTGAATTGTTTGGAGAAGCCGTTGAAACCGTTCCGAAAAGCAAACGCGTGTCCGCCGCTCAAGCCGACCTGGATGCAATTTTTCGAAAACACGCTGGCGAGACTCAAGCCCGGCTGCCCAAAGAAACCGACATGCGAGTCATGCGGGGTCGCACCGCCGGCGAGCCACCCATCACGGCATACATGCAGGATTTTGCCCGAGGCCCGTTTTCCGATCTTGTGAATGCCTTGGCGCAACAGGTGCGCGAGTTCGGCCCGATTGTACAACAGGCGATCCTCGATGTTCTCAAGGATGCCGGGCTCGGTCCCATGCTGGATGACGCTTCGGCTCCCGCCGCTCTCCAATCTCTTTGCACGCGGTTCGCGGAGAGCCGTTGGAAGCCGGACGAAGATAATCGCGTCCTGATGGCGTTGGAAGAGCTTGCCGGCTTGCAGCAATCGCTTCAATACGTCTATCGCTGGGAAATGCGGGCCGCAATCAATTTTCTCAGTCCACTGCATTGGAACCGCGACCGCGCAGTCGATGACTTAGCTGCTTTGTTCGAGCAAGGTGGTGGGCAAAAAGATGCCCAAGATCTGCGGGATTTTTTCAAAGCCAATCGCATTCCCGGTTTACAGGAGTCCGACGAAACGCACGCAGCGGTATTCGAGTCCATCTGTAAGTTTGCTCTGCTTGGCATTCGATCGGTGCTGTCGGGAAGCCGCTGCCGCTTGGAAAACATCGCGGATGACTTCATCAGAGACTTCCAGATTCGTCTTACATTCGGCAATGCCACGGAACAGGCATGGCGAAATTTGGTGGCCCCACAACGCGGTGCCCTCCTTGCGCCGGAAGTTTCGGCGATCCGCGCTGCGTCCAAAAAAATTCTACGATTCCGAGCGGCCGTTGACGAACTTGGCCGGTGTTTGCCCTAACCTCATTTAACAGCGAACCGCCCCATGCAAATTCACGAGATCATCAAAAAGGCGATTGAAACTGCCGTTTCGGCTGGGCTTCAGAAACGCGTCGACAGTCTCTGGGTGGAGGAAAAAGCCCTTTCCGAGCCGCGATACCGCGTTGCTTTCGTCGGTCAATTTAAGACCGGAAAGTCGACGCTGATCAACCGGCTAATTCTCAAGGACCGTGTTCTCTTCACCGATGTCCTTGAGGCCACTGCGATCCCGACGGAAATTGACTTCGCTGAGAAGCCACGGTTAGAAATCTACCGTTACGAGAAACGAACCTTCCGGCTCAATGCCGGAGGACAGGAGGTCGAACAAGCTTACGCGGCCGGCTCCATTCTGGACCATGTAATCGATAATCCGACGGTAGACCAGATCCGGGAAGCCACCTCCGGAGACACGCCGGAAGCAAGGGCCGCAGTCGCCGCGACGTATTCCCATGTTCGGCTGTTTTGGCCCGCCGACAATCTCAGGCAATTCACGGCAGTGGACACCCCTGGAATCGACAGCCCAAATGATGCCGTAGTCACAACGACCTACCGAATCCTACCGCAGTGCGACGCTGCAATCTTTGTTGCAAGGCCGGGCATGCTCAGTCAGGTGGACATGCAATTCCTGCGTGGCAAAGTATTCGAGAACGGTATTACCCGCTGTATGGTCGTGCTCCATTACGATCCGCGGTTTTCCGATCTCTCTGAAGCTCACATCGCTCAGATCAAAAGCACCGTGCAGTCGCAACTGGCCCAAATCGGTCGAGAATCCATCGAGGTGGCGGCAGCCGAATTGTCCCGGTTCGACGGGCTTCCCGCAGGGAAATTGGCTGAAGCCGTGACTTCCGACCCCGTCGACGCCTGGCTCGGTGGCAAATCCGCCGTAACGCCGAGTCGAACCGATGGGGCGGATCAAACGCTTGCGATCGAACGCGATCTTGTCCGTTTCATTAACGAAAACATCCGTCCCGGCAAAGAAGAGAAGATTTCTATCCGAGTTCGCAGAATCATCGAGACCGCATTAGCCGAGTGTCAGTTGGAACTCGCCCTAATTGAAAGGTCTCAGGAGGAACGAGCGCATCTTAGCCACCAACTGAACGATAAGCAGCAATCAACCGCTCAGGAAACGGCTCAGATCAAGCAAGACTTCCTCGGCGATCTCCGGATATTGCGACAGAAACACATGCTGCAAATCACCAAAGGTCTGAGCTTGGTCGAAAAGCGGTTCAATTCACAACTCAAGACGTGTCAGTCAATCGATGACATTCAGGCTCAACTCAAGAGCCTAAAACCGATCGTCCAGCTAGAAGTCGAAGATCTCGCCCTGCACACGGCGCAGACGGTCCGGGACCAATTCAAAGAAATTGAACGAAAGTACTCACTTCGACTCCGAACCCTCGGTGCATCCTGGCAGGACTTAGATATTGCCCTCTGCATTGATGGTGGACTCTTGGAACGGATCCCAGGTTTTCTTGTCTGGGTGCTCGACAACCTGCTGGTTATTATCGTCTCCCCCCTTCCTTTTTTCATCGATATCCCCTTGCGATGGCTGGCAGGCCAGCTGCCGGGCCTCGCAAAGCTCCTTCCTGCAAATCTAGCAGCAGGCTTACTGGTCAATTGTCTAGAACGAAGCGCATCGGAGCAATTCGACCGCATCAGGGATGAAGTGCAATCTCAATTAGAGTCAGCCTATTCTGAGGCCGAGGCGGCGTTCTCAAAGGTATGGGATGAGCAGGCCGCAGAACAGGCAAACATCATCGCGGATGTCACTGAACGAGCAGCAGAGCCTCCCGAGCCAGGCCGGGCTACGGAACTCCGGCGCACGGTCAAATCGTTCATAACCCTGCTGGATAATCTTCCAGCGACGCAGCTATCTTCTTGACCTCGTGGAAGAGATGGCCGACGCCCTACTTCGGCAGCCAGTCAGCAGGAGTATCAGAATGATCAGAAAGAAAAAGCGTCTCCAAAAAACGGTAAAACCGGTGTTGGCATCCGGATCAATACGACAAAAAGCGTCCGCGAATGCTTTAACCCCGCCCCGAAATCAGCATGCTCAGCCCTCATTGAAGATTGACACGGATGCTTACCAACAGTATCGCGATGAACTTGCTGGCTTGCTAGCGGAAGCGCAGACCCTGCCCCGCCTGCTTCCGGAAAGTGCAAGCAAGATCGACTTAGCCCGACGAAAGCTCTACGAGAATCAGTTTGAAATTACGCTGGTCGGCGAATTCCAGGGCGGAAAGTCAACCACCTTCAACAATCTTTGTGATGGCCGCGAGATCAGTCCCCGCGGCCGTGGCGGCGGAGGACTCAAAACGAGCGGTTGTATAATTCGCGCACAGAATCTGGCTGACCCAAACGAAGGCGAACACGCGATAGTCCATTGGCGTACTCCGGCCGAATTGCTCATGGGGTTCAATGGAATTCTTACCTCAGCGCTGACCGAGGAGCCTTCCATTAAAGCAGATGAAGACAAAGCCTTTGAATGCGGACTCCTGGCGGCTTTTGATCCCAGCACCGCAGCAGGCCGGAAAGCTATTCGGACGGCTGCTGAAGCAGAAATCAAGAAATGGAACAACAATCGCACATTCTATGACCCGGACGGAATAGGCCGAGTTGATTTGATTCGATTTGGACTCATTACGGCTCACTATTTTGACAGCCCTGTGATCCGACGTTTGCGGAAAAGAGAGCGTTTCAGCGTCAACGAGCTCCAATCGATAGTGCGGTTTCCCGAAGATTGGGAGACACGCTGGGAAGATTGGAACCCAGGAAAATTTGCTGCCGAAGAAGTGGCATTCTCTTTCATCGCTTCCGTCGATTGCCGTCTCCATTCCCCCAATCTGGCTAGACTAGGCTGCGCCGTTACCGACTGTCCTGGGTTGTTCGCAAGCGCCTGGGATACGAAGGTCGCAAGAGACGCTATACATCACGCCGACGCCGTTTTGTATCTTGTGCAAGGAGATAGGGCGCTCGGGCTTTCTAATCTGCGAATGCTTGCTTCCTTGCCTTTGGCAAAGGGGCTCATCTTCGTGGGAACAAACTGCAGAACACAGTCATGGAACAATGCGGCAAAGGTGCTGGATGCCAACCGCGTTTTGCTGGCCAATCAAGGGCTGGAAATTAAGCCGGAAGACATTCGCCTATTTCACGCCGCGCTGGCGCTCTTCTCGCAACAAATGGAGCGAGGAATCGAAAACCTCGATGCAACGACACTCGAAGCCTTGAGGTCTGACTTTGGCCTTCACCCGACGGATGACGTATTTGCTGTTACACGAAAACTGCAAAGACAAATTGGCAACATCTTGGAGAACCTCGACACGACCTACGAGGAATCGGCAAGAGCTCTCACTCCGCGCGAGTCCTACATTATGAGCAGACTGCCGTCCTTACTTGAAGCCATCGAACGATTCGTCGTATCGCGGAAGGGACGTACGACGTTGGTTGGAAATGGCGAAAGGGTCAACTCCGCCCTAATTGAGACAGAGGGAAGCCTGCGGCAGCTTGAAGACAGTGTGAATTCTAATCAGGTGGAGCGTGAACGCGAGTTCAAAAAGGCAGACGATGCTCTGCAAGAGTTTGAAAACAGAGCGAAGGCTCTTGTTGGTAACTTTGGCCAAGAAGCCCCTGATGCGTTAGCTCAGACGTTTTGGGAACACGTCAACTCGGATAAAGAACGATTTGTAAATAGTATTTCAAGCGATTTGGCAGCTAAAATAAAGGAGATCAATTGGACCATCGCTACCGATCGGGAACTCTTGAGAACGCTCAAGAACGTTGCGCAGGACCGATTCGAGGGGTGGCTTGAGAAAAGAAGTCAATCCTGGCTCGCCGATATCTCGCGACGAGGGAATCAAAAATATAACGACAAGGTTTTGACACCCTTGGCAGAAATTTACAGAGAGTTTGAGGCAGACTGGAAAAAAGTCGTCGAAAAAAGAATTCCCTCGCTAGATAATATTGAAATTCCCGCGCTTGAGGCAATGCAGCCGGGCAGCGGCGTTTGCCTTCCTGCCGATTTCGTTAACTCAATTGGTCAAATCTCAAATACTACTCGACACAACAGCTTTGTGACAGTTGGCGTTTTGGGCGGGGTAATAGCGATACTTGTAGCTTTGGTAGTTCTTACCTCGCTTACTTTGTCTCTGTATTTGGTTCTTGTGCCGGTGCTGATATTTTTGTTTCCGTCCCTGAAAAGTAATACACTAGAGGGCGGGAAGAAGGCACTGGAAAAGAAGTTATCGGCAGAGTTTGCTAACCTAAAAAAGCCTCTCTGTGACAACGTCTCCAAAGAAGTAAAGACACTGATTGATGATCTGCAAGATCGTCTTGTGTGCGACATCATCGAGCATCCTCGACGCGTGTATAATTCGCGAAAGAAAGCTTTGAAAGAACAGTTTCAACTGGCGGAGGGAGAACGCATTAAAGCAGCAAACGAGGCGAAGTTAGTTCGTCAGCAACAGATCGCTCCATTGCGAGCTAGATGTGAATCATTTTTGGCAAAGGTCAGACCGCTATTTGAGTAGGGTGAGCGTTAGCATGACATCGCCAAAGCCATTGCGTGTTATGGTTGTTGGTCCGTGCCAAGTCGGCAAGTCAACGCTGATCAACGTGTTGATACGCAGCCGCCGGGCGAAAACCGGAGACGGCATGAAACCATGTAGCCAGAGGTGTCGAGAATTCCGCAGCCCTTGCAAAAGATTGGTCTTTGTTGATGCTCCTGGTATCAATGCCGAGGACGATCACGACCTTGTAGTCGAAGAAGGCTTTGAGCGTTGCGATGCGGCGGTATTTGTCGCGACGGGTATAAGACAATTAAGTCAAGCTGAGCTTCGCCTTGGCGGCCTTATTGCGCGGAAGCGGATACCAACCGTACTCGTCGTCAATTGCTGGCCGAATGGTTGGGACATGAACGGAGATCCCGAGCGATTACGTGGCGATGTAGGCGGGACGATTCAAGGACAATTTAGCAATCTCGGCGGAAAGGTAATTCGGTGTGAGAAATTGAATATCGAATGGGCTGCCGCCGCTCGCGGCATACTGCCCAAAACGAGAGCAGAGAAGCTGATCTATGAATTTGGCGGAGGTTCGGCGGAATCGAGAGATGAATTGGAATTGCGGAGCCGGGTGCAAGAGCTTGAGAAGCTACTAATGCCAAGGGCGGCCGAAGCGCTGGAGCAAGGATCGCTCGAATACTCTGTACTCTTGTCGAAGTTTTTTAACGGATGGAGATGAGAAGTATGCCGATTGACCTTCCATATTTTGGCCCAGTTCTTGTCCCTGGCGATGCTCCCACAGTCAAACAACATGAGTATCGAGCGACAGAAGCGCGCGGTTTGCGGGAACGGATTGGGGCGTTGGAGGACCGCTTGCATCAGGATGAGGGAGAGTCTGTCCAAACTCGCAAAGTGTACGAAGTTTGGTCAAAAGGCGTTGACCAAGCGCTTAAGGTGCTGGACAGCCGGGTATCAGCAATTGAGGGAAGGCTCGAATTACTGGAGGAGAGGATTGCCACCCTGACTAAGAAAACCAATGGCGCTGAGTTTGAGAAAGAGGTCGAGGCGATGTTTTCTCGGCAGTTCGCACGGGCTAAGGAGGTTTTCGGCTCCCTTGAGCGAAACGGGCGTTCGCGACGTTAGGCCGCGTGATTGTTTACGGGCCGGCACACGCAATAGGCGGGGGCGGTCGAACGGTGGTCTTTCGCCCATGTTTATCGAGCCATCGGGGATAGCGGCCATATACGATCTGAAGTCTGAGGCGGCGGCAAGATGGATTGACGGCTTGCGGTTGTGAACACAATCCACGAAAGCCGTGTTTTGTCTAGGTGGTCAGAATCATGCCAAGATGCTACTTTGATCCCAGATCGCCTTTTCGTCTTGGCGTCGTCACGATTGCGCAGCTCAATCGTGCTTTGGCCAGGGTCCGGCTGGAGATAGACAGGCATGGATTCTGGAATGAACGCATGGCGGAAGTCGATGTGTATCTCGTCCCATTTGGAGGAGCCTACGGCTGGCAGTGGTACGGTTACACTGGCGAAATTTGCATTCCAGCCGTCTCGCTCTCCAGGCTTCAGGACATTTTCCGCCGAACGTATACGTCATTGGCGGATGTGCTGCGGCACGAGTATGGGCACGCCTTGGCCGATACGCATCGTGGTCTGTTTCGGTCGCGGGAATTTACGCGGGTTTTTGGAGAAGCTCATTCGAGCGATGCAACGTTCGAGTTCGATCCCGAATTCCATATTTCAGTGTACGCGGCGACAAACGCCAAGGAAGACTTCGCGGAAACATTCATGTGCTACTTGCGGCACGGCGGGAATTTCCCGGCGAGATTCCGGACTATTTGGATTCGACAGAAGTGGGAATTCATCGAGCGACTTGGGCGAGCGGTTAGAACGGGCCAACGGAGATGGACATGACAATTGCCGGCCATATCCAGAACCTGTTCTTTCCAACACGGCACATGCCCACGGTCGCTGCTGCGATGGCTCCGGGAGCACCTTTGGACGCTGTTAGCAGCTGGGCCGCAAATCGACGCCAAAATCCGTGAAGTCGTAGGGGCCGATTCTAGTGCGGACAACCACGCTTCCGTAGCGTAATCCAAGGCCGAACCTACTTCGATTCGTGCCGCCGACTGACACCGGGCAATGGCGGCCAAATCTCGGCACCGTCCTTATTTTGAGCTGACGGGTCGTTTCGCCATTTGGCCAGAAATCGCTTAAAGCGTGCCTGGCCTCCGGCGAAAACAGGGTCTTTAAGACATCCAAGAGCAACCTTTTTTAGCTGCTGGCTGCTTTCGCAAATCCAATATCGCCGCTGGCAATGCTAAAATCAGACGTCGTTGCCACCAGTTACGCGGTTAACGGACGGTGGTAGTAAAGACCGTGCCCAACACCAGGCGGGCAGAGCCGATGTGCGAAAATCCCTACGAATCGCCCCATCCCGAGCCGGCCGCTTCGATAACAACACCTTCGCCGCCAAGCAGCCGCCGCATTCGCCTATCGGTCTTTTTTGCAAACTGCCTGCTGTTGGTGCTGTTTCCGCCTATCTGCTGTCCGTGCGGTTTCGGTCCGATCGGCTTTCTTGTTATGCCATACATGATGCTGCTCGCCTTTCCAACCATCGTGTTCGGATTCCTCGCGCCGGAGGTGATCGTAACGAATCGCGCGGGGTTCTTTGCGGCCTACATCGTCAACTACGTGGTGGTGTCCTATCTGATTGGCGAGCTTGCGGGGCGCGTTTACTGCCGGAAGCGAACCTCACAATCAAATTCTGCACAATGAGCGGCTGCTGGCCTAGCTGGTGCTCGAGAATAATGGTGGTCCCAGGGATCGGCGGTTCATATCCGCCAGTGGCCAGAAATCGCTGTTAAAGCGTGTCTGGCCGGATGGCGGGAACAGGGGTATGTCAAAACATCCAATAGCAGCTGTATACTTGGCCGTCTGTGGTTCTCAACATGCGGCGGTTCTGCGGTCCTGGCAGGCGTTGTCGTCTTCAGCTGATGGTGGATTCATGCCGAGGTTTTCGCTACGCAATTTGTTGATCTTTGTTTTCGCATTGTGCGTGTATCTGGCAGCCTGGCGCAGCATGATCACGTTCTGGCATACCGACGCAGTCTCCGTCTTCCGTCTGATCGCATCATGGATTTTTCTCGGCCTCGTCTACGCTTTCTGGCATCTTCGCAGTTCTTTGATCATTCACGTTACTGGCCCAATCGCCGCCAGCATTATCGGCTCGATTGTTGTTGCGGTGGACGGTCTGCCAGCGGATGTCGAGCTGGCGGAAATGGGCATCCGCAGTCTGGCCGCAGGGTGCTCCGTCAGTACGATCATCAGTTTTCCGGTGACGACGCTGATACTGCTGGTGATCGCTTTGAGACCGGCTCAACGGGTTTAAGACGGAGTGGACCATCCTGTGGCCGCCGCTGGCCGACACTTCCATCCTATGCCCGCCGCTGGCCGACACTGTTTTAAGCCTGATTGGCCGATGGCTGGGTTGATGCGGGATGATCAGGGGTGATGCTCCGTTATCAATCCACTTACGTTGCACAGATCCAAGGGTGGGGCAATGCAGGTGAGCGGTTCCCGGCTTCCAAAACAAAGAGCGGCCAAACCGCCCGCACCCAATTGCTGGAGTGGTCGCAAAGGGCTGACGAGGTTGGTAATCGGCTGTAAAAGTGCATAGCCAACTGCCGCTGGCCACCCATTTTTGATCCGAGTCTCGCGAAAGGGCGTTTTGCGGTTCCAGACGACGTGTAAACCAACGGGAAATCTCGGGGGCTGAGAGGTAAAGAGGCATCGGAGGTAGAAGGGTTCCGTAGGATATACGAGGGCCGGCGGCTGCTCGCCCCATCGAAGACGCCTTCCCCATATATAGGCAACTTTAATTGCCAGCTGTCAGGTAGTATATACCCGGAGTCTTCGTCCGAACGCTCCAGAAAAAGCCCAGAAAACGCCTTATCCAAAGCCATAAAAGGCAGCGGACGGACGCACAAATGCTTGCGTCTTCTGGCTGCAAAACGGGCTGGGAATCGGCAGCAAAGGACAGCCGAACACGAGGCGAGCTGAAGGATACACTGTGACAGGAAAGGGTCCCATCCCAGGCTTGCCGAGGGTCCCAGGGGCTCGCATCGAAGGTGCTGGCGTATATATTTTTTGCCCCGCCAGAGCATCTCGGTTTTTCAGTCGCAACGGACGGCCTGGTGCGCGTTGTCTGCGCCGGCGCCAACACAACCAGGCATCTACCTTCAGCGTGCGTTACCAGCCATGCTTGCAGCCGGAATCGTCGTCGGGTACCACCTCCGGCCAGCTCCGCCGCTTGTTTGAACGCCGGGGCCTTCGACCAGTCGTATTGAAAAAGCCCACGCTCAAATCGCTAAAGAAAGAAATCGACGCCGGCCACCCGCTGATCGTTTCGATGGATACGGACCACTGGGCGGTGGTCTATGGCTACGGCCGCAAAGCTGTTTTTGTAGCCGATTCAGCGCTCCCACGGGCTCTTCGTTGCCGGCATTCGACAAAGCGATTCCGAGCGCGGTGGGATAAGTGGGCAATGGCAATCAGGGTCTGAGGGGTGGTTTTGCAGGATATTGCGAGGTTGGAAGGGGCTTCGCTCTTTGGAAACTCGGAGTGGGACCTACATGCTGGGTGGGGGGCAGGGCAATCCGGGCTCCCATGTTGTTCATGAAGCTTCGGTTCTGTCAATTGACTGGGTTTCGGGGCCATCTGGCCCAAAGTCTGGCCCTGGATAGAACGCCCTGATCGTAACAAAATCATCACTTCCCGCCGGAGCGAATGACGGCCCGCTCATTTGGTACCCGCTGGGCGATCGTTCAGTTACGGATATCCGAGACACAAGACAACCCAAGAAGTGGTCTTGTCCCGGCAAGTCAATAATGCGCAGGTCATGCCGATAGATGAGTAAAGTGTCAGATCGCGGCAATAAGAGCCTGACAAAGTCGCCGCGGGGACCACTCCTACGTTCGTACCGGAGGATGGAATTGGGAAAAATAAAGAACTCCAAAACGTACGCGACTTGTTCTCCGCAACACAAGAGTGGACGGTCGGAGTAGACATCATCGGAGCAAAATTCTAGGCATGAACCATTCGGCTTTTTCTGGTGTGCGAAGTGGTCAGTTCCCCAAATCGTGATGCCAAACAATGGTCCGCTACGAATATCATCAATCGAGTGATCAAAAACCAGACCAATTCCCTTTGGCTCACCGGTTTCAGGGTCTCGTCCAGAGAGAATTCGTTTCGTATCCTCGCCGGAGAACTGAACAAAGCCGTCTAGGTGTATAGATAACTTGACGCGGTCGGTAGCAGTAAACGGAATCGCTGTTTGAAGCGGAACACGGCCTATCGGATGGTCGTAACGCAAGGAATGCTTAAGTAGAAGCCCCTGCTTTGCAGTGTGGTACGGGACCATTGCTGCAAAGCCTCGATCCTGTTTGTAGGGTACAATCTTCGTGATTTTACGCAAGACCCCGGTGGTGTCACGAACGCACACGCGAACATCAGACATCTCTTCTCCCTCTGACGTATCGGACAAGAACCATCAGCTCCAATCCCTTTTTACAATACGGATTGAATGGAGTTCGCGATTTGTTGCGGCACTCAAGGCAATGTTGTTTCTCCACGAACGACAGTCGCCACCCGGCAGTGGCCAAGTGACTTCCCATTCTGTTCGACCCACTCCGCCGCTCGGGTGCGTCGATAGTTCGGCCTGATTCAGTGGCCCTGCGCAGCGACACGCTGCAGATTCTTTTCGGCCTGCCGTCCCGCCTGCGTGTTCGGATAATCTCGAACAATGTCTTCAAGACCTCTTAGACCTTGAGTCTTTTGGCCCGAATCAAAGAGCTGCTTTGCATGAGCGAACGCTGCTCTTGCTTGTGACTCCACGTCCAGGTCGGGAGAATGAGGCGAGGAATCGGCAGTCTGCTGGGGTGAAGGTGCCCACGTTGATGGCGTGCTTCGGTTAAGTGGTGGTGGAAAATTCGCTTGCTGTGTCAAAACATTTCCAGCCCCCTTGTTCGTTACGACGTCGCGGATGACAGCAACGACCGCGAGCGCTTGATGTATGTCGATTGGAACGCCTTCAATCGCACTAGGTTTGAAGAGAAGCGAAATCCCCGGCCCGCCATTCGGATGAACTTCGAGGAAGAATTTCTTGGCAAAGAAGTAAAGCGCGATCAGAATGGCGGCAATGAAAAGTGCGATTGCAAACGCAGCCGCGCTACCATGAAAAAGCCAACAATACAGGCCGAAGACGATCAGAAACGCCGCGGCCATCAGAGTTCCGACTGGCTTGTGGAGTCCGGCGCCAAGAGTTCCAACTGATCTAAGCGGGATGAATTGGAATCGCTGCCCGAACAGGCTGCTGGACTCACAGCGCACTTCGCAATTGGTGACTGTGAACCTGGTGCTCGCGCTGAAGCCCATCGTCGTCAAAATGAACGCGATTGCACCCTGCGAGCGGCCCACGATTTCGACAATCGGAGCGCCGGCTGGCTGAGGCTGCTGATACACAGAAAACTTCTGCAGAACGAGAGTTGCACGGGATCGCATGATTCTTTCTCCGATGCTGCCCTTGCCGACCGTGGGTGAACAAGCCGTGACGAATCAACGCCACCATTCTGCCAGACTAAATCGCGGCTCTGTCCTTACGCGTGCGGCTCTAATCCTTCGTAAGTTAGGCACCATGCGAGTTGACGCAAATACTCTTGATTTCATAAACAAACTCTGGCTTGTTGGCGTATCGCAATGCCTTATCCCATAGTGGGTTTGTGCGGTCGTAAAGATTATTTGCAAGGGCCTTTATTTCCGGTGGTGCGTCCTCCCGGAAAAAGTTCTTGGTGCCTCGATTTTTGTCGTAGCTTACACCTGTTATCTTGAATTTCCGTGAAGCCACGTTCTTTGACTTCTGCTGTTCAATGTCCTTATGCGCGGTTTCCCATGTTATGGCTCGTATCATTAAGTAATACTCGTGCTCGTCAAATTCGCCATCAATGGTGCATGCGGATTTTGCGGGATACTGCGGTTGTATTCTTCGTTTATACAGGCCGCCAACCACGAATCGGAAATGTAACTTATCCGAGGACATCTTATATCGCCGACAGTCGACAATATCTATCCAATGCCCTTTTGCTTCAGCGAGATGCCTTTTCACAAAGAGAACGGCAAATGCCTCATCTGTTTTAGCGTATTCGAGGTATTTCTTAAGTAGCTTGTCGTCCATAGTTCAATCTGTCCTGGAGTCCGCACATAGTGCCTAACGACCCGGATCAGGCGGCGGAGACGGGAGAATGCAACCACTGGCAACCCGCCTTATCCCCGTTCGTCTGCATCCGTTTGTTACCTGGCGCCGTTGGCATCCGAATCTGATCCGAGAACCATTAGATTTTCCGGAAAGCCCGCCTTTTACAAGTGCGACCAAGCCAACGACGAACAAAGCTCAGCAGTCTCATGAGGGTTCAACAGTTCATGGATGATGGACCGGGTTCGTTCAATCAGCTGACTTGTAATCGTCCCACCGGGTCGTTCTCGCCGCGAACGTGTATTCTGCCAGTTTGGCTGGTAATCCTCGGCAGCTAATGGAGCAGCTTATAGGATTCCGAACGGCAATTGCAAGCCTTTTTTTAGCTTTTTTTGGGGATTATCTTGGCTGGTATCGAGGTTGGATATTGCCGGATCGGCCGTCCCGCCTCAACCGCCAGAATACACTGTGACAGGAAAAAAGGACGTTACCGCCTGCCGTGGGAC
>Ga0366819_10284_pt1 | contig 22204 bp, 18 predicted proteins | sample TotcelFGM3001N15_FD_207091 | JGI IMG/M metagenome (GOLD analysis project Ga0366819, IMG submission 207091) | Enriched cells from coal bed in the Powder River Basin, Montana, United States - Total cells FGM rep3 HSBNCT.FGM.300.1.N15 ... | reverse complement strand
ACCGTTTGTGGGTCGTAACCCCTCCAGATCTGAAGGCCATTTGGATAGCGGTTTTGTAGATATCTGAAATGTAATTGTTTTTCAAGCTATTTTCGAGAGTGATTTTCAATCGGGAGACATACATGGTTTTTCGGCTCCGGAATTATCTAAAACGGGTCACAACCATTTGATATTATGCAATTCGAGAGCAAATTGATTTTTCACAATTCTCCAAAATGCAACCCGTCGAAATTACAATGGATCAATTTTGGGACAAAAATTTTCGGATTACCCTCGGAAAAATCCCATTTTTTCTGTTGTGATCAATACCATTTCTGGAAAATATCTATCATGTCCTTTTGTACTTTTCTACAAAAAGTTAATGACGCTTTCTGCCAATTCCGTCTCGGACGATATCGATGGGTTTGGGAGAAATCGGAAGGTGTTCGTCTAATGACAGCAGAAAGGCCGGATGCTTCGCCGCCACCAACACTTGTCGGGATTATCTTGTTTTTCGCAATTGTTTCGGTTATGTAAATTCAGGCCTGCGCTTTTTGGAATTGTATCTCTGACCATATCAGTCAACCGGCATATGTATTTTCAAGCAGATGACGCTGCATGATCGGCCACAGGTTGCCCATCGGTAAAGAAATAGAGAATGATCCACCGTGTTGAATTTCCGCATTGGCGGAATCGACAAGTGGGAAAAAATGAAGTGCAGGCCCAGAATGGCTTCCGATTTGGAAGGGTTATTTTGGTTTTTTGATAGCATCATTTGAATCTGCCAATCATTTTAATGAAATGGAAGAAATCCGATGCCTGTCGTTTATATTTCTCTTGTTGGTTCTCAATTTTCGGCGCTGGTCAACCCATTAAAATCCATTATCGAACAGTACCAGAAGCCAGATCATATCTATCTTTTAACCACTCCCCATATCAAGGAACTGAAGCCTCTACTGATTCATGAACTGGAAAAATTATCAGATCTGTCATTTTCACAAATAACCGAACATACCATATCGGAATCCTTGAAAACAGATAGATTTGGGAATCTGCCGCCGCATATCCTTATATCCCAGATTATCAATAGCCATGAAAATGACATGATTATCTTCAATATGACGCCCGGTCTGAAATTTCAGATTCTTTCATGCATTCAGACAATTTGGTCACGCGATGTGTTGATACTTTATGCCGAGCTTGACTGCATCCGTGTTTTTAAAATGTCAAACGGCTCTCTTATGAAACATTATATGGCCCCTCTACCCAAACCGTTTGACGTTCCTGTTCTTCTAAACCTACAAGGTTTTACGTTTAACCCTGCCATAAAAAGCCGGGAGGAATTATTCACTCAAGCAGTGGCTGATTTAATTGAACAATTTTCTGAGCAAAATATTCCGACATTGGCGAATATTGAAATTCAGGGAATTGTTTTTGATCTGGTGTGGAATATTGGAAATACGCTCCGTTTTATTACCCAGATCACCTCCCAGGATGAAGCCAAACACCTGATTGCTGTTGTGTCTGGCCGCCACCGGTTTTTTGAGCTATATCACAGATATATTTATGCTTTTTCAAAAAACAGCCATATAATCGAGAGATTGTCCAAAGATGACAGTGCCAACAAAATTTCTGTTCGCCGATATACTGAAGAGGCAATCCTGAAAGCGTATTTTGGAAAGCTTTTGCCTAAATCTTCATCGCGACAACCCGACAAGTCAACGACACCTTATCCGAAGCAGGAAAAGACCAGACGAATAAACAGTAATGCGATTGAACCCATAAGGAAAAACACCGTTTTATTAGGCATGCTGGCAACCAATATGGTACCGACACTGATTTCCATTTTCAGCCATCGGCCTGAAAGAGCCGTTTTTTTCTATGCCGCAAATAATATAAAGATTTCTCAATTCAAAGATCAGTTAATGCAAAATATTGAATCTCTGCCGGTTAACAAACTGATGTTTGTTCCTGTTTCTTTTACTGCAGAAGAGATTCTACAACTTCCCGCCTGCACTGAAAAAAATGTAGAGGTAAATGTCGGCGCCGGACACAAAATATCCGGTTTATTTTTGACAATGTGGGCTGCAATCCATAACGCAAAATTGTTTTCTATCAACAATGACACCAACAGGGTCGAACAAATTCCGGTTGGTGAATCGTTGGTCATCCAGGGACCAAGACCAGAGTTTATTCTAACACTGTCAGGAAACAGGGCTTCATGTGAAATTGATGAAAATAAACTTTTGGAAAAAGAAAATGAATTTCAAACTATATTGAAGTTTATTGCTCTCATCAAAGACAACGCAGCGTTAATTCGTAATTTTCCAGATAAAACGGTTCAAGTGGAATCAGAAGGTGAACATATTGTCACCGAAACACCAAATCGATGGAAATTTGCTACCATCAGAATTCCAGGCGAGAAAATTGTGAAAATCGATATTTCCGGAGGTTTATGGTTTGAAGAATTGGTTGGATATCAGTTAATTAAAGCTGGCGCAGATTCTGTTTCGGTTCGCATTCCTGTACCTTGGTCAAAAAACACACAAAGCGAACTGGAAAAACGCCACCCTCATGTAAGTCATAAAAATGAAATCGATATAATTGCAAGGTTCAAAGGAAAATACTATCTGGTTTCTTGTAAATCCGGTAATAAAGAAAAAATTGGAGCAGAATGTGAGCTGACATCATTCCATGCCAGCACGGTAAGTCATTTTGTCGTACCTCTTGTATGTTTCCTTAAACACAATGGCGAGCCACGCATGGATCAGGCCACAAAAGTTTTTATTTTTGGCCATCAAACCCTGCTGAACCCTGAACTGCTTCGAAATCTTTGTGAAAAGGCCTCCAACTCAAGACAAACCACCAGCGTATATACCGATTGAAGAACAAACATAAAGCAAAACAACTCAAATGAAGAAGATCAAAATATCAATTGGAATTACAAATGTGCAGAAAACAGCATGAAAATCATTTTCCAAAAACCCGACCTCGACACCTGTCTGACTGCACTGATTCTTGGGATGAAACCATCCGATGACCTTGTCCATGCCAAAAAAGGCGCTTCCAGGGCTGATCTGATGGACCCGAATGTGGTGTGCGTCGAGGCCGGGGGAAGCGGCCATGTGGAAAGGAACAACTTTGACCACCATGACCCGGAGCGGTATTTTCCGCCGGCCTGCCGACAGGCACTGAGTACCCTTTCCAGCCCGGATGACCGGCTGGTCCGGCTGGTGGAGTATGTCTGCATGATCGACGAGGCCAAACCCATTGATCCGCCGGTGGCGTTTCCATCGCTGTCCAATATCTTTTCCGGCATGCTGCTGGCGGAACCCGATCCGATGGTTCAGTTTCGGGCCGGAATGCAGATGATCAAAACCGTTTGGGATGAGGGACTCGATCCCTTTGCCACCCTGCCGGACAAACCGGAGTGGGAAGCCTATATTGCAGCCAAGCGGGTGAATCAGGAGGCTGTCTGGGCGGATTTGCAAAATGCCCGTATTTTGTCAGCCGATTCCGGCGCCCCAATCGCCTTTCTGGAATCCGCACATATCGGCGGCATGGCGACATTGTACCAGCAAGGGTGCCAGGTGGTCATTTTGTTCAATCCGGCATTCGGCACTCCGCCTATGCGCAAGTTTACCATTGCCGGAAACCATACGCCGGTGGGTCATTTAAAACCCCATTTTGATGCAATTGAATCCGGATGGGGCGGCAGGGACACCATTTTGGGGTCACCCTGGACCGGGTCACAATTATCGGCTGAGACTGTCATTCAAATTGTTCAGCAACATCTGTGAGGGATAATGAAAAATGTTCTCCTGTCCTTTTGCGGCGCCCAGGACCCAACCAACAAAAACGGCGACGACGGGCCAATTTTATCCCTGTTGGACATCAGATCCGACTTCCAACATCTGATCCTGTTTCATACGCCGGATTATATCACACAGGCCCGGAACACCAGCGATGCAATCAAAGCCCGGTATCCCCAAACCAACGCTCATCCGGTTGAATTAACGGATCTTACGGATGTCACCAGCCACGAGCAGATATTCAACTCCCTCAGGCCCAAACTGGCCAATTTGTGTCTCATTGACTTGAATACAAAATATTTTATCTCCCTTTCTTCCGGAACACCGGCCATGCATGCCTGCTGGCTGTTATTGGCTGCCAGCGGCGAGATTCAGGCCACCCTGCTGCACAAGCCGGATGAAAAGGTGATCCGGCCCGGCCAACCCGCCATCCGGGAAATCAACCCCTATACCCGCACGTTTCCTTTGATCCGCCAGCCGGAAGTGTTCATCGATGAAAGCAAACACCCAATCGACGACAAGGTATTTTGGGACAAGGTCAAGCATGTCGGTATCGTTGGAAAGTCATCCAAGTTGATCAAAGCACTGGATATGGTCAGGCGTACAGCCGCATCGTCTGCGAATATAATGATTCGGGGTGAAAGTGGTAGCGGAAAAGAATCAATTGCAAAACTGATTCATCACTTGAGTAACCGATGTGACCATGAACTGATATCCAAGAATTGTGCCGCCTTTCCGGAAAGCCTGTTGGAATCCGAACTGTTTGGTTACGAAAAAGGTGCCTTTACCGGAGCGGATAAAACGAAAATAGGCCTGTTTCAGGCTGCCGACGAGGGCACCCTTTTTCTGGATGAAATCGGGGAGATGTCACTGATGCTTCAGAAAAAGGTGTTACGGGCCATCCAGGAGAAAGAAATTCAGAAAGTGGGTAGCACTCGGGTAGAGAAAATCAATGTCCGATTGATATGCGCCACCCACAAAAATCTGGAAGAAATGGTTCAGAACAGCCAGTTTCGTCATGACCTGTACTATCGCATCAATGTCCTCCCCATTTATTGGCCGTCACTGAATGACCGGCGGGAGGATATTCCAATTCTGGCTTATCATTTTCTGGATCACCACACTAAGACAGAAGGAAAGACCAAAACACTGTCAACGGAAGCGATCGATTTTCTGGTTCATCATGACTGGAAAGATTCAAACATTCGACAATTGGACAACATGGTCGTTCGCGGTGTAGTGATGGCGCAGGGAGATGAAATTCATCCGGCTGACTTTCTGGAATCCGATGAAATCAATGGAATCAGCATGCCCATCCCCGAGCCATATGAGGGCTTTGATGTAACAGATTTCTTGTCTGGCATGCACAAGCGGATTGTTGAACGCGCAATGGAAAAAACCAAAAACAATCAGGCAGCCGCTGCCAAATTGCTGGGTATTTCTCCCCAGGCTGTTTCGGATTATCTAAAAGGATCATCGGGTATGAAGGACAAAGGAAAGAAGAAAGGAAAAAAGCTCGTCTCTGTAGTTTGATTTCTATTATTTTCCCCCAGACCTATCTCATATCAAGCTTACTTGATATTCAGTCAAGCCAGCTTGATCTCCATCCATTTTCATTTCTGTATTGTCCTGCCTCAAATCGCTTTCATATCTGGTTCAGGTTGATGTCGTCAGTGCCACGGCATCATATTTGTTTGGCGTACTCTCACAATTGGGTCATAAATACTGCAGAATTCAGCGGTCTGGGGCCGGAAATCAGTAGAAAAGCGAAAAATTCCATTTCCGAGCGATGAAGTCGGTACTGAGTCGCTTAATCCTGAATTCTCTTTTGTGCTGAAAGATGGGCAGGCGTTAAAAGATATCATCCATGTTCCCAGATTGTTTGATGTAAGGTGCCATGAGGATGCATTCAAACTGGCTTTCAAACAGTCGCAGCCATTGTTCCATACAGGGATAATGAAAAAATAATAGCATTGGTAAAGCCTATCTGGAGCAGAATAGCGAATGTTATATTTCAAAAAACAACTATATGTAACACACCGTAATTATATACTTAAATAAAAATATATCAAATAATAAATATGTGAATTAAACAATGGCATGTTCGTTGCATTGGACAACATTGAAATGCACAACACAACCCCGCAGAAATGAGGGTTGCCAACCTGATAAGTTTCATCAACTTCGGTTATTTGAGGATATTTTCTCTCAAATCAAAATTAAGGGAGGCAATAATGAAAACTAATATGGATACCCAAGTAAATGAAAAATCCCTCACCATCCCAACGGGCGGTTTAAAGTCGTTGAGGGAACGCTCAGGCCCCCTGAAAAAATTACTGGTGAAACGGGAGACAAGTAAAGAAGCCGGGAATGCGCTCGCACGTCTTGAGTTGATGAAAATCGAAGGAGAGGAAGACATTGCCAAGACCGGTATCAGCTTAGCTGTTGCGACCATCAAAACTGCGATGATCGCGAACGCAATGCCTGCCATCGGGGCATTAACCACCCGGTTAAATGCTGCTACGACAGCGGTTGACCAGGCATTGACCAATGGTGGCTTGGGCGAAATATCGACCCATATGAACAACAGAGATGCCAACACGAAACTCTTTCGGGAGCTTAAGGCGGAGGGCAAAATTGTTGTTGAAGAGGAGGAAATCCTCACTGGCTTCGCTGAAGAGGATGCTGCAAAAGATATTGAGCGAACAAGAATCAGAACTGCCGAAGCAAAAGAAGCCGTTGAAATGCTTCATTCATTCGCCTTGTCGGGAGTAGTGTCATCCAAAAAATATATTAACAAAATCATATAAAGGAGAGACTCATGAATCCCAGATTAATATTTGAGGCAGTGGCAAGGAACCGGGATTTGATAGAAGGCCATCTCAAAACGTTGATGGATCTAAAACCTACAAGAATGCCGGACCCATCTGACGGTAACAGCATCTCCGATGTTATCGATTCATCCTTTACCGCACACCTGCAGGGGGCGATGGAGGCGATTGCGGCCATTTCCGGTCAGTCATCAAAAACCAATAATAAATCGACTCAATCTAATGCCGATGTCTCCCCGATCATTGAAGCCGATTTCGAGGAAATATGATGAGAAAATTTTCATTAAGTTTCCTGTCCAGACTGGACATCTAAGGTGACGTTCGCCCGGATAATCCGGATGCCCTCAACATCGCCGGACCGTCACCCTCCTTTGTCGAAATTTCGATGACAGGCGCGGAGTGATTTGGCGTTCTCAGAGTACTTAATTGGAAATTGGTTAGATTTCAGGTGGATGCCTGCGTTATGGAGAGGAATATATTTTGATTTCTTTCCTGAAGCCAATACATTTTCCCGAATTCCTCACTAGGTTCACCCCTTGTCCCAAGGTAAGCGAGTGTAAGATAACGGAAAGGGGGTTCGGTAAGCCCCAGAATACACTGGAACTCTTCAAACCTACCAGCAATGGTGACTAATTAATAAATTCAAACATATCATCTTTAATAATAACCCTTTTTCTGTTTGAAACATCCTTTTGCAACGTTTTCATTTAGGACTGGCACTTCATTTGCATTACAGGAAAGTAAAGCAGATGGAGACTTGATCGGGAGACGGCCTCGATATCAAAAAGGCGAACAAAAAGAAGGGCGTAAAGGAGCGAAGCGATGACTAATTTTGATGGTGGAACGCAGGACTTTGGCCGTGAGGTGCTGCGCGAACTATCAAAACGAACTACGGACCCGGCGCCTGCTTTAGGTCAGGGTGACGACCACCACGGATGCATGCACGACCAGTTCAACCTGTTATAGAAAATCGTCAAGGATAGCAGGCCGACTTTCCACTTCTTCGACAAGTAAACGCAAATTTCCGTACTGTGAATTACGAAACAAAAGGCCGAATTAAAGTCAAAGTTGTTTTTAAGGAAGGGTATTGTTCAGCAGAAACTTTAAAGAAGTAAAAAAACCAAACTGGTCGAAAGCCCCGCAGGCCAGCACGCATAAATCAAAGGGGTGAAGAGAGGATGCCTACGATGAAGAAAAAACTGTGGCGCAAAACTAATCTTTCGGAATCTTCTCCTAAAGAATCCTTCTTCGACATGAAGGAGTTGATCGGCAATGGACGCGACTTCGCTTTTGCCTATCGGCTTGCCTGCGAAGAAGGCCCGTGGCACCATGCCGATGCCAACGCCATTTTGTTGAATGCCCTTCTGAAGGGGATTTGCGAGATTGCGAATCATATGGAAATCCAGATTTCCCCCTATGACGGAGAAGTTGTTGAAGTACCAATGCATCGTCCCCCGCATCACCGCAATCTTTCTGGAAATGGCGTATACCCGATGGATTTGCCCGTTAACCTGATCGTCAAACTGGCGGATGGTGACGATCAGCGTGCAGAAGAAATGATTGAAGCCCTCACTGAAGGCCCGCCTCACCATGTCATGGCGAACATTCTGACGATGCATATGGCTGAGGCCCTCATGGGCCTGACCATGAAGTGTAAAAACGCCAGCAACGCAGAGGGTAAGTGATGCAGAACGCACCTATAATTCCTGCCTCAGAAAAACATGCCATTAGCAGGGCATATACGATGCTCGCTGTTGAAATGGGTCATGTGGCGGCTGCCACTGCGATGTATGAGGAGATCGTGAATCATTATGGATTGGAAAACGCCTGTTGGTTCCTAAAAACGAACGGACGGGCTTTTCCGATTTTGGCGGCCATGGCAGACGATGACAGCGCACACAGAGTCAGAAAGCGGATTTATGACATCAGCGACCAATTATCCGTAATTCTTCGTGACAAAACGGACATCGTATGCATTGGTGCCGAATCTGCATGGCTTGACATTGCCACCCAAGAACACTCCGACAAAACATTTCATATCGTCCCTCACTCAAACGATGCGAACCTCGACAGGTTTCTCTCGAACTACGGTGAGAATGTTCGCATACACGATTCGGTCGATCTCACGTATCTGTGCGGGACAGCCAGCGTTATCATTACATTTGCTTTCGGCGTTACTTCCTATACCTTTTACACTTATCCCGTCGTTTACCGTATCTGTGGTCGCGATACACGTCAGTCCTTTTCCGAACTCATTGCTCTCGAAATAATTGATAGCCCTTTGATGTTTTATCCCAATGATCTTGTTGAGATTGCTGTTGACGAAATGACTCACCTTCTCTCAAGAACGCATGAACCGATAAGGAGGTCAAGCGTATGGAAATTAGCGGCATTCTAATCATTATGTGCGTAATTGGTACGCTGCTTTTGCAGGCAGCGCTTCCAACACGACGTGTTTCTATCGTTATGATTGGTGCCGTCTTGAGTACAGTCATCGTGGTCCTATCAGGACACAGCACCATACATAACATTTATGGACGTATCCCCTGGGATGTACTGCTCATTCTAATCGGCCTCGGCCTATACACTTCCATACTCGCCAGAAGCAACGTCTTTGGCGTGGCTGCGGCAAAAGCAACCAAGATCACGCAGGGGGTCGCATGGATGGTGCTTGTCGCCTTTTCCGGAATCATGTTTATCGTTAGCGCATTCCTCAACAACATCACTGCAATCTGTCTTATGCTTCCGGTGTTTCTCGTTGTTCTCCAGTCGATAGGGGTAAGCCAAGGCTATTTGGGATTGTTTATGGCGTTGATTCTCACAGCAACGAACCTTGGGGGTGCAGCCAGTCCTATTGGAGATTTCCCAGCAATCCTGTTGATCAGCGATAAAGATGCTAACATGACTTTCGGAAAGTATATTTCCGCTGCGCCACCAGCGTGCACTGTAATTATGAGCTTGGTGACCGCTGCTTACTTGTTGGTATATATGCGACGTCACAGGATAGCGTCCTCACCATTATCCAGATCTGTGTCACTTAAAGTATCACAGCTCTTGTACAGGAATGTTTCCATAAACTGGAAAATCATGGTCCCTGGAACGGTGATCTTTTTGGCAATGGTATTTTTGTGGGCGTTCGCTCCGCTTGATTGGAACATGAGTCCCGACTTGGTTTGCCTTGCGGGGGTCACGTCATTGATGGCTTTTGCGCACTTTGTTCGTGTGTCTCGCGGTTCAGTTCAAGATGGGCTGCCCATCGTTGAAGGGATCGTTCGACACGAAACGGACATTGAATCTACGCTGTTTCTTGGGGGACTGTTCTTCATGGTTGCAGCGGCGGAAAGTACTGGGATACTGGATACCGTTGGAACTCAGTTGCTCTCGCTGTCTTCAGAGCCATTACTCTGCATATCGGTACTCATGATTTTGACGGGCCTGTCTACAGCGGTATTCAGTGCAGGACCGGCCATGGGCGCTATGCTTCCGATTGCCAAACAGCTTGCTCCCCTATACCCCGATGGAAGTGTGTATATTGCACTTGCCCTAAGCGTATGCGCCGGGTCAAGTTTTCTCCTGACAGCCGCCACATCCGGCCCTCTAACTCAGACGATAATCGAGAGATTCAATCTTACGACATCAGACGGAGGACCTGGCCGCTTCAGCTTTTGGACATATCTACCATATGGGGGGCTTTCCTTTTGCATTATCCAAATCTCGGCCTTGTTGTGGATGTTTCTTCAGCTCAATAATGGAGGTGCACTGTGATCCTCAAAACAGTCGTAAGTATAACCAATACTGCACGCATGGTCGTTCGAGCGCTTGAACGCAGGCAGAAGGGAACACTGCTTCTGGCCTTCTTAATCATGGTCCTAACCGGTGCGTTGACAAATGTCCCTCCAGTTGTCCTTGGCTATCTCGTGGATGAGCTCGTTGGTGCAGGTGCAATACCTTTTACAAAGACAGTACCATATCTGGTTGTGATCGTGACGGCCATCCTGATACGAGAAGCAATGACTGTGCTCCGCAAGTACCTTGTTGAAAACACTTGCACACGTGTTGAGAAAATTCGCCTTGTGAATCTTGTTGGCCACATGCTGCGGCTCGAAATGGATTATTACTCTACTATCCAAGTTGGAGCCCTTAACGGGAAAATTCATCGAAGTATCGAGGGACTAGTTCGCATCATTAAGTTGCTTTTTTTAGATTTTTTCCCCACAGGGATAGCGGCCATTATTGCCGTCTGCATAGCTATCGCCAAATTGCCTCTGTTGGGTGGAATCATGGCATTGGCAATTCCCGTCGGATTTCTTATTTGCCTTTGGCAGATAAGCAGCCAAGAAGGGATTCGGATAGCTCTTTTGCGCGACAAAGAAGCCATTGACGGAAAGGTTGTTGAACTGCTTTCTGGTATTGAAAGCGTCAGGGCATCTAACACCGAAAACTATGAAACCAAAAGAGTGGACGTGCTGGCTGAGGCGTTGAGAAAGAAAGAAATCCGCCATCACATATCAATGGCACTTTTTGACTCCGTGAAATACCTTAATGAGGGGACATTCCATATCGCTGTGATAGGGACTTCCGTTTATCTTGCGACCTGTGGAGTCATCACCACAGGAGATGTCTTGACCTACTCTTTGCTGTTCATGAGCGCAGTCACACCCTTGCGAGAGATACATAGGATTCTTGACGAAGCTCATGAGAGCAGTCTTCGTGTTCATGATTTGCATGAACTTTGTGCTCAACCTATTGATCCTTCATACAACGTTAAACCTGTCAAGGTGGTCAAGATGGTTCGTAAGGGCGACCAGAAAAATATACCTGCGATCAGAATATCAGACCTTTCCTATGCCTACGGCAATGCCCAGCTTGGCGAAAAGGATATCGTTCTTGACGGGATCAACTTGGAAGTTGGCCGAGGAGAGGTGCTTGGTGTTGCTGGCCCATCTGGGTGTGGCAAATCAACACTTTTAAAAATAATCTTGGGTCTTTACCATGTCAAAAACGGCCATGTTTCTTTAAGTGGAATCGCCATGAAGGACCTTGCAAGGGAGGATGTTGCCAATCGCATCGGATATGTATCGCAATCTCCATTTATGTTTTCAGGAACGATTCGGGACAATGTCATTTACGGATGCGGTGATGTAAGTGAGGATGATATCCACGACGCCTGCAGAAGAGCCTGTATCCATGATGAGATTATTCAATCCCTGGGGGGATATAATGGCTCAGTTGCTGAAAGAGGACAAAACCTCAGTGGTGGTCAAAGGCAACGATTAGCTATAGCTAGAATCATTCTGCGCAGATCAAGCATTGTGCTTCTGGATGAGGCGACTGCAGCCTTAGATAATTTGAACGTAAAAGCTGTGCAGAAAGGTCTCGAGGAACTAATGAATCGACGAACTGTTATCGTTGTTGCACACCGCCTGACTACACTTCGAAAAGCGGACAGAATCATTGTCCTTAATAAGGGGCGAATCGTTGAAACAGGAACGTATTCAAATCTTCAAAATGGGGATGGTTTGTTTGCGGAGTTGGAACATGCGGTCTCTGGATAATACGGGATGAAAGTCCCTTTCACCTATTCAGAGGAAGTTATGATTCGGGCAAAAATAACTTGAACAATAAGAGTTAGCCATCAGTATTTCAAGGCAGCAACCGGTGATTCCATTTTTACCATGAAAAATATCCCTCTCATTAGCCAGATCGGCATGCTCCTCATCGGTAACCTTGATTTTTCAAAGAGCTAAACTGATACAACAATTCATCCTTTCCCGCAAATTTGCAGGGGGCGATGAAGGGATTGCGGAAATTTCTGATAGTAAGTCATCAATAACGAATAATAAATCGACTCAATCTGATGCCGATGTCTCACCGATCATTGAAGCCAATTTCGAGGAAATATTATGAAAAAATTTGCGATAAGTTTCCTGTCCAGACTGGGTGGTTATAATCCTGGAACGCTTGGGCAGTTCCAGCGCGATGACCACGAGCCGATCCTTAAATTCGGCCTGGCGGTACTTTTGTCCGCGTTGATATCAGCCTTCAACTGGAGCATGGGAACCTGGACACTTACAGATGGGGTATCGTTTTATTATCGCATCCTGATGACCCTCTGTCTGGGTTTCTTCGGTTTCGTACTTGTGGCGGCCCTGGATTCGAGTTTTCTCTATTTTGCTGACAGCTCGGACGCCCCCTGGTTTAAAAAAATATGCTACGGTATCGCCCGGGCACTGATTATTCTTCTGGTGTCTGCAATTACAAGCCAGGCGATTATCCCTTTACTCCTGAGACCGGAATTGCAGGCACATGCACTTCACATGGCAGAAGAGTCGGAGAAATTGCGTCGTGGCGAACTGGAAAATCAGCTTAAATTGGCTTCCAAACAAGAAACCGCAAACAAAATGATGCGGGAAGTCGAAAAACTTGAAAAAATGATGGAAATAATCCCGGAGGATATTAAAAAGCGGATTGATTACGCAAAGCAGAACTGGAACAGATATTTTCAGAGCAAAAACAGACTGATTGCATCAGGGCATACCGTTTCTCAGGCGAAGGCTATTCTGGCGGAGAAAGCTGCCCGGTGCACCCGGCTGGAAAAAGAGGCAAACGAAAACAAGGAAGCCTATCTGCAAAATCTGCGGAACCAGTTAAACATGGCGATGGATGCAAAAAACCGTGCGATCAACAAGCTGGCGGAAACAGATGAAATTGTCAGCATGAAAACTTCCCAGGCCCGAATCATCGAAGAAACCGCGTTTAACCCGCTCTCTGCAACAGTCCTGACATCGCTGATCGAAAGAGACAAGGGCGTATTTTTCAAGTACTTACTGATCTCCGGATTCTTTTTAGTGCTGGAGCTGCTGCCTTTAATTTTAAAAGTTATTGTTGGTCGCACATCCATTGGAGAAAAAATTGTGATCGAGAGAAAAATCAACCGGATGTGGTTGCAGTCACGTTACCTTGAAGCTGATAACGAGTTCAAGATCGCTCAATCATTTGGTGAAGCAGCCAGCGAGGCTTGCCTGAAGGCGCTGGGCAGCACTGAAGGGCGCGCCATTTTTTCACAAATCTTTTCGGGGTACATGCTGGCTGTCGCCCCGACAGAGGCAGTGAATAAAATGATGCAGAAAATTGAGCGTCAGCAATACGATCTTGATGACTATATGCGACGTTTTCCAAGGTGGGCTACGGTCATAATGGAGGCGTGGACTCGGGCAATAAAGGAAACAACCATGATTTTGCAGCACAATTGCCATAGTTCATGATTGAATTTCCGGCTTTTTCAGAAATACAGGTGATGATGCCATGATCAATAAACGCTCACTGCTTGCCACACTCAATTTTTCAGCGATACTGAGTCTGATCGCCGCTAATTGCTTTCCATTTGTCTATTGCACCTTTAACCTTAAAATGCCGCCATGGCTGCCGCACATTTTGAATAACCCATTAAGGGAATGGCTGATTGCACAGGCGAGAATATCCACAGGGCCGCAATATCTATGGGAAATAATCTCAAAGCTGTTCCTTTCGAACGAATTTTTCATCGGTCTTGCAGTAACGATTTTTTCTCTAATTCTACCGTTGCTGAAAAGTGTCATAGTGTGTTTTATGACTTGCACTTTCAATCACATGGGAGAAACAAAGCGCAAGAATACCCTTCATGTGTTAAGTTCAGTCAGCCGTTGGTCAATGGCGGATGTCTTTATTGTTGGTTTGTGTATTGTATTTTTCAAGGCAGAGGGGTTTCATTTTCGATTTTCAGCAGGGTGCGGGCTGTATTTTTACGTTCTATCGTCTTTTTTAACAACAATGTCATATGGATTGCTGTCAAAGCTGAGCATCAATCATTGCGAAAATATATATTTCAAAATGGTTGAGCCGACTATTTCTAAATATTGAACGGGTTAACCAAACCTTTGCAGGAGAGAAAAAAATGAACCGAATTATAATTTTTCTGATTGCAGGCATCTTGGCTGTGGCGGCTTGCTGGGCGGGCTATTATCTTTATGATCAACGCCAAACGGTAACAATTGTTTTTTATGATTCAAAGAACATTGAACCGAAGGATAAACTTTATCTCCAGAATCGCTTTCCGGTTGGAATGGTAAAAGCTGTCAAACCACGACAGGACAAAGTGGCAATAATCGTGCACATTGATAAAGCATACCGAAATCAGTTTACCAGATCCACTGCCTTTTTTATTTCTTCAGATGAAAACGCCTTCTCAGATGCCAAAGTTTCAAGAATGTGCATACAGGCAAAGATTTTCCCAGGTGTCTCTCTTGAAAAGGGAGACCAGATTGATGGAATCGATTCTCCTGTTGTGTGGTTCGGCATCGGCGCTGCAAAAAACGCCAAGGAAATATTGGCGGAACCATGGGACAAGTTGGCCAATGAAGTTGGCGCTGCCGCTTCAGAAATGGAAAAGAAAATAAATGAGGTAGAAAAAAGCCTGAAGAAAAGAATGTCGCAGGAAGATAAGAATCCTTAATTGCTATGGATTGATTTATTTCCATCACCGCTTTCATCGTTAATGAGGCGGTCGGTCGTGTTATGAAATGAAGCGGCTTGGTGTAGATGGGGATTGGATTGTTATCCGGATGGCCGGAATCTTTGAGGGGTAATCGCCTTCAAATTCCCCGGCTGTATTTATTCGCCAAATACAGTGCAACACCGGATAACAGGGTCAGAGACACCACCCACAGGTTGGCGGTTGACCAGTCCCCGCTACTGGAATTGGTGTAAATAGATAGTGGCATGGTATTGGTTTTGCCGGGAATGGTTTCGGCAAGCACCCGGAATATGAAAGTCTATGACATTTTTGAGCTGTCTCGGTAGCAATGAAGATCAAATTTTCCATCTTTTCCCAAACTACGATAGCCCCCAGGCGCGATCCGACCAAAAGCATGAAAGGGAGGATAACTCTCTTCCATGTTATAAAGAAAAGAATCATCGTCTGTAAAACGACCGCAGCACAACAGCTCCACATATAGAAAATCATTATCGGCTTGGTAAGGTGTAATGTCGATCCATTCCGGGATTTTTCCATCCCGCCAGATATTCTTATCGACTTCCTCGACGGTAAAAGGAACGTACACATCCGTTTGCGGGATATCATGATCCGGAAACAGAAATTCTTCAGGCTCAAGAGGGTTACCGTCATACGAACCGTTTAAAATCGCAAAATACCGGTCCTGGTTCGGCACTTTATTCCAGCAAAACCAGCAATTTTTTCCCGAAGGTATCCGGTACATCGCTTGAGATTTTCAGCAAACTGTTCACGAGATAGCGCCATCTTTCCTCCAGATATAGTTTCTTCAGGAAAAATTTTTGGTAGGGTAATATCCAGTACATCTTTTTTGGATATCACGATTGCGGTAATCGTTCCAAATTGACTCAGTGATGTCCGGTTACGTTTTTGGGCCATAATCATCGTTTCGGCCAGATTATCAATTTTGAATTTACCGCAAAGGGGCAAAGGACGCAAAACAACAGCCTGTTTTTATTATAGATTTTCATTTCTATCTTTACGTCTTTGCGGTGATAAAACTTCAATGAATAACACTCGATGTGCGTTTTTTTTAACCCATTAATTACATTACCCGATAAACAGTTATGAATATATACAACATCTATAAAATCATTAGGTTAACTTTTATGGGTTGTTGGCCCATTCAAAAACCTTGAACATCGAGTAACAGGTTGTAGCCGAATTGATGATCAAGGCCCGAAAACTTCTTTCCCTGGTGGAAACGCCATCTGCGCGTCTATTATCTGATTGCCAGAAGCCGATACGGCTTGATGGTGCAAATCACGACAGGGCTCGTTACCTAATTGCTGCTGGCCATTTACTGCCATACAAACCACAGTGAACCGGTAAAAAAGTCAGGAAATTGCGGATTAACATCCAAAACGAGATTCGTGTTGCTGAAGCCTCAGCAGATCCCCAAACTCCCAAAGACACAATCAGGAACACCTACATGCAAAAACCTAACCGGACATTACTGAAAGTCAATATCAATATTGAATGTCATTTTCTCAAAGAGATTAGAATTTCAACCCATCCATCTTCAGACTGCTCCGCTTATCAGCAGAAAACCCATTTGTTCAGTATTTCCAAAACAAGATCCCGTTTAATCGGCTTGGACATGTAATCATTCATGCCTGCGTCCAGACATTTTTCCCGGTCGCCTTTCAGGGCGTGGGCTGTCATGGCGATGATGGGCGTGTTTTTGAATCCCTGCCGCCTGATGTGCTGTGTGGCCTCGATCCCATCCATGATCGGCATCTGAACGTCCATGAATATCAGGTCAAAATCTTCCGGACGGGCGATATACATATTGACGGCTTCTTGCCCATTACCGGCAATCTGAACCGAATAACCGGCACGGGTCAACATGGCGACAGCCAGTTTCTGATTGACCACGTTGTCTTCAGCCAGAAGAATCCGTACAGGGGTTTCGCCGTCCTGGCAGAGTGAGGCGTCAACAGGCAGGGACTCGACAGGTGAATCGCCTTTGATTCTGATGTCAGGTGGCTGCCCCAGGAGTCGAAGCGTCGTCTGATACAGTTTTTCCCGGCGGATGGGTTTGGCCAGAAATTCATCAAATCCGGCATTAAAACATGCTTCTGCATCCGGTTCCATCCGGGATGAGACAGCCACCATTGGAATTGGAGGATATCCGGTTTGTGCATTTCTTATCATTTCTGATAGTTGAATGCCATTCATCCCCTGTGTTCGAATATTGACAATGATCAGATCAAACGGCATGTTTTCGCGCCGGGTTGCCTGAAAAGCCGACATGAGGTCAATGGCGTTTTCGATCACGGTCGTCTGTAAATTCAGGCGGTTTAAAAAATCCACCAGAATATCCCTGCTGGTTGTATTGTCTTCGATGATCAGAACCCGTTTTGGCGGGTTTGGTATCGGTGTGAACGTTTGGACGCTCATGGTTTCCGGGATCTGAAACCAGGCCGTAAAATGGAATGCGGTTCCTTTTCCCGGATCACTTTCTGCCCAGGTGTTTCCATCCATCAGTTGCGCAATTTTCCGGCAAATGGAAAGGCCCAGGCCGGTCCCACCAAACCGCCTCGTCGTTGAGCCGTCTGCCTGATGAAACGGTAAAAATATACGCGCCAGCTTGTTCCGATCGATACCGATTCCCGTGTCCCGCACCGTTACATGCAGTTTGATGCGGAAATCCTCTTTTTTTTCCAAAAAGAGACTCAGCTCAATTTCTCCTGAATCCGTAAATTTGGTTGCATTCCCCATCAGGTTGGTCAGCACCTGCTGGAATCGAAGCGGATCACCAATCAGTTTTTCCGGAAGGTCATGGTCGATGCGGCAAAGAATTTCAACCGGCTTCATTTCAATTCTGGGACCAACCATCTCGCATACATCAAAGGCGATTTGCTCCGGATCAAATTCGATCCGTTCAAATTCCAGGTCGCCGGCCTCAATTTTTGAAAAATCCAGAATGTCATTGATCAGGTAACTCAGGGCTTCGCTGCTGCGTTTGATGATGTCGGCATAATCCTGCTGTTTGTCATCCAGAGTTGTCTCCATCAACATGGCGGTAAAACCGATCACCCCGTTTAACGGCGTTCTAATTTCATGACTCATGTTGGCAAGAAACTCGCTTTTGGCCTGGTTGGCGTTTTCCGCCTCTTCCTTGGCATGTTTCAACTCGCCCTGAATCCGCTCACGCTGAAAGATTTCCTCCTGAAGCTGATTGATGACAAATTGCAGTTCCGCTGTCCGGTCAGCCACCAGCTCTTCCAGGCGGTTGCGATGTTTTTCCAGCTCGGCTTCGCGAACGGCCAGTTCATCAATCTTGCTTTCCAGATCCTGTTGCACCGCGATCAGCCTCTGGTTGTTTTCGGACAGTGTATCCAGCATGCTGTTGAACGAATGCCCCAGTTGAACGATTTCATCATTGGGGCTTCCGGCAAACACAAACCGGTCTTGAATTTGACCGGACTTTACGTTTCTCATCACACCGGCGATCGCCCGGATGGGATAGACAATTTTTCGGGATATGACAGAGATGATGAGCATCAGGATCAGAAAACCCAATGATGTCGAATAGAGGAAAAAAGAATGCATCCGGTTTCGGCTGGTTTCTGTTTCTTCAAAATCGGACTTCATTTTGGCATCGGCATCATTCGTTGCCTGTTGAAGGATGATTTTAAGCTGATTGCTGATTTTTAGAAAGCGGGCCGTAATTTCAAGAATCTCTTCTTCGCCGGTTTGAAGCTGCTGATTGGTTCTCAACTGAATAATCCGGTTCACATCCGATTCGTATTCAGCAAGCAGAACCCGAATCTCTTGCAGGGATTTACCGAATGCGGCGTTTTGGGAATCGGCAATCAGATCATCGATCCGCCGACGCATCTGATTGAGCAGATCTTCAAACTGTTTTTCAGCCCCTGGCTGAATCTGGTGCCGAATCGCCTTATCCCAATATTGAACCTCAACAAACAGATTGTGCAGGGAGCATATCTGATTTTCCACCATCATGGTTTGCCGACTTCTATTGGCAGATATGGACTGATCTTTCAGAAAATAGGCCAATTGGGCATAGCTCAGAATAAAAACCAGCGTCAGCAGGAGAGCGATCACATAGAATTTTCCGATGACGGATTTGAGCATAAGTCAGAACTTGCCGTGAAAGTTCAGGATTCAGTAGTCAGGTGAAAACTGGAGGCTATCCGCCAATCGAGGCCATCCGGGTGTGAACACCGGACGATGATGTGGAAGACAGCTTATGTTCCAATGCCTTATGGCGCACGGATTCGCGAAAGATATCGGCAATCTCCCGGTCCGTTGCGCCGTGTCTGAGAGGCGTTTTGATATCGTCCTGACGGTCGGAAAGCAGACAGGACCGAAGCTGGCCGCTGGCGGTCAGCCGCAGCCGGTTGCAGGTGCCACAAAAATGATGGCTCATGGCACTGATAAAGCCGATTTCCCCAACGGCATCCGCAAATCGAAAGCGTCGGGCCGGTCCATCCATGACACCGTTTTGAACCGGTGTCAGCGGACCGACAGCCTGTATCAGGCGGGTTTGTATTTCAGGGGTCAACAGACCGGCCGACTGGCTTTCCACGTTTGATCCAATCGGCATATATTCAATGAACCGAAAATGAAAGGGAAGGGTCAGGGACAGTCGGGCGATATCCACCAGTTCATCGTCATTGACGCCTCTCATGGCCACGGTATTGATCTTGATGGGGGAAAACCCCAGTCCGGCCACGGCCTGAATGCCGTCCCATACGTCCTGAAACGCATCGAATCCGGTAATGGTTTTAAACCGATCCGGCTTCAGGGTATCCAGGCTGATATTGATCCGTCGGATTCCGGCATCCCGGATTTCTTTTGCATGGTGTTTCAACAGGACGCCGTTTGTTGTCAGCGAAACATCCCGAATACCCGGGAACTGAACCAGTTTCTGTAAAAAACCGTACACGCCTTTCCGGACCAGCGGCTCTCCACCGGTCACACGGACCTTTTCGATTCCCAGATCAACACCGATTTTTATGATTCGAAGAAGCTCTTCATAGCTGAGAATTTCATCATGATGCAGCTTGGGCGCAACGTTTCCGGGCTGGCAGTACAGACACCTCAGATTGCACCGGTCGGTAATGGAAATGCGAAGATAACTCAGTTTCCGTTGATGGGGATCAATCAGTTTCATCCCTGTCCCCCTGCCCCCCGTCTTGCCGGAAATGGTTCACAATGGCCTGGCATAATCCGGGAATGGTATAAACATCGGCGGTGACATGAATGGTCAGCCCTTTTTGTTCGGCTGTTTCCGTGGTGATCGGTCCGATGCTGGCCAGGGTGACGGAATCAAGCAGTTCATGGGTACGATCCGCAGGCAGCAATGCCAGAAAATTCTGAACCGTGGATGAACTGGTAAACGTGATGATATCGACCTGGCGATTTTCCAGCAGGGTTATAAGCTGTTCGGAATTCTGACCGGTCGAATGGGTGTGATAGACCGCGATGTCGTCGACCTGTGCGCCCATCCGGGTCAGTGCCTCGGGCAGAATGGTCCGGGCTTCTTTGGCCCGTGGCAACAGAATCCGTTTTCCGGAAACCGGTGTGTGGGCAAAGGCTTCGACAATGGATTCCGCCCGAAAACTTTCCGGCACGATGTCGCTTTTGACGCCATAAGCCAGCAGTTTTTCCGCAGTGGCCGGACCAATGACTGCGGTGTGAATCCTGCCCAGACTGCGGGCATCCAGCCCTTTTTCAAACAACCTGCCAAAGAAAAACCGCACGCCGTTGACGCTGGTGAAAATCAGCCAGTCATAGGTTTGCAGACCATCGATGGCCCGGTCTATTTCGGTCCAGTTTTCCGGCGGTGAAACCGCGATCACCGGAAACTCGATGCAGTTGGCCCCCAGTTCGGAGAGCTGAAAAACCAGATCACTGGCCTGCTCCCGCGCCCGGGTGACCACCACGGTCTTTCCCATCAGGGGACGGTTTTCAAACCATTTCAGTTTTTCGCGAAGACCCACGACCCCGCCAACCACGATGATGGATGGGGAACCGATGCCGGATTGGTTGACCCGGTCGACAATGGTGGCCAGCGTTCCGGTGACGGTTTTCTGTCTGTATGTGGTGCCCCATTGAATCAGGGCCACCGGCGTGTGATCCGGTTTGCCGTATTTCATCAGATTGGCGACAATGTGGGAAAGGTTTTTGACCCCCATAAAAAAGACCAGGGTGCCAATGCCATGCGCCAGGGACGGCCAGTCAATTTTGGAATCCGCCTTGGTGGGATCCTCATGCCCGGTCACAAAGGCAACGGTTGCCGTATAATCCCGATGGGTTAGGGGAATACCGGCATACGCCGGGGCCGCAATGGCCGATGTGACACCGGGAACAATCTCAACCTGGATGCCGTGGTCGATCAACAGTTCGGCTTCTTCACCGCCCCGGCCAAAAATAAAGGGATCGCCGCCTTTCAGACGGGTAACGGTCAACCCCGATTTGGCTTTTTCCAGGATCAACTGATTGATCTCATCCTGGGGCAGGGTATGGTCCCCGCCTTTTTTTCCGACATAAATGGTTTCGGCAGTCGGGGAGACATAACCCAATAATTGAGGGGATGCCAGATAATCATAGATCACCACGTCGGCTGTCCTCAGGCACGCGACGCCTTTCAGTGTGATCAGGCCCGGGTCTCCGGGCCCTGCCCCCACCAGATAAACCTTACCGTTCGACTGTGTCTGCATGGTCTTTCAATTCTTTCAATATGCTGTCCGCCCCTTGTGACAGAAGGTCTTCGGCCAGTTGAATGCCGATCAACTCCGCTGAAAGCGCCGGACCGGATGCGGTATTGCGAATCATCTGTTTCCCATCAAGCGACGCAACCAGACCATCCAGAATGAATGTCTTGTCTTCAACATGGCCATGAGCCGCAATCGGAACCTGACACCCCCCTTCCAGCCGCTTTAAAAACGCCCGTTCTCCCATGACTGCGATGCGCGTCAACCGGTCATTCAGGTGGCGAATCCGATCGGCGGTCCGCAAATCGTTTTCCCGGATTTCGATGCACAAGGCCCCCTGGCCGA
>Ga0366819_10283_pt1 | contig 22271 bp, 22 predicted proteins | sample TotcelFGM3001N15_FD_207091 | JGI IMG/M metagenome (GOLD analysis project Ga0366819, IMG submission 207091) | Enriched cells from coal bed in the Powder River Basin, Montana, United States - Total cells FGM rep3 HSBNCT.FGM.300.1.N15 ... | reverse complement strand
TCAAGACATCAACGGCCTGACCACGATCGTCCAGTTGGGTTTGCCGATCAGTGTCGAAGCGCAAGCCGTGCTGGGCAACTTCCGCCTGGATTTCACCGATTTGAGCATCCCCCTGGCCGGCATCCCGATCCAGATCCGCCGCACGTACGACACGTTGAACGCCGCACGCAGCGGCGACTTCGGCTACGGCTGGACGCTGGGCATTGCGCAAGCCAGCCTGCGTGAAAGCGTCCGCGTGACCGAGGCCGAGCGATCGGGCATCACCGCGATCTTCGGCGCCGCCCCGTTCCGGCCGGGCACGCGTGTCTACCTGACCACTCCGGCCGGCCGCCGCGTCGGATTCACGTTCGACCCCATCGCCGAAGCCGCCGTGCTGGGCACCATCTGGCGTCCCCGTTTCACCGCCGATCCAGGCGTCTACGACCAGCTGACCGTCACCGACTTGCCCCTGTCCCAACGCGCCGACGGCACGTTCGCCCACTACCCCGTCAACCTGCCGTACAATCCCAGCCAATACAATTTGACTGTATGGGACCAAGGTAGCTGCTGTTCCGAGGGGGCCGGATCGTGCAGCACGAGTTCCTCGCTGGCGGGATGCTGTACACAAATGGATTGCTGTTGCGGCGGTTCCCTGGTCAGCCTCACGTATCGCTACGACCAGTTCGCCGGCCTGATGGACGTCATGGATCAAAACGGGACCACGTTGAGCTTCACCGACGAGGGCATCTTCAGTTCGCTCGGGTCTTCGATCGGCTGGATGCGAGACCTCGACGGACGGATTTCCGAAATCGTCGATCCCGCAGGAAACGTAATTCACTACACATACGACGTGGCAGGCGATCTGGTGTCGGTAACGGATCAAGCGGGGAACACGACGAGTTTGAGTTATCTGCGTTCTCCGGCTCACTATCTCGATCAAGTGGTCGACCCGCGAGGCAACGTCGTCAGCCGGACGGCTTATGACGAACAAGGCCGAGTCGCGGTCCTGTACGATGCCCTTGGCAACGCGCTGTCCCAGTCGTTTGATGTCCTCGACAACACCGAACTCGTGTCGGACCGGCTGGGCAATGAATTCATGCTGGTCTACGACGATCGCGGCAACATCGTGTCCCAGACCGATCCGTTGGGAGGCGTACAGACGTTTGCTTACGACGTCAGTGGCAACGTCACGTCGGCCACCAATGCCTTGGGTTTCACAACCAACTATACCTATGACGACCGCGGCAATCTCACGACCGAAGTCGATGCCCTGGGAAACACTTGGCAGATCGCCTACAACGCCTTGAATCGAGTGACGTCGTGGACTAATCCGTTGGGCCAAGCGATGACGATGGCATACGACGGCCGGGGCAATCTGACCGAGTTCGTCGATCTGGCGGGCAATCGCATCGCCTTCGAAGTGGACGCGTTGGGGCGGCCGACTCGTCAGCTCGATCCCGAAGGACACGTCACGTCCTACAGCTACAGCCCCACCGCGCTACCGACCCGCATCACGCACGCCGACGGATCGGTGCGGCAGGTCCAGTACTACCAGTTCCAGCAGATCGAGCGGCTGATCGACGAGAACGGAAACGAGACTCGCATTCAGTACAACGCTATCGGGTTACCTGTGCTGCTGCAGGATGCACAAGGGAACCAGTGGCGGTATGACTACGAGGCGACACTGCTGGTCGGGATGACTGATCCGCTGGGGCGGGAACTGCGATTCGAGTACGATACGGCGGGGCGGCGGATTCGGGAGATGGACCCCGACGGATCCGTGTGGCAGTTCCGCTACGATGCCAACGGCAGTCTGCTCGAAGAGATCAGCCCGGACGGTTACGCGACGCGATATGTCTACGATGCCCTGGGCCGAGTCATCCAAGTCATCGATCCGCTGGGGTATCTGACGCACAGCGAATACGACTTGGCCGGGAATCTGCTCCGGGAAACCAACAAGAACGGCCACGCCACGCACTACGCTTACGACCCTCTGGGACAACGGGTGCGGATCACCGATCCGTTGGGCGGCGTCCTAACGATGGAGTACGACGCGGCGGGCAACCTCGTCCGCCAGGTGGATCCTCTGGGGAACGCGACGGCTTACGAATACGACGGGCGGTCGCAGTTAACGGCCACGACTGACGCTGCTGGTGGCACGACGCAACAGCGCTTCGACGGCCGCGGGAACGTGGTCTGGCAGCGCGATCCGACCGGCCACGTCACGCAATTCGTGTACGATTCGCGAAATCGGCTCAGCCGCACTGTCGATCCTGTGGGGGCGGAGACCAGCTACGCCTACGACCCGGTCGGAAATCGCATCTCGTCGATCGATGCCGCCGGCCACCAGACCACGTACTCGTACGACACGCTGAACCGGCTGGTCGAGATCACCGATCGCTTGGGCGGCCGCACGCAATATGCCTACGACGCCGTGGGCAATCTGACCCGGGTCACCGACCCGCTGGGGCGCACGGAAGATTATGCGTACGATCTGTTGGATCGACCGCTGAGTCGAACGGATGCCTTGGGAGCGACGGAAAGGTTGGGTTGGGATCTCGAGGGGAACCGCATCCGGATCACCGACGTCTTGGGACAGACCACTCGATACGAACACGATGCCTTGGGCCGCGAGATCCGGCAAATCGATCCCTTGGGCAACGTGCGGGAAACCCGTTATGACGCGCTGGACAATGTCGTCGAGATCGTGGACAAGAACGGTCGCGTCCGCCGGTTTGTGTACGATCCCCCGGATCGCATGACGGCCGAACAGTGGTGGGAAGGTGACGATCTCGTCCGTGTCATGCAGTTCACGTATGATGCGGTTGGAAACCTGCTTGCCGCCGCCGACGCGTCCGGCGGCCAGCGATACACGTATGACGCCCTGTACCGGATCGCGTCCGCGAGCTATGCCGGACCGCCGGACACGGTCTCGGCGAGGCTGACGTACAGCTACGATGCGGCGGGCCGCCTGCTGTCCGTTCACGACGCGCAGGGAACTCGCGTCGATTCCAGCTACGATCCGCGCGGCTTGCTGGTGTCCCGGACGTGGAGCGGAGACGCCAGAGATCCGGTTCGAGTCGAGTTCACATACGACATTTTGGGAAATCGAAGCGAGACTCGCCGATACGCCGGTTCCGGCTCCGCTGCCGCGCTCGTGGGACGGACCGCATTCGCCTACGACGCGAACGAGCGGCTGAGCCAGATGAGCCATCGCAATGCCGTGGATGCCGTATTGGCCGAATATGACTTCGTCAGGGATCTGGCCGATCAACTGACGGCCTGGCAGCATCACGGTCAAGCGGCCGACTATCAGTACGACGCAACCGGCCAGTTGATCGCGGCGGACCACTTCGCGCAAGCGGACGAACAGTATGCATACGACGCCAACGGAAATCGGAGCGGCGGCCAATACGTGAACGGAGCCAACAATCAGATCCTCGCCGACGCCGACTATACCTACCAGTTCGACGCGGAGGGCAACTTGATCGGCAAGGCGGAGAAAGCCACCGGCAACGTCACGGCCTACGTTTACGACCACCGGAACAGGTTGGTCCATGCTCGGGAGAGCCGTCCCGGCGGAATCGTGCTGTGGGAAGTGGCGTACACGTATGACGTATTCGACCGGCGGATCGCCCGCGTGGCCGATGGCGACGGCGCCGGACCGCAACCCGCGGCGACAACGCACACGGTGTACGACGGCGACCACGTGTGGGCGGATTTCGATGGCCAAGGCCGCTTGGCGGCGGGATATCTGCTCGGCGGACAACTCGACGAACTGATCGCCCGTTATCGGGCCGATCAGGGAACGGCCTGGTACTTGACCGACAACTTGGGCACCGTCCGCGACATTGCGGACGCGACGGGGCAGATCATCGACCACGTTGAATACGACAGTTTTGGCAAGGTCACGGCCGAGTCGCAACCGGCAACGGGCGACCGGTTCAAGTACACGGGCCGCGAGTTGGACTCCGTTTCGGACTTGTATTTCTATCGGGCCCGCTACTATGCTCCGCATTTGGGACGGTTCCTGAGCCAGGACCCGAGCGGGTTCGAAGCCGGCGACGGGAACCTGTACCGGTACGTCGGCAACGCGCCGCTGACGCACACGGACCCGCGGGGCTTCGCGGCGGTGGTCGAGTACCAGGGAAAGATTTCCGCGGTCACCCTGCAGATGATCCGGCAGAAGTTCAGCTGCATCATCGAGGGACTGGCGTACAGCGTGCCCGAAATCATCCTGACCGGAGGCAGCTTTGCTGCGGCCGATCTGGCTGGCGAAGTGGTCTCGTGCGCTCTGCTGCCCGTGAGCGCGCAGGCCAACAAAGCATTTACGAAGGTGATCCTGTGGATGGAACTGAAAATGCCCGGCGGTGCCCGCAAGGTGGTCCGATACGTCGCCCAGGGCAGCGGCGGTCTGTCGCAGTTCGCGATCAAGGCGTTTCTGACTTGCACGGACCAGCAGGCCGCAGCCGGCGCAGGCTCGGCTCTGGGCGGACCGTCACGGCTCCGCGACAGCCTCTCCGGAATCAAGTCCGGCCAGGACGCTCATCATATCGGGGCGAAACGGGCGCGGGCGGCAAGCCGAACCCGACAGATTCTCGCCGGGTGCTGTATCGGGATCAACGACGCCATCAACGGGGCGGCGTTGGATCGCAAAGTGCATCAGAAAGGTGGACTGCATACCAAGGCAAACTACAGGAACGTGGACAGACTTGTCGAAGATGCGGCAAAGAAATCTTGCACGGCCGTTTTCAATCAACTGAAGGACATCTCTGAGCAATACAAGATGGGAAAACTTCCATAGAGGAATCCGGAATGAGAGTATTCGAACTGGAGCCTGACTATTCTCGATACCAAGGGTTGGAGCCTGTCAGAGAAGGGGAGGACGATGAAGCGTACGGCCTACTGTGGAATAATGATTTTACTCCCATTGCCACTATCTGGAAACCATTCTGGGTGAAGGTTCCGAGTTCCGATCGTGATGCAATGCCTACCGACTTCACAACAGTCTTGGCTTCGAGTTCCATGCGAGTCTTTAGCCGCCGCGCAGCGGAAGCGTTGGATCCGCTCCTGAAGGGAGACGGAGAACTCCTCCCATTGCTGAGTCATGACGGAGACTTCTTTCTGTTTCATCCTCTTCAAATCCTCGATGCGGTTGACTTGTCACGTTGTCAGTGGGACAGAGGTTCGATCGTTCGATATGAGTTCCTGCCCGAACGAATCGCAAATGTTACAGTATTTCGACGACTCGAATTGCTCGATGACGGTCGTCGGATTCCATCGGGGCCCGATTTCGTCACCGATCGTTTCGTCCAGCGGGTGGAGGAGGCCGGTCTGGCGGGCTTCAAGTTCGAACTTCTTTGGCCCCCAGAGGCGGTCGAAGCGGCCAAGTTGGCGGAGGCGGAGCGGAAGCGGGCGCGGCGGAAGAAGCCGGCCGCGCCGAAAACTCGCAAGCCCGTGGCTCTGACACCTGCCGAGTCAGGAGCGATCCCGTGGAAGCCGGGCGAAAAACCAGAACCATTCCCGTTTCTCCGTCATATCTGGGTGACGGCGATCAACCAGCGGATGGACGGCGACTGGATCGATGGCGTACTGGCCGCCGTAGATCGAACGCCGGACGATGGCTTGCTGGGCCTGTGCGCGGACTCGCTGCAACGGATATTGCAGTCGGGAGCCGATCGCGAAGATTTGTGTTTCCTGGCTCGCAGCTTTGTTACCGAAGGCGTCTGGTGGGCGTTTAAAATGCTTGACTACCCCGGCGTCACGACTCGCGATTTTGCCGCCTTGGCGGACAAGCTGATGGAGTCGGCCCCGCGCGGCCGCGACGGACGACCGGGCGGTTGGCCGGTGCGTGCCCGGCGGCGAGGTGCAACGTCCGACGGCGCGGGTGGCGATGCAAAACTCGATTCGCCGCTGGTTCCCAAAGCGTTCCTGCGTCAGATTTGGCAGGACGCCATTAACGACCGGATGAGCGGCCAATGGATCGAAGACGTCATCCAGGCGGCCGACGCGTCACCGGACCAAGCGTTGACGGTCACCTGTGCCGACGCCCTGCAGCGATTGCTGGACAACGGCGTGGACCGCACCGATCTGTCGCATCTGGCACGGCACCAAGTGGCCGAAGGCATCCGCGCCGGTTTCCGCCTGTTGTCCGATCCGGGCGTCCAGGACGACGATTTCGACGAATTGGCCAACGAGTTGCTGACCGCCGGCCCCCGCGGTTCGGACGGTCTGGCCGGAGGCTGGCCGCTGAACAAGACACAGAATCGTACGTGACCGACCAATTCGGTGGCGAGGGATGGGTTCCGCCGCGGCCCGGACAGCGCTCGCACGGAGCGGCGCGCGGCGCTGACGCGCGCGGCTGACGACGGGTGTGGCACTGCTTGAAGCCGCTTCGACTCACCATGTTGAACAGGTTTTCCATGGTTCCCAGCAGTGCCCAAGCGCCAAGCGACGTCGCTGGGGTTCGTTCCTCCGTCGCCCGGACAGCCCTTGCGCCCGGCACCTACACCGAGAAAGCCAGGCGATACATGGACGTTGTCGCCCGCGACCCGGTAACCGGGCAAATCGTCGAAGAAATACATCAGGTGGGAAGGACGCTCAAGTCTAAGCCACAGTTGCCCGTCACTCGCGAGCGGGCAGCGCTGCGTGACGTTAGGCACGGTCCGGAACTTTGGGGAGCGGGTCGCAACTTCCACGAACATTCCAAGTGCGACAGGAGCAGCAAGAATCGCCGTCAAGGCCAGCACGAACGATAAACGAATTTGATCATTCGGCAGCACCAGTTGCTTCGGTAAGAACACCCAGGGCCACGCCGGATAGAGGGTGTGCCCCAATCATCATTTAGCACGCGATGACCGCCGCGAGTGGTCCCCGATTATCGGACCAAGCCCTTTCGCCTGTCAGGAAGAAGTCAAGGTGAGTTCGGACGCGCTGGGCCGTAAGTCGTTGTCGGCGGCGGTAAATACGACTGACCTCCGTCCAGGGGAGAACACAACTGGGAGGTGAACCTTGAAGCCGCGAATTTTGTCCCCTGGTAGGGCAGAGGCTGCGGTTGCTGAGCAAAGGATATATCGAGCCGATGAGCGAGTCCATCAGGTACGAGGAAACTGAATGCGTCGCCGTTTTCAACCGGCTTTTTCCGCATGGATTCGCCGGGGAAGACGTGCTGCGGGAGATCGCGCCGGAGGGTTGGGAGCGGTCGCCGCTGCTGGCCGTGTTTCATCCGTCGGTGGAGCAGGTTTTCCGGGAATGCGTGCAGAGTCATGAGAATATCCAGTCGCTTTGGGGCCGCCGCGAAGACCATCGCCCAGCCTCGCCACCGCCCACGCGCGAGCAGTTCGAGCGCGACTTCCACCCGTCGCCTGTGGAAGCCGCCCGCGAAGTTCGCGACTTGGTGGGCATGTGTGTCTGGGATGTTTTTTCGGACAACCACGAAGTTGCCGATCTCGAGGGACGCGTGGTGGACCTCGGATCGTTTCGCGCGACCGGAGGGTTCCTGGCCGATTATCTGAACAGGCAAATTGGCAGGGCGGAGTACGACTACTTGAATTTCTACCTGGGGACGATCTGGGTTGCGCAGCGGGCCGATTTGGCACCGGTATACAGGATGGTCTTTCGACGGTTGCAGTCGTGCCGTTTGGATTGGATCTATCATTTTCCCAGATTGCAGGCTGTCGATCTGCGGCCGTTGCGAGACGCTCTGAAACAGGACGAAGGCCCGGACTGGGCGCACTATGACCCCGCTGAGGCGTTCGCCCAAGAGCAGGAAGACAACGAGCGCGACCGAGAGTTGGCGGAAGTGCGCGCTTCGCTTGACGAGGCCTATCACGAAGCCGTCGAGGACGCCCGGCACGGTCCGCCGCCAACCACCGTCGCCGCCTATCGGTCGGTTTTCGGCCGCTTCCCGCGCGGCTGGCCGCCGCGCTGTGACGTGTAGTTGTCGTGCTTCGCCCGACGGACCGCCGATGGCCGTTACAGCGGCCAAGTTGATCGAACGTTGCACACCCTGTCGAAAGCCCGCGTTCCGGTAGGCGTGAGCGTGCTTTGCCTTCGTCCGAGGATTGAACATGTTATGCAAGGCCATTACCCAGCACTAACAATCAGTCAGAGACTTGGTGAGCTTCGAAACCACGGTACCGGAATCGAGGAATGGTATGGCGTTTCGTCGAACGAGGAGCTCAGCGGGGTTTTTGACCGTGTTTACAGAGATTTCGTTGAACAAGCGCAGCCTTGGCTTGAAGAGCTAGATTCCCTGGAGTCAGTCGCGGGAGAGTTTTTTCAAAGACGAATCGGGGTGCCTGCATCAGGCGAAAATCGGCGTCCAGATCCGTTTGCCTGGGCGGCCTACGGGTGGATGCTTGAAGAACTCGGCAAGAAGGAAGAGTCAGAGGATTGGCTCAGGCGAGCAGCCTGCGAACTTCTTAGGCCAAACTACATGAAGAACGGACGATTACTCGATCACGATGAAGACGGGGCCACGCAACTCCAGAAGAGCCAAGAAGAAGAACGGCTCTTGCAGCTATTGGGGTGAGGCGATCAGAGGCATACCAGGGGAGGCGTCCAATTATGCGGTAATTGGACGCCTCCCCTGGCAATCTGCAGTGGGGTCCTGGCTTGATCGGTAACATCTAGGACGGCATTCAGCGCTCGTTGCCCGGCTTGCGGGCGCTCAGCGGCGCCTGGATCTTGCGCGGCGAGGAGGTTCCCCCACTGGATGCCGAGAAACGCTGGTCCTTCGAGCCGGTGATGGAGGGCGGTCAAGCGGTTGCGGGCGGTGGGGCCAGATTCTGGGCGAAGTATCGATCGAGCCGCGCTGGGCGTCGTGTTCGATCATCAGGTCGAGTTGTATCAGCAGTACCTGATGGGAATTCGCCTGCCGACGGTCACGGCGCTGACCGCCGAGTTGAGCGTGCAATTCGGGTTCGGCGGCACGTCCGCCCAAACCGACAAGGCCATGCGCCGGTTCGTCGAAGTCCTGCCGTTGCTGGCGGAAACCGCCGAATTGGAGAATTCGGTGATTCCCGGAGCCCCTTATCGATGCCGATCGGCACGGGAGTTCGACGAAGGGCCGGACAAGGACAAGAAACGCCGAAGACCCTCAAACGCCCGAAATGCGCAGGACGCGGCAGGTTTCCTCGTAGCTCGCTTCCAAGTCGAGAGAGACCGCCACGTCATCCGACAGCCAAATCGGCAACGTCGGCAGTTTCCGGCCGACGGCCAGCGGATGTGCCCACACCGCGAGGCGCGACTGACGCCCGATTTTACGCCCGCGGCACGTCACGCCATACGTGGCCGGCGGCGGATCAAACGACGGGTCCGAGCGGCCCAGCAACTCCAGCAGATCGCAGTAGAGATTGAATCTTCGAATCGTCACCAAATCGACGATCGACACGCAAACGTGCTCCTGGAGCAGAGCCGCACACTTGGCGGCGAAAACGCGGCGATTTTCGGGCCGGTCCTTGTTGGCGGGGCTGACGATTTCGATGGCCGCCACTAAATGCCGGTGACGCGTTTGGTCGAAGACCAAAACCTCGTACTCGTACTGCTCCTCCAGTTCCGCATCCAGTACCAACGTGGGCTGAGGAGGTGCATAAACGGCTGTGGCCACGGCTTCGGCTCCGCCATCGGAAACTTCACTTTCCACAGCCGAGCTAGGCTCGTTTCGCCGGTCGTCCTCCTCGAAGGCACAAACATCAATTTCGTAGTAGTCGCCCAGGTGTACACGAGGCTCCGGCCGTATAGTCCTTTGGCAGGAGCTTCACCAACTGCTGAACCATGGTTGCAGGCCACATTCCGTGAAATCCTTCCCACGACGAGTGATTCCAGATCGGCGGCCGAAAGTGATCGCGTAGCGGCATGGCGGTTCTCCATTCTGTTGTCGATCCTGGATTATAGGCAGGCGGTGAAACCACCAGCAAGTGCAGCGCGGGACCGGCAGATGCGAGATTTACGGCCGCCCGGAGCCGCGCCTGCACGCCCAGTCGCACGGCATCGTGGGCGGTCTCCAGAAATGTTACCACGGCAGGCAGTTCTTTTCGTGCGGAAGCGGGAAAGACTGGCAATTCTCCGTTGACTTGCCTTATGGCATCGTGAATAATGCCATGTGGCACAATTCGATGGGAGGTTGACATGGACGACGTTCGAGAACTGACCGATTTTCTGGGCGGAACTTCGGTCGTGGGTTCGCCGCAATCGGATTTCGAGTTCATTGAGGTGATCCGCAAAGGCCTGCCTTCGGAAGTAATCCAATGCGTTGTGAAGTCCTCGGCCGTAGGCGAAGACGTGATCTGCAAGTCGCTGCGGATCGCCAAGCGCACGGCCGCCCGTCGTAAGGCGAATGCCGCGAGGCTGAAGGCTTCCGAATCGGAGTTGATCTACCGTTTTGCGAAAGTTCTCGTTGCCGCGACGGATGTCCTGGGCGATCGGTCAAAGGCACGCGAATGGCTATTGAGCGAGAACCGCGCGCTCGGCGGACAGCGGCCGATCGACCTGCTCGACACGGGAATAGGCTTTGAGGATGTCATGGACGTTCTGCGTCGGATCGAGCACGGCGTGTATAGCTGATCATGAATGTCGGGCGAATCTGTCGATCGAAGTATGAAGCTTCCGCGTTTCGTGGCCGTGGCGCGGAGGAAACGGGTGGGCGCTGGAATCACAAAGGCCACGCGATGGTGTACGCCTCCGAGAACCTGTCGCTTGCCGCGCTGGAACTGTTTGTCCACGTATTGCCCGGCACGATGCCAGCCGACCTGGTATCGATCCGCGGGGAACTGCCCGACTCGGTGTCGATCGGAGAGATCGACGAAGCCGTACTGCCGGACAACTGGCGTGGCTATCCAGCCCCAGCAGAATTGCAGCGACTCGGCACCGAGTGGCTGCTCGGGCAGACATCGCTCGTTCTGATCGTCCCTTCAGCGATCACTCCGCTGGAGCGGAATATCCTTTTGAACCCAGCGCATCCCGAGATCAAGCAGCTACGGTTAGAGCCCGGGCGTCTGTTTCACTTTGACCCGAGAATGTCCGGCAAGTGAGTGGGAATGGAAGTGAAATCAAAGGGGCCTACCGCTTTGATTCCGTCCGACTCCGCGATAGGACGAAATGTGCGCGACTTCAAAGATCGGCATCCGATTCCCTCGACCTCGTCGACGGCACGGCATCCTCGTTTCACGCGACGGAATCTTCGTCCCGACGTCCTGGAAGGAACGGTTGCACGAGTGCTTGGTGATTTCGGACGACGTGTGGAACAAGATGAGCGACCACAACCCCGTCATGGCGGAGTTTGGATAGGTGTGCTTGTCGTCGCTCGGCGACTTCACGATCACACCCACAGCGCCCCATGGGTGCAGCGTCCGTCGTCCCGGGCCGGTGACATCGGCGAGCCTCACGACTTGTGCCCCGACAGCGTAGATCAGGTTGGGATGGACATGCACACGGTGCGTCATTTCAATCCTCTGCCTGACTCCCGTCGGCGCACATCTTGACAATCTTCGGATCGAAGCGGGCTACGATTTGCACGAGGTCTGCCTGTTCCCGCATCACGTCCTCGATGTCCTTGTACACGCCTGGGGCCTCGTCGGCTCCCGCCGACAACACTCGAACGCCCTTTGTCTCCACGTCCTTCTGCACAGCCTTCCAGTTGTATTTATCCTTGGCCTTCTTTCTGGACATCCTGCGTCCGGCACCGTGCGATGCTGAGTTCAGACTGTCGGCATTTCCCAGCCCCCGGACGACGAAGGCCGGTGATGCCATGGAACCGGGGATTACGCCCAAGACGCCTTCGCCTGCCGGGGTCGCTCCCTTGCGGTGGACGATCAGTTCCCGATCGCCGTGGACCTCTTTCCAGGCGAAGTTGTGATGGTTCTCGACGCCAGCAATGATCTGGGCACCCAGCAGCTTGGACACCAGCCGGTGGATCACGTCATGGTTGGCGGCGGCGTAGTCGCCCATCAGGTTCATTGCAGCCCAATATTCCTGACCAGTTTCGCTGTCCAGCGGCAGCCACGCAAGATAGGCCAAGTCGTCATACTTGGCCGGAAGTTGGGACCGGGCGATGCCGCTGTAGGTCGAACAAACCGCCGCACCGGCCCCACGGCTGCCGCTATGGCTCATCATGGCGACGTACTGGCCAGCCTCGAGGCCAAGTCCATCATCCCGCTCCGGCAGATGCAAAACGCCAAAATCAACGAAATGGTTGCCCGAGCCGGAGGTTCCCAGTTGGGACCAGGCCAAGTCCTTCTTCTCCCTGGTGATCCGGGTGACCGACCAGTCCTGGTCCATGACCGGATGATCTTGGGGCGTCTCGTGAGTCGAGCCGATTCCAAACCGAGTTCCGCCATCCAGCGCCTCCCGGTAAAGATTGAACTTGTCGTCCAGTGTGGATAGCGGCAGATCCAGCACGGACAGCTTCATCCGGCAGGCGATGTCCACGCCCACAGCATACGGAATGACTGCACCTTCCAATGCCAAAACGCCGCCAATTGGCAGGCCGTACCCGACGTGGGCGTCGGGCATGAGCGCAGCACCAGCGGCCATCGGCACGCCGCACGCCTGCCGCATCTGGGCATGAGATGCCTCGTCGATTTCGCTTCCCCAAGTCCGGTAATCAATCGGCTCGGGCCGAACGAACGTCCGGTCGGCGATCACATCCTTGGCAAACCGGCCGAAGTGTTCGTCGCCGGTGAAGTCTTCGGGATGGTCCAGGACTGACTTGATCAATTGCTTGATTTGCTTCCCCTTCTGATCCCCGGCCTTCATGGCGATCTGGATCGCCGCAATGGCGGTCTTGACGCAGCCTTCGGGAACACCAAGTTTCTGGAGTTGGCGACTGTTCATACGAGAATCCCAAGGTTTCAGGCAGCGCCGCCCGCCTTGTCCGGCGGGCGGCTGCGTTTCTGGTCAGTCCCTAAAAGTACCCTTCCCGGTTCACGCCGTCAAAACCGGCATTTCGGCAGGCAGCACTTCTTGAACCGTTTTCCGCTGCCGCATGGGCATGGATCATTGCGGCCCAGCTTCTCTTCCAGCAGCTTATCGCTGTGGACGATCTGGACGCCCCGCTTGACGTTGGTCTCAGAGGGAAAGCCCTTTCGGCGTTTGCTCATCGTCTCGAAAAAATGGCTGGTCGTCGTGGTTGTGTCGCATGGGGCACCCCCTTCCTTTGTGAAGTCACGCAAGGCGATGACACCGCCAAAGCCAATCAGGTTCGGTTCCGTGGGCGGATTATCTTTGTGGCACACCAGCCAGGGTCAGAAAACGGATCATTTGTGGCAAACGCTGTTCACTTGCTACGCCTCCCGGTTGCCAAGGCCGTCGGCGGCACTTGTCAATCAATGAAAAACGAGTTTGTAATCGGAATCGGCGTGGTCGGCACGGCACCAAAGATCTGTTTCAGTCGTCCGTCGCTGTCTGGCGGCCCCTCGAAGAACCACAGATCGGCAATCTCTTCTGCATCGAGCCACGGCTCCACATGGGCGAAGTAGCAACCAGCCAATTCCAGTCGGGGCCGCAGGGTCGTCATGAATTCGGTCACCGATGTCGGGTACTGTGCCTGAATCTTGTCTGATGGATTGTCGCAAGTCCGGCGGATTCCTTCACGCACCTGTGCCCAACCGTTGTTCCATGTACCCGTCGGCTTGACGACGATGTCCCAATCGCAGGCGATGATGCCCTCCTTTCTGATCCCCGCCACCTTGTAGGCACGCGGGTCATGACGGCCCGCACGTCGGTCGCCGACGTGCCGGCATCAAAGGACGCCAGAGGCTCAGCGATGTCCGCTGCCGAAAAGTTCTCGATGAACACTTGGCGCAGATGATGCTGCTGGGAAGCGGTGGTTGTTGTCATGGTGATTTTCCAGGGGCCTGCATATTTGACCGATGGGCCTTCATTGCCAGAAGCCGCCTTGGGTCGTCCGTATAAACTCGGTCGATGCCCATCTGCAGCATGTGAGCCATCGGGGCCTCGGCGTTGACGGTCCACGCCCCGACCTCGATCCCCGCCTTCTGAATCTGTTCGATGTTTTGTTTGGTGACGATGCTATGGTGCAGAACGAGGGTCTCGAAGCCGTGTTGCTTGGCGATCCGAATATCTTCTTTGGTATCCGAAAGGCGACGATCCCAGAACACGGGTATTCGGAGATCTAGCCGTTTCACCTCAACCATATACTGGAGATTGCCATCGTTGAAACCGACCCACCGTTCCGCTCCCAGTTGCTTGACGAGGGCGATGGCGTCAGCCACACAGTCCATCTTCGGCTGGATGGATACTCTGGTCTTGTTCTGCGCCGTGACCAGAAGAAGCACGTCATTCAGCAACGGGATGGTATGCTTGGGAACCACCTCGATGGATTTTCCATGGCGTTTGCGGAATTCGGTGGCGACATCGACCGACAGTAGTTGTTCGTAGGTGGAGTCGGGCACGACCAAGTTCTTGTCACCGACCCGCTCCGTGGTCCGGTCGTGGATCACCACAAGCTTGCCGTCCTGGGTGCGGAAAATGTCCAGTTCAATCCAGTCGGCACCGATTTCGATGCCGCTCTTGAATGCCGGAATTGAGTTTTCTGGGTACTCAGCGGAGTTGCCCCGATGGGCCGTGACGCCGTTGTTCAGAAAGGAGTTGACGGAGGGGGCAGCTCCGGTTGCAGTGGCGGTAAGAAAAAACAACGCCAAACCGAATGTTGGCAACCGACTGCGTGTCAGGATCATGGTGACGTATGCTCCGTACTTTGACTATCGCAAGGAAACTTTCTTGGACCGTTCCGGCTGGCCGACGGCTATTTGGCACAGACCAATTTCCACGCCTTGCCTGCGGGCGGAGGTGGAAGTTGTTCGTCGGAGTCAGCAGCCTTTGCAGCAACAGCCAGGAGTCCGAACAGCATGGTCAGCGCAATCTTCCTCGTCGTTGTCTCCGTTAATAAGATGGCGGAATTGGCGCTCATTCTACCAGCCGGCGGCTCCGGCTGGTAGAATCGGGACCGTCTCAGATCACTCCAAGGCTTCGAGGGAGCAATCGCCATGGAGACACCGATGTTGAAGATCGTAATCTTGTTGGTCAGCGTGGCTAAGGGATTCGAGCAGAAGTACAACATGAACCTGCATGTCTTCAAGACGCCGCAGGAAAACAAGCACTGGAGCGTCGGCGGCGTTTGGGAAGCGCCGCGGCGGCTGGCCGATGATTATCACGTGTACGGACTGGACTGGGGCAAAGAAGAATTGAGGTTGTACGTCGATGGCATTTTTGTACGCCGCGTCGAAAACACGCACTGGCACCAACCGCTGTTCCTGATTTTCGACTCGGAGACGATGCCGCAGTGGTTTGGGATGCCGGACGACAACGATCTGCCATCGACGTTCAGCGTCGAGTATGTGCGGGCCTGGAAACAGAAGCAGTGATCTATTTCCAGGAGGATGGCGATGGTGCGGGGCATTTTGACTCCGGTGCTGCGTTGTCCCGGTGTTATTCAAGGCGAGTAGTAGTTGTGCGTCTGCTTCAATCGCCGGTAGTTTCGATTCGACCAGAGCCGCTTCTGGTCTGGACGGGGGTTCGGCTCAGCATTCGAGTAAACGTGCAACTCGGTGCCGTTGAGGACCAGGATCTCCTCCCGCCAATCGCCGCTCACATCAGCCACGTACAGCCGATCCGCTTTCTCCGGAAACCGCAGGACGAACCGCCCGGTGAGCGGCTCAAACAGTGCCACATCGCCGCTCTCGTGACGTTCCTTGGCACAAGCCAGATGTTGCGGCTGGCCCGTCCAGTCAACCGTGTGGACGACTTCCACCCCCTTGGCCGTCCATCCAGGCGGGGCAACCCGATCCATCTCGTACTCGAACACGACCTTTCCCGAAGCGTCGAACACAAACGGTTTCTGGTGCTCGTTGTAGCGGGACCGACACCAGACGAAGATCTCGTCGGAACCCAGCTTGAACTTTCCCACAGCGGCGTTCTGTGGATCCTGCCGTCGCAGGCTCTTTCGCCAGATCGGCCCGCCGAGGCCCACAACCTGCACCGCGTTCGAGCCCTCCTCCAACAACACAACTTCCAGCCCCGCTTTCTCTGGCCGCACGTCAGCCACAAACACGCTGTCGATGTGTCCTTTGAAATCGGCGGCTTGAGTCAGCACCCGGCCATCCGGCCCGAGAATCGTGGCCCCCAGCACTTCGTCCCGCCCGTCGCCATCGAGGTCAGCCAAGCGGGCTCCGTTGTGCGCGCACGACACGAACGAATCCGTCGTCCAGAGCGGTTTTCCGCCATCTCGCAACGAATCAAAGGCATACGCCGCAAGGTAGCGTCCCATGCGGTAACCGTCCTTGTTCGTGGCTTGCAGCAAGATGTCCTGGTCGCCCTTGTCTCGGAAGCTGGCAACCATCGCCAATTCCCATCGCTCGGCACCTGTCGGCACGGGCGGCCTGGCGGTCATCTTCTCCTTGCCGGTCGCCCCATCCACCACGTGCAGCACGCTGTCCTTCGTCAGAAAGATCACTTCGCACTTGCCGTCTCCGTCCACATCCCCAGCGGCCACACCGGGACCGTGGTGACCGGGCAACCCCTGGCTTTCACTTTGTCCCCCGACCACCAGATCCGTCGCCTTGCCCCAGAGCTTCTGCCCGTTGTTGCCGTGAACGACGAGATGGCCGGGAACGGTGACCAGATGGTCCAGGGCCCCATCGTTGTCCACGTCGGCCACGATCAAGCCGCCTTCCGATTCCTGCGGAGGCGGCATGTCGAGCTTGATCACGACCGGCTTGGGCAGGACCGCCTCGGACGCTCCTGCGGGAAGGAGCGGGATCAGAAATGCGATCGTTCCGGCAACCATGATTAGATTCAACATGACGTTCCTCCATCTGAAAATTGCCCCTCGGACGCTAACGGTCTGCCGCAGTTCGGGCATGACTTCGCCAGCCGCGAAACTTGGCGTCCGCAGTCGGGGCAGGGGAATAGGTTGGGATTGGCGGGCCCGCCCTTCTTCTTCGAGGCAGCGAGGATGACCACCACGACGACCACGACGCCGCCAACAAGGAAGCCGAGAACCGCCAAGACGATCAGAAGCTCAAGCGGACCGATCCTCATCATCCCGAGCATGATTCACTCTGTTACCGCGGGCTCTGCAACCGATATCACGATGCTTGGATCGTCCTCGCGAGCCGAAGCCGATCAACGGACCGCATTTTACAGGAATTGCCTTGCGTCCGCAGCCAGTGGCTTTTTCGGGACGGATCGAGGTGAATCGAACACGTCAATGCCCACCCAGCTCTGCGAGCCGTGGTATGTTCCGATTCCAGGCATTGACGATCACGTCAACGTCGTGGTCCAGCAGGTTGCCCTCAACGACGGTGATCTTCATGACTGCGGCTTCCCCCTGAGGTACGCCCGCCGCTTCTCGTCCGGGAGCCGCTCGATGGCGTAACGCAACATCGTCCGGTGCATCACCCGGCAGTGTTCGCCCAGAAACGCCTCCAACGCCGCCACGTCCCGCTTTCCAACCTCCCGCAGCACCCAGCCCACCGCCTTGGGGATCAAGTCCTCCTTATCCCCCCGCAATTCCTCGGCGATCCTGAGCGTGGCGGAAAAATCGCCGTGCCGGATAAACCAGTGCGTGGCGACGACAGCGATGCGTCTCTCCCAGATGCTCGCCGACTTCGCCAGACGATCCAGCAGCTTACGGCTCCGCTCCTCCAAATAGCCGCCGACGATCTGCGGGGCCGAGATGTCCACCAAGTCCCAGTTGTTGATGTGGCCTGTGTTGGCGAGGTAGATGTCGTAGATCCGTTTCCTGGTAGCATCGTCGGCCTTCGTGAACTGTCCGACGAGGATCACGAGGGCGAGCGTGCGATCCTCGTGGATGTCGGAGTGCAGGAGGCACTCCACCTCGGCCAGCGGCAGGGCCTTGAATTCCTTGGCGACCGTTCTGAGCGTCGGGCTCTTGATCCCGATGAAAATGTCGCCTTCGCCGTACTGGCCGGGGGCGGTCTTGAAGAATCGGGCCGAACCGGCGGCAACAGCGGGATCAGCGAGGCTACGGAGCCGCTGCTGGGCCGCTTGGGCGTCCTGGTCGGACGGCAGCCCAACTTTTGTAATCGCCGTGGGCGATGTGCGTTTAGCCATGGTCGCTACCTTTTTTCTGCTGATCAAGATGGGCCAGGAACCCACCACGAACTGACCGACGGCGGTCCAGTCCGTGTACTCGTGGTTCTTCGACATATCTGTGTCCTTGCCAGCCTTCCGGGTCTGACCTTCGGTCGCATCGTAGGCGATCAAGAGCTTCGCCATTTGCATTGGTCGCCCTACTAACGGGATGGTCGTTGGTTCTGTTCCGCCCGTTTCTGAAATACCTCCAGCCAGTTTCGCATCAAGGCTGCCCGGATCGTTTTCATTTGCCTGTATTCCTCCGGCATTGTTCCCCAATAAAATCCGATCCAGCCGTTGGCAACGTTCCTCGACCCATCCAAGAACTGTTCGAACTCCTGAATGGAGCATTTGTGTACGAACGTCTCCTCGATGACCACGGGCGTCCCAACGGCGAAGCCCGACAGCTTTTCCAGGGCTTCCTCGACCTTCCCTTTCTCCGGGTAGAGGTGGACGGAGATGAAATCGAGTTCGGGGGCGATTTCCTTGGGCACGAACCCCGATGTCATGCCCGGACGATCCAGACTCCAATGGACGAGCCCAACCGTAACCAGATGATGCTGGTCGTGCTTGCGAATGGCAGTCACCAGTTCACGACACCACTGCCGGGCGACCTGGGGCCGAAGACGATTGTTCCGCTCCAGGGTGATGAACTGGACGAAGTACCCGGATTCGCCTCCCCCCAGAGACGGCCCCAGCCAATCCGTCCTGGTGCCGCCGGACACCACTGGCTCGTTCATCAAGTCATAGCAGAAGATGGCGGGGCTCTTGGCGCAGCGCCCAGCCACCGCCTCCCAGAACTGGGTCTGGGCGTCCCAGCGATCTCGCTCTGAGAGGTCATCGTACCACTTGGGAACATCTTTCTTGCGGTAGCAGGCGAGGCCGGTAATGTCGAGGTAGATGCGGGTTTTCTCGGCCAATGCCACCAGCAGGGCCAGACGTTCCAGGTTCGCTTCGGTTACCGTCTCCGGGCCACTCATGAACTTGGCAAACTGAAGGTGAATTCGTACCACGTTCGCCCCCAGTTGCTTCATTTCCTGGAAATCTTCCTCGACCTTGGGCCACTCCTTGTCCCAGTAGTCCTCCAGCAGACGGCCATTCTCGTCGTGGTCGTAGTTGAATCCCCACGGCACGAATGGCTTACCAGAATCGGACAGGACGAAGCCACGCTTGTCGTCGGCAACCCGCACCCACGGCATCTCGGCGAATGCTACCCGGCTGACGATGACGCCGAGGAAAACCAGCGTGAGCGAAACGCACTGATGTGAACGGAGCATTTTGATGATCTCCATCATTTGTGTTTGATCCGGATTGGACTCGACCGTGCGTGCGAACGATTCCCGTGCTCGTCCTTGGCCACGGAAGGCACCAGAAAGGCAATTTTTCGATTTAGCATCGGGCTAACCTCGGTGAATGGTTATGGCCAGGGCTGGCCGCCAGTCCGGCTTTTCAGTAATTCTGCCAGCCGCTCGGCATCGTCCGTCCCGACCCTAATGACGCCTCGTCGTCGCCGAATGACCACGCATTTTCCGGCCGAAAGGCTCCAGAGCCAGCCGCCCCTCGGACCCCACTGGATGCCCCAACCATCCATGAACGTCGTATGCCCGATCTCGACGCCCATAATGTCATCGTACCGAATCCGTCGCTTGAACAGTGGCAAGGGGCCGAAGCAAACCGCCAGCCGGTCGCCTTCGTCGTACACCGTCAAGCTCTGGAGCGAGTAGCCAAGGACCGTCATCAGCAGGCCCGACACGAGCAAGATGGCGGGCAGGACAGGTTCGGCCCTCGTGACCCAGGCGACGGTGAAGAACAGGGCGGCGAAGGCGAACAGTAGCAGGAACCACGGGGCCTTTTGCGTGTGGTGGTAGCTTGGCTCGGACATCAGGTCGTCTCCGGTTCTCAGCCCCCGCAGGACTACGGCTGCGGAGTGGCTTCCTTGTTCATGTTGCCCGACCAAATCGCCTTGATGGTTTCTTCTTGGCCGAATCCTTGCGGCACCACATCGCTTCGGGTGTTGGCGTAGTACCAGTGCTGGTTGCCGACCGGTGCGTGGAGAACTCGGCTGCCGGGCATCTGGAAGAAGCCGTTTCGGTCGTGCTCCCGCACCCAATTCCAGGCGTACCGGAGCCACTGATTTCGATACGCTTCATTCTGGTGGGCAAACCACGATATCTCATCGTAGCCCCAGACCCAGCAGCCACCGACATTCGGTTGGCCGGGCCGGTTGCTGACATCCCAGTTGTCAAGTTCGACCAGATACGGCAGGTGCTCACATCGCCAGCCACTCGGCGCAAGGCCACCTTTGCTTCGTCCGTAAATGCTGTCCATGGCTCCCATTTTCAGCACACCCTCCTGCAGACGTTCCGGCACCTCCACGATCCGTAGCGGAAAGGAATGGAAGTCGAGCAGCAGGCGGTCGCCGAGCAACAGGCCACCGCTGGGGACGTGCGCATCGCACAACACCAAGTGACGACGGGCACGGCGAGCGGCGTACTCTCGGACTTTGCTGAGCAATTCCCATGAATGCCGATGGTCGGGATCATTGCCGTCCATGATTTCGGCCTGTCCGAAGTGAATCGCCTCGCAGCCCACATCGATGTAGGAAGCGGCCAGAAAGTAGAACCACAGCTTCGTTCTTGCTGGCTGATGTCCGGGATGGAAGAACCCTGTCGCCAGTGGTTGTGTCCACGACCACCTGGGTAAAGCATGGCCTCGTAACGAAAGTTCCGCCTCTCCGGCGACTGCCCGAACGCTTCGAATGCCCAGGCAGGAATCGAGAGCTTGTCAACATCCTTGGACACGATCTCGAAGACGCAGGCTTGCAGGATCATCTGCGGATCAGCAGCGTGAATCCTCGGGGCGTTCTGTCGGGCCGCTGCGAGCCTCGTGGGCAGTTGGCTTTCGCCGCCCCACAGGTAAATGGACCTTCCGGCGAACTTCGCTCCGACGTTCTTCAGCATTCGGATGTTGTCGTCCACGTTTCCGTGTCCGGTCAGCAGATCGAGCATGGTGATCGAACGGGACAGGTAATTCTCCAGGACATTCCGACCGATCTTGCCGTCAAATTGGTAGTCCGCTGCATGGACTGCGGACGGCGGCGGAAGCAACAGAACCGTGGTGAAAGCGAACAGGCGTCGGAGGTTCATTCGGGCAATCTCCTGCGGTCAGGGTCGTCGTGTCAGGTCTGTGAAAGGCGTCAGGGCTGCCGCAACATCAATTTCTCGATGACGGCAGCGATCTTCTTTGGGTCCATTTTCCGAACGAGGTAGGTGTGGTCCTTGTCGGGTTTCGTCCGCCATGCGTCGGAGCCGTCATCGTTGACGTGGAGGTAGCCCTCCGTCACCACGTCCCAGTAGTCGGACAGTCCGCCGTCCAAGTCCCGAACAGCGTACAGGACCAGCTGTTGCCGATGAACAGCACCTTGAGCGGTACGGTGGGCGTCTCCTGGGCGACCACCGGGGCCTGGGCAATCAGGAGAACGGCTGAGGCGAGCAAGGCCAGCAGTTGGCGTCGAGTTATCTGGATCACGGTGGTTTCCTTGTGCGGTGTCGTTTTGCTGGTAGCGAGTTTACAATGTCGGCGTGTTGCTGGAAATGCAGGACGCCAAACCGTGGTCTGCCGAACGATGCTCAAATTGATCGTCATCCTCGGTGTCTTTTTCAACTGCCTGTCCATTCTGGCGGCGCAGAGCACCGCAGCCGAAGCCGGTTCAGTCACTTGGGAGAAGGACTTTCGACCGATCTATCCAGAGGCGGCAGCGTATCCCCGTGCCGCAGTGCTGGCAGATGGCAGAGTGCTGGTCGCATTTGCTCACCCGACGCCGGTGGGCAGGGCCATCGCCTGCGTGGTCAGCAACGACAGCGGCCAGACGTGGGCCGGTTACCGACGCATCTGCGAGCATCCCACGCCGCTGGATCTCGACAATGCGTTTCCCCTGCAACTGGCAGATGGGACCGTGCTGGTAGCCTACCGCCGTCACGATCGCAAGGATCACGTCTTCCGCATCGAAGTTTCGTCGAGCAGGGACGGCGAGCAGTGGGCCGTCCGATCCACAGTCGCCACCGGGTCGCAAGGCATCTGGGAACCGTTCCTGCTGGCGTTGCCTGACGGCAAGGTCCAGGTATACTACGCCAGCGAAGAAGGTTGTTACCCGGACCAGCGGATCGAAGTGCGGA
>Ga0366819_10280_pt1 | contig 22652 bp, 12 predicted proteins | sample TotcelFGM3001N15_FD_207091 | JGI IMG/M metagenome (GOLD analysis project Ga0366819, IMG submission 207091) | Enriched cells from coal bed in the Powder River Basin, Montana, United States - Total cells FGM rep3 HSBNCT.FGM.300.1.N15 ... | reverse complement strand
CATGGCGCGGTGAATACGTTCCCGGGCCTTGTACACACCGCCCGTCAAGCCATGGAAGCCGGGGGTGCCTGAAGTTCGTGACCGCAAGGAGCGACCTAGGGCAAAACTGGTAACTGGGGCTAAGTCGTAACAAGGTAGCCGTACCGGAAGGTGTGGCTGGAACACCTCCTTTTTGGAGCTGTACTGTTACAATTATTCTCTACTCTGTCTTCCATTTTTTATATATGACAGCTGTCATTACATTTCTGCTACGGCGGAGAGGGTAGTCAGGAGGTTCAAGTCCTTCGAACAGCGCAAGAGCCGCAAGGTTTTTAAGTTCATTGACATTTTGAGAGAGATAAAGAGGTAAAGAAAATAAAATAAATAAGATTGGGTCTGTTAATTTTTAAAGATTAAGGGACTACAATTTCGAGCATAAGAGAAGTTACTTAAGGGCGAACGGAGGATGCCTAGGCTTCTATGGGCGAAGAAGGACGTGGTAAGCTGCGAAAAGCCGCGGGGATTTGCAAACTAGATTTGATCCGCGGATATCCGAATGGGGCAACCCGGCTGGTTGAAGACCAGTCACGCAGAGATGCGGGCCAACGCAGGGAACTGAAACATCTTAGTACCTGCAGGAAAAGAAAGAAATATCGATTCTCTGAGTAGTGGCGAGCGAAAGGGGAAGAGCCCAAACCAGTGTTGTTCAGGCAATAGTGGGGTTATAGGACTGCGTCGTTGAGATACAAAAAGAAGTGAAACCATATGGGAATATGGGCCGTAGAGGGTGATAGCCCCGTACACGTATAGTTTGTATTTTATAGCAGTATCCTGAGTAGGGCGGGACACGAGGAATCCTGTCTGAATTTGCGGGGACCATCCCGTAAGGCTAAATACCAATAGAAGACCGATAGTGAACCAGTACTGTGAAGGAAAGGTGAAAAGTACCCCGAACAGGGGGGTGAAATAGAACCTGAAACCGTTCGCTTACAAGCGGTCGGAGTCCCGTAAGGGATGACGGCGTGCCTTTTGCATAATGAGCCTACGAGTTGCATCTCACTAGCGAGGTTAAGTACTTAAGGTACGGAGCCGAAGCGAAAGCGAGTCTGAAAAGGGCGGCTAGTTAGTGGGAGCAGACGCGAAACCTTGTGATCTACCCTTGGTCAGGTTGAAGGAGCCGTAACAGGCTGTGGAGGACCGAACCAGTATTCGTTGAAAAGAATTTGGATGAACTGAGGGTAGGGGTGAAAGGCTAATCAAACTGGGAGATAGCTCGTACTCCCCGAAATGTCTTTTGGGACAGCCTCAAGTAATAGCTTAGCGGAGGTAGAGCTACTGATTGGATGCGAGGGCTTCATCGCCTATCAATTCCAGACAAACTCCGAATGCCGTTAAGTTTTTCTTGGGAGTGAGTCACTGGGTGCTAATGTCCGGTGGCGAGAGGGAAAGAGCCCTGACCAACAGCTAAGGCCCCCAAACGTGTGTTAAGTTGATAGAACGATGTGTGGTTGCAGCGACAGCTAGGATGTTAGCTTGGAAGCAGCTATTCATTTAAAGAGTGCGTAACAGCTCACTAGTCGAGCGACCGTGCGTGGATAATAAACGGGCATCAAACACACTGCCGAAGCTATGGACTTTCGAAAGAGAGTGGTAGGGGAGCATTCTATACAGCGACGAAGGTGAGATGTGAGTTTTGCTGGAGCGTATAGAAAAGAAGATGTAGGCATAAGTAACGATAATGCAGGCGAGAAACCTGCACACCGAAAACCCAAGGTTTCCTGATCAACGTTAATCGGATCAGGGTTAGTCGGGGCCTAAGAAGCAGCCGAAAGGCGAATTCGATGGACAAATGGTTAATATTCCATTACCTGTATATTGAGAGAAGGAGAGACGGAGTAGTGACACACACGCCAACTGACGGAATAGTTGGTTAAAGGCCGTAGGTATATGAAAAGGTTAAGAGCTATTTCATGCTGATGGTTTACAGTACACTGAGTCTTCGGATGAAGTGATAGTTGTGGTAAACAGACTTCCAAGAAAATCTTCCAATCGTTAATTGATATACAGCCCGTACCGTAAACCGACACAGGTGGGTGAGGAGAGAATCCTAAGGTGCTCGAGTGAATCATGGCTAAGGAACTCGGCAAATTAACCCCGTAACTTCGGGAGAAGGGGACCCTAGAGATAGGGCGCAGAGAAATGGCCCAGGCGACTGTTTAACAAAAACACAGGGCTTTGCTAAATCGAAAGATGAAGAATAAGGCCTGACACCTGCCCGGTGCTGGAAGGTTAAGAGGGGATGTTAGCGTAAGCGAAGCATTGAATCGAAGCCCCAGTAAACGGCGGCCGTAACTATAACGGTCCTAAGGTAGCGAAATTCCTTGTCGGGTAAGTTCCGACCTGCACGAATGGTGTAACGATCTGGGTACTGTCTCAGCCATGAGCTCGGTGAAATTGTAGTAGCGGTGAAGATGCCGCTTACCCGCAACGGGACGGAAAGACCCCGTGAACCTTTACTGCAACTTAGCGCTGATTTTGGGTAACAAATGTGTAGGATAGGTGGGAGACTGCGAAGCGGGTACGCTAGTATTCGTGGAGTCGCTGTTGAAATACCACCCTTTTGTTACTTGGAATCTAACTTCGAGAGAAAGACACCGCTTGGTGGGTAGTTTGACTGGGGTGGTCGCCTCCAAAAGAGTAACGGAGGCTTCCCAAGGTGCACTCCGCACGAATGGTAACCGTGCAAAGAGTATATTGGCAAAAGTGCGCTTGACTGTGAGACCGACAAGTCGAACAGGTACGAAAGTAGGGCAAAGTGATCCGGTGGTTCCGCATGGGTGGGCCATCGCTCAAAGGATAAAAGGTACTCCGGGGATAACAGGCTGATCGCTCCCAAGAGCTCAAATCGACGGAGCGGTTTGGCACCTCGATGTCGGCTCGTCACATCCTGGGGCTGGAGCAGGTCCCAAGGGTTCGGCTGTTCGCCGATTAAAGTGGCACGCGAGCTGGGTTCAGAACGTCGTGAGACAGTTCGGTCCCTATCTGTTGTGGGCGTAGGAAGTTTGAGGGGGTCTGACCTTAGTACGAGAGGACCGGGTTGGACGCACCGCTAGTTTACCGGTTGTGGCGCCAGCTGCACCGCCGGGTAGCTATGTGCGGTTTAGATAAGCGCTGAAAGCATCTAAGCGCGAAGCTAGCCCCAAGATGAGACTTCCCTTGAGGGTCGTAGGAGACTACTACGTTGATAGGCTGTAGGTGTAAAGGCAGTAATGTCAAAGCCGAGCAGTACTAATAACCCGATAGGCTTCTTGAAATGCGCGTGCGATACCTTTGGTATTGCATATGACGGAAATAACTGCACTGATTTATCTCTCTCTTAATTATATACGCTGAAGAGCGCAACCTTATTAAGGTGGCTATAGCGACGGGGTTCCACCTCTTCCCATTCCGAACAGAGAAGTTAAGCCCGTTTGCGCCGATGGTACTGCTATACCAAGTGGGAGAGTAGGTAGCCGCCATTTTTTACGAAGCCCGATGAGAAATCATCGGGCTTTTTTTGTGTGTATACTCAAACTGAGATCTTTCGATCTAACACAAACGATTCAGTTCCCTGTAATATCTCCCTATTATGCCGGAGCGGCCGGGCATCGTCCATCCTCGGAGTCCTCGCAGCAGCTCGGACTCCTGCGGCTGAGTATGCCCTTGCCGCCTCCTGCATAACCAGGGAGACAACTGTGAGTCTGTCTTTTTGTGTTATCCGGAATCTCGGTCTTGAGATTATTGATCAAATATATTTGAGTTTACACAAAAAAACAATCTGAATGGGAGGTGTTTGAGTTTGCTAGTTACCAATAGGAGGCAAGTAGAAGGTGCCGGCCCGGTGGTCCGGCGGTGGTTGGCCGTTCGGCAAAGGTTTTTCAAGCCAGCATGCAGGCTGCGCAAAGTGAGTCCTGTTTTTGTTCTTAGGTTATCTTACCCACTCACTATTTTTACGACCCGCACGGCTGCAATTGATTGTGAATCAGTGAGAGCCACTTTGTCCCCGCGGATGATCCGCGGGGATAGGTTCCTATTGATTGATAGTGTGCTAGTTACAGCCGTACGGGCTCTGTTGTAAGATTATTATTCCTGAACGATGGTTACTTCGATACCAATATCATTGAGTTTCTCGATGATTTGTTTTGGTGCCTGACTGTCAGTTATTACCTGGTCTACTTCTGATATCTCACAAATTTTACTGAATCCGCGTAAGCCAAACTTGGATGAATCGGCAAGAACAATTACCTTTTGGGCAGCTTTCATCATCATTTTATTGAGGTTTGCTTCCATCAGATTTGTTGTGGAGAGGCCAAAGTTTGTATCAAAACCATCTACACCAATGAAAAGTTTGCTGCAAGATACCTCCTCTATCATTTTTTCGGCATATGGCCCTACAACTGAGACGGAACTGTTTCTAAGGATACCACCCAGCTGAATTACATCGATATTCTTGTCACGAGAAAGTACAGATGATACACTAACTGATGCTGTAACAACTGTTAGGTGTGTTGAAGTTTTTATTTCTTTGGCTAAAGATAAAACAGTCGTACCTGATGCAATAATTATTGAGTCGTTATCAGTAATAAGCTCTGCAGCTTTTATACCAATTGCTCTCTTCTTCTCAGTGTTGATTTTTTCCTTTTCATTAATATGCCTGTCATTAATATATGGGTTTATGAGAATGGCATATCCATGAGCCCTGTATAATAAATCAAGGGATTCAAGATAGCTGAGATCTTTTCTTATCGTTACTTCAGATACATTTAACTGACTGGCAAGAGATGTTACAGATACTGAACTCTGTTTTCTAAGAATTTCCAGAATGAATTCATGTCTTTCATTTAGTACGGGTGAATTCGCAATTTGTGTTGTACGTGCCATATATGTTAAACATTTATTTTATACTAAGGTAATAAAAGTTTTAATATGAAATCGGAATTTGCTTTAAAATGGATATGAAAAGCAAATGATCTTTTGTAATGAAATTAAAAATTGAAATAAATGCATTTCAATTGTTAAAACGAAAGCTAAAAATGCAAATATTTATTTGTTTATAAAAATAACTTATTAAATTTGTTTCGATAATATCATTGACAACTTACGAAAAGAAATTATTAAGTTCATATACCTATATAAATGAAACGCGAAGAATTAATTGAGAAAATATCTGACAAATCCAAGATTTGGGATATGGTTGTGATTGGTGGCGGGGCCACAGGACTTGGAATCGCTCTTGATGCTGCATTGAGAGGATATAGTGTTGCATTGTTTGAATTGGATGATTTTGCAAAATCAACATCCAGCAGGAGTACCAAGCTGGTTCACGGAGGAGTAAGATATCTTCAGAAGGGTGATGTTGCTTTGGTTCGTGAGGCACTCACAGAAAGAGGCCGCTTAAGAAATAATGCGCCACATCTGGTTAAGGATCAGTCATTCGTTATTCCTAATTACACACATCTTGACAATTTTATTTATACATGCGGTCTTACGTTGTACGATATTCTCTCATGGGGCGGGCTTAGTCTGGGAAGATCACTGTTTATTCCTAAAAGGAAGACATCAAGATGTCTTCCAACCATTACAAAAAAAGGTTTAAAGGGTGGAGTAATTTACCATGACGGACAGTTTGATGATTCGCGTCTTGCAATTAATATAGCACAGTCATGTGCAGAAAACGGGGGATGTCCAATTAACCATATGAAGGTTTCCGGTATACTTCACGATGAAAAGGGAAGAGTTGCAGGTGTTAAAGTAATTGATAACGAAACCGGAAAAGAATATTCCGTAAGGTCAAAAAGTACAATAAACGCTACCGGATGCTTTGTTGACGATATTATAAAAATGGATGTACCATCGTCAACAAGAATGGTTAAGCCAAGTCAGGGAGTTCATCTTGTATTTGACAAGTCTTTTTTAAACAGTGATTATGCACTGATGATTCCAAAAACTTCTGATGGCCGCGTTCTGTTTGCTGTTCCGTGGCATAATAAAATTGTTGTAGGTACCACTGATATTGTCAGAGATGAGCCTGAGCTCGAACCCGTTGCCCTGGAAGAAGAGATTGAGTTTATTCTTCAGACTGCCGGTTTATATATGGTAAGAAAACCAGAAAGAAAAGATATCCTTTCTGTATTCGCAGGTCAAAGACCACTTGCAGCACCAAAGAAAGAAGGCAAAAGCACAAAAGAGATTTCAAGAAGTCATAAGATTTTTGTATCGGATAATAATCTGATAACAATTACAGGTGGTAAGTGGACCACTTATCGCCGAATGGCAGAAGATACTGTAGATAAGGCTATCAATCTTAATCTTATAGAGCCAAGAAAATGTGTTTCAAAAAATTTCCGCATACACGGATATAAACCGAATCCAGATCTGAATAATCATTTATATGTTTATGGTTCTGATATGAAACTTATCGAAGATATTATCAAAAATAGTCCGGAGATGGGAGGCAAAATTCATCCTTCATACAATTATACTCTGGCAGAGGTTGTACTTGCAGTAAGGAATGAAATGGCAAGAAACGTAGAGGATGTGCTAGCAAGAAGAGTGAGACTTCTGTTTATTGATGCAAAGGCCTCTAAAGCAGCAGCACCAGTTGTTGCAAAAACAATTGCACAGGAACTGGGTTATGATAATAATTGGATTGAAAATCAGATAAAAACTTTCGAGACATTATCGGATCAGTATATTATTAACTAATTAGTCGTTACTTTTAACACTTGCTTAACATTACAATAGTACTTTTGTTATGTAATAAAACTTAAATTATGTTTAACTTTTTTGATCCACCTACACCTAAACCTCTTATTCCTGCTGAAAGGATTGATTCTGAATACAAGAAAATGAGACTCAAAGTATTTCTAGGGGCGTTTCTTGGTTATGCAGGCTATTATCTGGTAAGGAAAAATCTTGCACTGGCTTCTCCCGGAATGATCCAATCAATAGAGAACGGGGGACTAGGGTACACAAAGGCTGAGCTGGGTATAGCAATGTCTGCCCTATCGATAGCCTATGCTTTCAGTAAGTTTATAATGGGAAGTATTTCTGACAGGTCAGATGCCCGTAAATTTCTGGTTGTCGGGCTGATACTTTCATCAATAATAATGATGTCAGTTGGAATATTTCCGTTTGCCACAAGTTCAATTCCTGTGATTTTCATGTTTATGTTCCTGATTGGCTGGCTTTCTGGAATGGGATGGCCTCCGTGTGGACGTATCATGGTGCACTGGTTTTCTCAGAATGAACGTAGTATGAAAATGTCAATCTGGAATACATCTCATACAGTTGGAAGCGGAATGCTCGGAAATCTGGCAGCTGTAGGAACAATGCTTCTTGGAGGTTTATTTATTGTCGATATTGGAGGCGGAATAATGGTTGAACAAACCTGGCGTTCCGTTTTCGTTTTTCCGGCAATTGTAGCATTAGCTATTGCCGTATTCTGCTGGTGGGCTTTAAGAGATACTCCGCTTTCCTGCGGATTGCCACCAATTGACAAATACAGAAATGATCTTACTGCAAAAGTTGACGCAAACGGAGGAGAGAAAATCCCTTTCTCAAAATTATTTGTTGACTATATATTCAAAAACAGGGTTTTATGGATTATTGCTATTGCCAATGCATTTGTATACCTCGTCAGATATGGAATAGGTGACTGGTCTGCCACTTATCTGCAGGAGACAGGTATCCTTAACAGTGAACAAAGCAAGATGGCATTTGCTCTCCACAATTATGCGGGCGTACCGGGAACCATTCTTGGCGGAATAATCTCCGCGAAGTTCTTTAAAGGCAGATGTGCTCCTGCAAATGTAATATATATGGTACTCGTCCTGGCATCAATACTCTTTTACTGGCAGGCTACACCTGTTGCAGAGTTTATATCACAATCATTCAGTTTTGACTTTGCTGCCACAAGAGTAGCTGTGGTTTATTCTTCCCTTATTGCTGTCGGGTTCTTTATTTATGGCCCTGTAGCTCTTATTGGAGTTCAGGCAGTAAATCTCGTTCCAAAAAATGCTGCAGGAACAGCTGCCGGATTTGTTGGCCTGTTTGGTTATCTGATTGGTGATGCCTTACTTTCGAAGATTGTTGTAGGTGCTGTGGCAAGCAACGAATCTCTGGGATGGAACGCTACATTCTGGCTGATGATTGCAGCAAGTATTATTGCGGCTGTATTTTCTGCAGCTACATGGAAGAGAGAGAAGGAGGCCTGCATAGTGCAAGGCTGATAATTAACTTAAGTTGATGGAAATGAATAAAATATATAAATTTGTCTGCCTGTCCTGTCTGATAGTATTTGGTGCATTAGCTTCCGTGAGCTGTGAAAAGCCTGATACACCCAAGCCTCCTGTCGATACTTTTGTTTTGACAGGAGTATCCATTCCCGGAACAATCTCTGTTACCCCTAATTCAAATGTGGAGATTACAGGTAAAGGGTTTGCTGCCGGAGATAAAATTGTGTTTACATTATCAGGGAATACTGCTCAGAAGTTTGAGTTTACAGTTGCCGGTGTGACAGCAAATTCGGTTTCAATAAATATTGGTTCGCTTATAACATCAGGAACATACAATATTAGTGCAGTAAGAGGAGCCAAATCAATTTCCCTGGGCTCTGCTATTTTGAGGATTACTGCAAATACAAACATCCCGGATATTGCCGGAAAGAATATTAAGGGTGTTGTCTATTGTAATGGCAGGGGAGTAGCCGGAGTTGCAGTTTCGGATGGTGTCGAAGTGACAACTACTAATACCGATGGTGTATACTATCTGCAATCTGACAAGAGACATGGATATGTTTTTATCTCAATCCCTGCAAATTATGAAGTTCCTCAGAAAAATAAACTTCCTTTCTTCTTTGACTATGTAACCTCAAGTACTGCCGTTGTAGATCAGCGAAATTTTGAACTTATTGAAGCAAACAATGAAAATCATGTTCTAATTGCCATGCCTGATATGCACCTTTCAAACAGAAATAACGATATCAGCCAGTTCAGAGCTGGATTTTACGCAGAAGCCCAGGCATACAGCAATCAGCTTAAATCTGCCGGCACAAAAGTTTATGGAATCGCTCTGGGAGATATGACATGGGACGTTTACTGGTATGAAAATTCTTATTTTCTGAATAACTATGTAAATGAAATCGACGGTATCGGCTTCCAGATTTTTAATATTATGGGTAACCATGACAATGATCCCTACAAGGTTATGGACTTCCAGGCAGAGTCTACTTATAAGTCCCTGATTGGGCCTTCTTATTATTCATTTAATCTAGGAAAGGTACATTATGTTGTACTAGATGATACAGAGTATATTAATACAGGAGGAGCACCAGGTGTTATCGGTGCCAGAAACTACAACGACGCTGTAACATCTGAGCAATTAGCCTGGTTGCAGAAAGATCTGGCTCTTATCACAGACAAATCAGCACCTGTGGTTGTAGCACTCCATATTCCTCTTTATTCTGCATCTGTTAACTCTTCCGGTCAGCAGGTAAATGCTGCCAACCTTACTAACACTACACAAGTACAGGCTGCTTTAAGTGCATTCTCAAATGTCAAGTTTATCTCCGGACACACTCACATTAACTACAATGTAGAGATATCGGATAAGATTTATGAACACAATATAGCAGCCATAAGTGCAACATGGTGGTGGACCGGAAAAACAGGCTACGCCGGAAATCATATTTGCAAAGATGGTTCACCCGGAGGTTACGGAATTTTTGAAATTACAGGAAAAGATATAAAATACAGATATAAAGGAATCGGGTATAATAAGAATAAGCAATTCCGGACATATGACAGAAATACAATTGAAATAACTGCTGCTAAATATACGCCTGCAGCGAATTCAACTTATCAGGCTAAAGTACAGACATATGCCGGTGAATATGCATTCCCGGGTACAGATAATACAGTACTAATCAATGTTTTTAATTATGACAGTTCCTGCTCTCTTGAAGTAAAGGAAAATGGTGTTGTTCTTCCTGTAACCCGTAAACCAAAGAAAGACCCCCTCCATATCATCTCATACGAGATGCAGAGACTTAATGTTAATGCTGAACCTACTTCATCATTTAATACAAATAATTCCACACACATTTTTGAAGTAACTGCTTCATCTGCAAACTCTACTCTGGAGATAAAATTAACGGACAGGTATGGTAATGTATATACTGAAACCATGACCAGACCTAAATCATTTTCAACATCAATGGAATAACTGCTATACTATATATAAACTTAACTAAATATTTAATCTATGAATCTTAAAAATTACTTTAAAAAGTTCTTGGTTATGGTAACAGTGCTCTTGTTTGCAACGCAAACATGGGCTCAGACCACAATCAAAGGAACCGTTTATGAGTCAGACGGCAAGACACCTGTCATAGGGTGCGCAGTCATGGCTAAAGGTACTGCAAGAGGAACGACTACAGATCTTAACGGAGCATACTCAATACTTGCTTCGGAAGGACAGGTGCTCGAGTTCATCAGCATGGGATATGTAACAAAAAGCATAACTGTTGGAAAACAGTCTGTCCTGGATGTTACACTTGAATTTTCTGCAAGAGAGCTTGAAGGTCTTGTTGTAACTGCGCTTGGGATTACACGTCAGGAAAAATCTCTTGGATACTCGGTTACTAAGGTTGAGAGTGAAAAGCTGACACAGGTTACTTCAAGTAACTGGCTTAACGGAATGTCCGGAAAAGTTGCCGGTCTTACTTTTAATGGTGCGAGTTCTGGACCTATTGGTTCGATGAGGGTTACACTTCGTGGTGATCAGTCTTTGAACTATGGTGCAAATGAGGCTTTGTTTATTGTAGATGGAGTTCCTATCAGATCAGGTGCTACCGCAACCACTTCCAGCAGCAGTTATACAAACTCCGGAAATGATTTTCCAGTGGACTTCGGTAACGGTGCAAGTGATATTAACCCTGAGGACATAGCATCAGTCTCAGTACTTAAGGGCCCTGCAGCAACTGCACTTTATGGTTCCAGAGCTGCAAACGGTGCAATTGTAATTACCACAAAATCTGGACGCAAAAATAAAGGTATTGGAGTAACCTTCAATTCTTCAGTTACAGTTGAAAGGGCTGGCTACTGGCCAGATTTCCAAACTGAATACGGCTCTGGTTCGGATATGGGGAAAGATGAATATAATTTTTGGACACTTAATTCAGACATAGTTGGATCGAATGATTTTCCAAAAAGAAACCTCTCAAGATATGCCTGGGGTGAGAAGTTCAATGCAAATAATCTTCGTTACCAGTATGAAGGAAAAAACTGGCAAACAGGCGAGATTATCAAGACTCCTTTTGTTTATCAGGACGATTGGTTTACTGGTATTTTCCAGTCTGGAGTAACTTATAATAATTCACTTTCAGTAAGTGGCAGCAACGGCGAGGGAACAAATGTACGCTTCTCGATGACTGACACCAGAAATAAGTGGATTCTTCCGAATACAGGATATGGCAAGCAGTCATACTCATTTTCAATAGAATCACCCCTGAACAAATGGATTAAGTTCAATGCAAAGGTAAACTACTATCGCACAGACAGTGATAATATGCCAATGGCAGGTTATCACGAAACAACTGTAATGTATGACCTTATGTGGGGATATAACTCAAACTCAATGTCTAACTGGAGAGATGAGTATTTTGAAGGCAGATTCAACGCTATCAACAGAAACTCGTTAACATCAGAAAACGGAAACAGTCTGGTTGTAGCCGGTCAGGGTTCGTATAATCCATACAGAATCCTTTATGAAGAACTTAACTCAATAAATAAGGACAGAGTTTTCGGCTCTGCCGGTTTTACTATAAATCTTGCCAAAGGTCTTACACTGGACATAAAATCTGGTATGGATATGGGAATGGAGTTCCGTACTCAGCGCAAACCAAAACTTACCAAAGGATGGGAAAATGGTTTTTACAGAGAAGAATCTGTCACAAACTACGAATTCAATACAGATTTTATGTTTAAATACCAGAGAGATTTTCTTAAAAACAGGCTTGGTATGCTCGCTGCTTTTGGAGGAAATAACATGGTTACTGAATATTTCAGAAATACAGTTCAGTTAAATGAACTTGATATTGATGGTATATATCATATTTCAAATGTACCTTCAGGTATATTTCCAACTCCAGACAGCTACAGAAGTAAAAAGTCAATAAACAGTTTATATGGTCTGATTTCGCTTGACTGGGATGACACCTTCTTCCTGGATATTACAGGCAGAAATGACTGGTCAAGTACGCTGGCACCGGGGAACTGGTCTTATTTCTATCCTTCGGTTGCTGGTAGTGTTCTGCTGGACGAACTTCTCGATTTTAAAACAAATGCACCTGCAATTTCATTCGCAAAACTAAGGTTGTCGTGGGCGAATGTAGGTAATGATACAAGCCCTTATTTCCTTGACCAGTATTATTCAGCTTCTGCAATCAACGGAGGATACACACTTCCCGGAACTATTCCTGATCCAATGATAAAACCTGAGAATGTTGAAAGCTGGGAACTGGGTCTTGATACCAAATTCTTTATGAACAGACTCGGACTGGATCTCGCTGTATATCACTCATCAACTACAAATCAGATTATTCCTGTGTCTATTGACCCTATAGTAGGAGCTTCTGCAATGAGGATTAATTCAGGTGAAATTGCTAATAAGGGTATTGAGATTTCTTTGAACTCTACTCCTGTGCTTACCAAAAATTTCAAATGGGATCTGAATTTCAATATTTCAAGAAATATCAATACACTTGTAAGCTTCCAGGATGGATGGGATCCGGCAAGACCTGTTGAAACAGATATGGGTACCACAATTGGCGGAAGATATCATATCTATTCTTATGTTGGTCAGGAGATGCATCAAATCTACGGATTTGCACTTAAGAGAGCACCTGAAGGTTCGTTCTACACAGACGAAAGCGGAAAGAAAATTGATGTTTCTGGACAGATGATTCTTGATAAGAATACAGGTCTTCCTCAACTTGTTAATACTGCAGATAACTATTTGGGTAAAGTAAACCCAGACTGGAGAGGAGGTTTTAACACTTCACTCAGATATAAAAACTTCACTCTTAATATGGCATTCTCATATCAGCTTGGTGGAAACAGATTCTCTGTTACCAATGGTATTCTGTCATATCAGGGTAAACTTAAAAACTCTTTGCCTGGCCGATATGACGGAATGGTTGCAGATGGAGTTAATATTGTTTCTTATAACGAAGATGGTTCACCGATATATGGCAAGAACAACACGATTACATCTAGTATTTACACATATTATCAGGCAATCGCACTTGATCGCTACAATGGTGAGGCACATACTTTTGATACATCATTCCTTAAATTCAAAGAGGCAAGACTTGAATACAACCTGCCTGAAAGCATTTGCAACAAGATAGGCTTTATACAAGGAGCTAATATTGCGATTTTCGCAACCAATATCTTCTCACTTGACAACTGGCCACAGTTTGATCCGGAAGGTGGTATGCTTCAGGGATCCAATGTCTTCAACGGTATTGAAGTTGGGGCATTCCCAATGACCCGCTCATTTGGATTTAACTTGAAATTATCATTCTAATTAAACACTTACAAGAGATGAAAAAATTGAAATTAATCATAATAAGTGTGTTTGTTCTTGGTCTCCTTAATTCATGCACAAAGGATTTCCAGGAGATTAACACAAATCCCAACAGAACGGTTGTTGGAATGATACAGCCTTCGGGTATGTTTGAGCCTATACTGTACAATTCAGCTAATCAATGGCTCTATCGCACGTGGTATTATAACAATGAGCTTATTCAGTTTACAGCTCACACAGGTGGAGTTACCAGAAGAGAGCATCTTTATTTCCTGGAAGAGTCAAGAGACTGGGCCGGATTCTGGAACCATTATGCAAATTACGGTAAGAACGTTGATCATATGTATGAGCTTTCAATTGAAAAAGGCGATAAATCCCTCGAGGCAATTGCTCTGACATTTAAAGCTCTGTTTTTCTCAAACATGACCGACATGTTTGGAAGTGTTCCTTATGAGGATGCCTTCTCAGGGAGAAAAGTTGGAGGTACTTTAACTCCACGTTTCAACTCTCAAAAGGAGGTCTATCAGTTTTTATTTCAGGTACTGGAAGAGGCAAACGATATCTACGCATCTAATCCTGTATTCCTGAATCCAAAAATGGATGGAATGTACGCTGGAAATATGGCGGCCTGGAGAAAATTCAACAACTCACTGTATCTTAGATTACTTTGCAGAGTAAGCGGAAGGACTGAAATGAATGTAGGAGCGAAGATGACTGAGATTCTTAATAACTCTTCAAAGTATCCTATTTTCACATCAAATCAGGATAATGCTACAGTAAAATTCTCTGGCGTGGACCCATATCTCAGCGAATTTGGAGTAATGACTGAGGGTGAATTTAGTGCAAGTGGCCGTAAACTCACTCAACAGTTAATTAAAATGACTGTTCAGACAGATTTGAATGGTATACAGGTATATGTTGATCCAAGACTCAATGTTATTGGCAAGAAAAACAACGTAGCTGCTGTAAATCCTCAAAACATCTGGATTGGAACAAAGTCAGGCTGCACAGATCAGGAGAGAGCAATTGTAGACAGAGGAACTTCATGGCTTAACTATAAGGTTTTCTGCAGAAAGGATGCTCCTGCAACATATATGGACTATGCCGAAATTAAATTTATTTTTGCCGAAGCAGCTCTTAAGGGCTGGATCGCCGGAGGTGCAACTGCTGCCAAAACTTATTATGAAGCCGGGGTAAGAGCATCTATGGAAAAATGGTCTGAGCAGGGTCAGTATTCAGAGCCAAAAGTTACTATTTCCAATAGTGATGTAACTGCTTATCTTGCATCACCGCTGGGTTCGTGGGACCTTGCATCCAATAAAGAAGAGTTTCTGGGAAATCAAAAATTTCTTGCACTCTTCTGGGTAGGAATGGAAGCTTATCATGAGTACAGAAGGACAGGATATCCGGTTCTTACAATAGGAGAGGGTACTATCTACAATGACCAGATCCTTCCTACCAGAATGGGTTATCCTAATACGACAATTTCTACCAATATGGAGAATGCAAATGCAGCTCTCCAGCAAATGGGCGGGGAAAATAACATGAAAACACCTGTGTGGTGGAGTAAACAAGCAATACAAGGAAACTGATTTAACTCAGAACCTTAACTATGGTAAAGAAAAGATCAATAATAATATTTCTGTATATCCTGTTATCCTCTGCCGCCTTCGGCAGAGAGATAAAAGGAAGTGTATGTTCCGGTGAAAAAGGAATTGCAGGGATAGTTGTATCCGATGGGTTTAACTTTGCAATTACAGATAATTCAGGAGACTTCACTCTTGATATCTCACAAAAAGCAAAGTTTGTATTTATTATCACACCATCCGGCTTTACGGCTGCCCGTGCTGATGGAGTCTCTCAGTTCTTCAGAAGAATATCAGATACTTCGGATAATTATCATTTTTCACTCAACACATTTACCGGCAAGAACGGATATGCAGTAATTGCTGTTGGTGATCCTCAGACTAAAAATGATGCTCACTATTCAATATTCCAAAATGTTGCGCTTCCTGAAATAAAGAAGAGTGCAGATTTTTATAAATCCATAAATATTTCTGCGATTTCAATTTATCTTGGGGATATTACATGGGATACAATGAGTCTTTTCGAAAGCCATAAAAAAGGTATGAAAAGCCTGGAGATTCCCGTATATACAACCATAGGAAATCATGACTATCAGAAAGAACTGGCGGGAGACAGTGCAGCTGCCGGTGCATACGAAGATAGTTTTGGTCCTGCTTATTACGGATTTAATCTGGGAAACAATTACTTTATTGTTCTGGACAATATCATCTATGATACAAATAAAAAGTATACAGAAGATGTTGATGAACAGCAGCTAAACTGGCTAAGGAAATATGCTGAGTTAATACCTTCAGGATCCAGAGTATATGTTGCAATGCACGCAGCAATAAACAGATTCTGGATCAAGGATTACAAATTCACTAAAGGCCACAGCCAGCTGCTTGATATACTATCCGGTTTTAAACTCAGTTTTCTTACCGGACACACTCATATTAATTCCAATATTGAATTTCTGCCTGCAGTTATGGAGCACAATGTTGCCTCCTCATGTGGTGCATGGTGGAACTCAACTCTGTCACCAGATGGAACTCCATCGGGCTTTCAGGTTTTTGAACTGAAAGAAAAAGGAAATGAGTGGTACTACAGATCATTCGGTAAAGACCGTGATTATCAAATGGAAATCTATTCTAAAGGTTCGTTTAAGTCACATCCTGATGCACTTGTTGCAAAAATATGGAACTGGGATAATAAATGGAAGGTAGAGTGGTTTTCTGATGATAAGTACATGGGTGAGATGAAGCAATTCAGTTCAACTGATCCGGCTTATGAGAATGATATGGAGAAACTGATCAGTGATGGAAAAATTAAGCGGGCTGAATATGAAAGAGGAAATTATCTAAAGCCCCGTGAGTCCTTCTTCTATTTTTCAGCTGTCCCGTCAGCTTCTGCAAAAGAGTTACGAATTGTAGCAACTGACAGATTTGGCAGACAATACAGTAAAATAATCAAACTTGACAAAGATATTTAATAGCAAAAAAATAAACTGATATCATATGAAAACTAACAAAATTTTTATACTGATTCTCCTGGTATTTGCCGTGTTTACCTCATGTAAAAAGGAACCGGTTGATACAGGCGATCCCTATTTCAACTTTAATGATGCTTCAGAGCAAACTAGCCCTACCGGCTATAATGTAGATTACAAAGGCAATACTGCCGGCGAAAAATATATTATCAGATCAAACAGAAACTGGACAATTGTAGAGAATGGAACCAGTGACTGGGTTAGATTTTTTCCAAACGAAGGTGATGATGATGGTATTGTAAGAGTTATTGTTGCAGAAAACAAAACTTTTGAAGACCGCACAACACAGTTTAAATTCATGGTTGCAGGTCAGGAACAGCCGGTAATGTTCACTGTTACACAGGCAAAGGCTACGCCATACCTGACTGTTAAAGACGTAGAGAAGGTAAAAAATCTTAATCAGACAGAGCAGATACTTACAGTTCCTGTTCAGGCAAATGTTCAGTACACCTATACTTCAAACGCATCATGGATGCAGTTTAGCAACGCTGTTGTTGGATCACTTGGAACAGATCTCAATTTCACCGTTTCCGAAAATACTGCATCTGCTTCAAGAACAGGCACAATTTCATTTACCTGTGCACAGTTTCCTGCTTTAAATGTAACTCTTACTGTTAAGCAAGAGGGTAAGAGCGAAGGAACAATTGTATTCTTTGAAGATTTCAGCTGGTTAGGATACGGAAGTCCGATCTTCTATACAACAACAGGTGAAACAAGGATGGACCTCTGGACAGAAGTAGAAAAAGGTAAGGGATGGACAAGTACACCTAATCCTGGCTCAACCATGCAGCCTCTTGTTTATGCTCGTAAAGGCTTTATAAAGCTGGGCAAAACAGGATTTGGCGGAGATATTATAACTCCTAAGCTTACCGGAATAGTTGGGACAAAAAATGTTCTGGTTAAGTTTAAAGCAGTTCCTTATATGACAGCTGCCGGAACAAAAGATGATACTGATTTGAAGATTAGCCTTAAAGGTCCTGGAACTCTAAGCACTACTCAATTCAACATCAACAACTGGCCTGATTATACTGCAGATCCTACATGTACAGCAATTTGGGAGGCTCAGGGAACTGAACGAAACTTTACAATAACCGGGGCAACATCTGAAACACAGATAGTATTTCTGGGTGGAGCGCTCGATCTTACAGGTGTAGGTGCTGGCAAGAACCGAATTTTCCTTGATGATATTAAAGTTTTAATTCCGAATTAAAGCCTTAATGACTTAAATATAAAGGAGCTGCCATGATTAATTTGGCAGCTCCTTTTTTTATGTTTAAAAAAATAATTTTGGTTATTATTTTGGGGTGAAATACTTGACAAGCTGTGGAGATTTTCCTGCAATCAGAAGGTCTCTCATATACTCCATATACGGCCCTGAATTTTCAAAAAAGAACTTGAAACCTTCGCAGAGAGAGTTTCGGTTACCATCATTTAATTTTGACGTTTCAAATCTGTGTTTCGGGCATTCTCCCCTGCAAACAGACAGATATTCGCACGATTTGCATTCTGCAGGCAAAGAATTTTTCTTATTCAGCCCAAAATCAAATCTTTTCTGAGATCTGTAAATATCCAAAAGAGAGGTTTCCAGTATGTTACCCAGTTTGAAATCAGGATATACAAAATGATCGCAGGGATATACATCACCATTATGTTCAACAACTAATGCTTCTCCGCATGTATCGTTCATCGAGCATAAACCGGGAGCAACATTGCAATGCTGTGCCAGTGTCGAGTCAAATAGCTGAACAAAGTAGTCACCGATATCATTTTTAACCCAATATTTAAAAATGTCAAACATGAACTCTCCATAAGCAAGTGAAGATACGCTCCATGGCGCATAAACAGATCCTTCTGTTCCAGGATTAACTATAAGTGGTCTCTTGCCATGTCTTTCAATGATATGCTCTGAAGCAGGCAGAAACTGCATATAGTGGCTGCCTGTACTTTTCAAGAACTGATAGACTTCAAGACCTTTGCCTTCAGATATCTTATTTACAACACTTAAAGTATTAAATTGAGTATTGTGTTTCTTTAGAATATTGAGGCCCACCATAACATCCTTAAACGTTGGTTTCCCGGCTTTGTTCACTCTGAATGAGTTGTGAATATCTTCAGGCCCGTCAACAGAAATGCCAATAAGGAAATTATTTTCTGAAAAGAACTCTGCCCACTCATCTGTTAACAGTATGCCATTGGTCTGTAATGAATTATTAATCTCTTTGCCCAGTGCATATTTATTCTGAAGTGCCAGAGCCTTTTTATAAAAATCAATTCCAAGAAGAAGGGGCTCTCCGCCATGCCAGAGAAATGATACCTCAGGTACATCATTTGCCGTAATATATTGCTTTATATACTCTTCAAGCAAAGATTCAGACATTACAGGCTGATAATGGGCATACTGTTCAGATTTATCAAGATAGTAGCAATAGTTACAATCCAGATTGCACATTGATCCAGCAGGTTTAACCATCGTTGAAAAGGCAACAGGTCCGGACTGTTTAAAAGCATATTCAAAGGAAACTATCCCGGCTCTATTCATCTTCATCAATATCTTCCTTTACCGTTAACGGAAATTTTGCAGCAACCGGATGATGTTTACTCCTTTCAAACTGTTCTCTGTAAAACCTGTGAAGTTGATTTCTCATTTTATCCAGCACATTCTTATATTTTGGATCAAAGGCAAGATTTTTTGTTTCGAGCGGATCCGTTTCATAATCGTAAAGCTCAATGCCAGCAATTTTTTTCCCTTCAAATGGTAGATATGTCCTGAAATTTTCTACCCATTCTACAAGTCTGAACCTTTTGTCACGACAGGAATATCCATAAATATTTCCTCTGGAAAACTGACCAAACGCGTAGTCGGTTTTTGTCTTTTCAGGATATCGTAAAATATTTATCAAAGATTCTCCATCAAGATACCCGGGCTTCTCAATTCCAGCTAAATCGCAAATTGTCGGGAAAAGGTCAACAAACTCTGTAACAGCATTTGTTTTCATATTTCGTTTATATTCAGGAGCACAAATCATAAGAGCAGACCTCGTGGAATTTTCAAAATTTGTAAGTTTGTTCCACAAACCATGGTCTCCCAAATGATATCCGTGGTCGCTCCAGAGAATTATCACTGTCTCTTCAGCTATTCCCTGAGATTCCAGTTCATCCAGCAATTTCCCAATTTGAGCATCAATATATGATACACATGCATAGTATGCATGAATGATTCTTTTCTGAGTTGCAGTATCCAGATGTTTTGTGTCTTCATAACTGTGAAAAGGAGGAATATCTGAATAGACCTTCAGTTCGTTTGATGGATGATATGCAAATAATACAGGATCTGACGACATCTGCTGATATTCAGCCAAAGGCATTTCTTCACGCTGATACAAATCCCAGTATCTCTTTGGAGCAACATATGGTGCATGTGGTTTCTTAAATCCTACAGCCAGAAAGAATGGCTTACTTCTGTTTGACAACTCTTTAAGTTTTTCTACGCCAGCCAGAGCTATTAGTCCGTCTTCATATGCATGGTCGGGTACATCTGCGCACTCAGTTGCTTTTCTTCCCTGGGCAATCATATAAGCCGGTGCCGAAGTTTTAATATAAGGCATGCTCCATGATTGAGGATCGTTTCTAAATTTCAGGTTGTCAAGTGGATGGAAGATCTTACCAATACCTACAGTTTCATAACCGTTATTCTTAAGCAACTCAGGAAGAGTAACAGCCTGAGGATTGTTTTTTCTGAAATTACCCTGCAGTGTCCAAACTCCAATATTGTCAGGTCTTAATCCGGTAAGTAAACTAGCCCTGGTTGGTCCGCTAAGGGCTTGCTGACAGTAACTGCGGTTAAAAGTTATACCATACTTTGCAAGTCTTTCAAAATTTGGTGTCTTTGCTATTTTATCGCCATAAACAGAGATAACTGGCCTTAAGTCGTCAATAGAAATAAAAAGAATGTTCGGTTTTTTGGCAGAATTCATTAGTGATGATCTCTCTTCAGCAGAGCAGTCCTCATTAAAAAAACCACCTGTAAGAGTAAAGGCACTAATTCCAATCGCAATTTTTCTGATAGATGTTGTTTTCATTTCCTTATAATTTTTAAGGAGGAGTTATCTTAATGGTGTATTGGGTCTGAATTTCCAATTACGAGTTCCGTGAAAATTATCATCAATGACAATTCCACATTTCTCGTAAAGAACATTCATTTCATCATCTTTGATTCTCTTTAGTTCCTGCTTTAGTTTTTCCGGTTTATCTGAAAATTTTTGCTCAGCAACCATTGACTCGAGATAAATTTTATAGAAAGAAGCATATATAAACTTACTCTCCTGATAACCGGCATTCATTTCAATAATCATTGCGTCTCTTACTTTAGCTGCCTGAGTCTCTGCCTGTGTATTGGAGATTCCTCTGTAATACTGATCTAATTGCTCTTCATTAAGGACTTTGCAGATTGATTCTCTCCTCATTTTTAATAATAAATTACTGCTTTTATTACTGAGAACCAGTTCTTTTTTCAGAGCGTCTGCAAAATAAATGTCCTCCCTTTCAATAAGACGAGCAATTTCAAACTGCTTCTCTTCTGTGAGAGGTACATGTCTGATAATTTCATAAACATTTCTGACTGTCGAAGGGTGAAAGGAGTCTGTTAGCCTTGAGGAAACAGATTGTGCGTTTAAAGACACGGTAATTCCTGATAAGGTAATTCCCAAAATAACAATTATTCGTTTCATTACATTCAGATTAATTTCTGTATAACTTCACTGCAGTCACAAATTTAAAAATCAATTTTGATTTAACAATTGTTTTCTTTCGAAGCGAAACAATCACCTGAATAATTGGCTTTCATTGATTAAAAATTTTTTTCAAGGGGCAATTTTCCGGAATACTATGCTATTTTTGTATAATAGTCTACAGAATTTTGGATTAAAGCCTTTTCATAATGAAATTAAAATTATTTGCTACGCTGATTCTTACTCTTTCATGTGGTCAGCTTATCTACTCTCAGAGTAATAATCAGCCTCAAAAATGGTCAATAGTTATCCACGGTGGGGCAGGAGGAGCACCAAAGTTAATGACTCCTGAGAGGAAAGCATTGTATGAGAAACATTTGCTGGAAGCACTTGAAATTGGCAAAAAAATGCTGAATGAAGGAATAAGTAGTCTTGACGTTGTCCAAAAAGTTGTTAACTACATGGAAGATTGTCCTCTGTTTAATGCAGGAAAAGGCGCAGTAATGAATATTGATGGAATTCATGAACTCGATGCCGCAATAATGGATGGTTCAAATCTGAAAGCCGGAGCTATAGCAGGTGTAAGAGATGTCAGGAATCCGGTTAACGCAGCCCGACTGGTCATGGACAGCACTGCTCATGTTCTGTTAATTGGAGAGGGAGCATCAGCCTTTGCAAAAGAGATGAAGCTGGAAATTGTAGATAATTCATATTTTTCAACACAGGCCAGAACTCATCAGCTCAACAGTATTAAAAAGGGTGAAGAGACAAAAGACCCCCGTGGTACTGTTGGTTGTGTTGCTCTCGATATACACGGGAACCTTTCTGCTGCTACATCAACGGGTGGAATGTCAGGGAAAAAATGGGGAAGAGTAGGAGATGTCCCTGTAATTGGCGCAGGTACTTATGCAAACAATGCAACAGCTGCAATTTCATGTACTGGCCATGGAGAGTACTGGATCAGAAGGGTGGTTGCGTTTGATATTTCGGCAATGATGGAGTACAGAGGTTATTCTCTTGAAAAGGCAACCAATTCTGTTTTATTCGACAAAATTGATCCTATGGGAGGATCAGGAGGCGGTATTATTGCCGTTGACCATGATGGTAATATTACAATGGCATTTAATACCGGTTTAATGCACAGAGCATGGGCTAAGTCAACCGGAGAGTATGGTGTAGGTGTGCTCAAAGGCGAGGAGAAAGTA